>VOFD01001426.1_pt1 | contig 23523 bp, 40 predicted proteins | sample 5384101 | NCBI WGS metagenome assembly VOFD01 (sample SAMN12384723, study PRJNA508395) | human gut metagenome | isolation source: healthy gut C | host: Homo sapiens
TCGGTACTTCGTTCAGTTACGTATTGCTGCCGGCAGGAGGCCGATGAGGAAGCCGTCTGTCGGGCATGGCGCGCGCTTCGCCATGCGCGGCGTCCGCCAGGACAGCAAGCGCCGCGAGCAACAGGAGGACTGGCCTATGTCGCCCCATGTCGAGCAGATCAGGCCCCACTTCAAGAGCAGCGATCTGCGCTACGAAAGGCTGAGCTGGACGAGGACGGCGATCAGGAAGTTCAGCTGGGCTTCAAGGCGCGGTATTGCCGGATGCTGCCGATGCTGGTGGCCGCCTGCGCCGCATCAACGTCATGCTGCCCATCACCTGCGATGGCACCTGCGACTATCTGGTCTGCCGCGCCATGGCCATGAGAACTATCCCAAGCGCTTTGGCGCCGGCCAGTACGACGAGCGCGACGGCGAGATCAGCTACCTGCTCGTACCTGTGCCGCCACGAGTTGCCGACGAGTTCGACACCCTGCACGCGGTGGTGGGCTCGGCGGACGACTAACACCGTCAACAAGCTGTGCGTCAGCCGCCTGGGAAATTGGATGTAAAAGGTGTCTGATAAAAAGGAATAACACCGAAATCGATACTGACCTGCTGTGTATCATTAATTCTTTTTATATTATTTTCAAATATGTCAAAAGATTTCAGCACGGGGCGCGCCAGTTCTAAGACCTGTTTCCCGGCGGGAGTTAATCGATTTCTACGCCCTGTTTTTTTCAAAAAGTTTAAATCCAAGATCGTTTTCCATTTTTTTACGGCTTTGGTCAGAGATGGTTGGGTAATGAATAAGTGTGCAGCGGCCTGTTCAAGGGATTGACACTGAGAAATTTCATATAAATATTTTAATTCACGGATTTCCATAAAACACCTCAAAAATATAACTTTTAGTTATATTATATATGAAAAAGCTTTTTATTTGTAAAATAAAGAAAGATTATGTAATATATAAAGCATAGATGAAAAAACGCGCGTAAACCATCTGAAAACGTAAATTACATAGAAGTTATATTCATGCACAGGAGGTATATAATGGGATATTTAGCAATGCAGGATTATGCAAAAATGTATTATGAAATTCAGGGAAAAGGTCAACCAATTATTTTTATTCATGGATGGTCTTGTTCTACAGAGACTTTTGCCCCGATGGTGGAAATTTTGAAAAAAGATTATCGGTGCATAAGTTATGATCAGAGAGGCCATGGAGCATCTTCCAGGCCTACGAAAGGTCTTACAATTACGCAGTTAGGGCGAGATTTGAGAGAGCTGATTGAATATTTGGATTTACAGGATGTGATTTTAGTTGGGCACTCTATGGGTGGAGCCACTATCTACAGTTATATACAGCAGTTTGGTTGTGATCGGATAAAAAAAGCTGTAGTTATTGATATGAGTCCAAAGCTGATCAGCGATGATACATGGAAGGGCGGCTGTGTACAAGGCAAATATGTGGAGGCAGATTACTGGTCTGATATGGAAATGATGGGGCAGAATATAGGTGATTTCATGTGGCGGTTTTGGCGGATTGTTTTACCGGCATTTGCAGATTTACCTGAAGAAATGAAAGATATCGTTGCACCAGGATTATTAGGTGTGAACAGTGAACATGTTCTCACGTGTTTATGGCATTCGATGTTTATGCTGGATTATCGTCCGGTAATTAAGGATATTAAAGTGCCATTGTTATATATGATTCCTGAACTAGGCCTGTATCCGCAGGAAGCTGCAGATTTCTTGAAAGAAAATTCCGGAAGTGATGTGGACGTTATTCATTTTCTTGGGATTACCCATATGATTCCGGATGAGGCAACAGAGAAAGCGGCATCAGATATAAAGGCATTTATAGAGAAATAATAATTATCCAGATTATAGTAATACCAAGCCTTTCCTTTTGGAAGAGAGGGAAGGTTTGGCTGAGGTGAGAAGATCTATTACATATTTTTGTTATAGAAACACTCAACATGATATTGGGGAAAGCTAAGGGTTATAGGTTATATCGATGCGTTAACTCAACTCCATAATTCTTTGAATGGTCATCTGAACCGCCTTGTCGATAAATTGCTGCAGGGTTCCTGTGGAAAGCATGGCTATCCGTGTGTTGCAGCTATCGAAAGGAATGAGAATCCGCAGTGCATCGCTCTGACCTACCGCATTGGCCATAGCCGGTGAGAGTTCACCAAGAATCGAATCGGGAACGACGATGGCAACAACGCCGGCAATGATGTCGGCTTTTTTTGCGTTGTGGATAATCGCATTTTCACCGGTAGCCCCATCCGTGGCCCCCCGCGAATCATATTGGCTGTTGCTGCCGAATTGGTTCCGAGAGCCCGAACAATGACCGGCAGGTCCTTTGGAAGGGCTTTTGTCAGAGATTCTATATACTGGCGGCCGATACCGCCGCCCTGGCCGTCAATGACGGCAATTAAAAATTCTTTTTTTTATCATCTGAATATCTCCATAAGGACTTTGACCGGCGAGCTGATTTTACCAGCGGCCAAATTCGGATAATTCGAGTCCTTTATTTTTATCAAGTACAGTATTTACGGCCCATTCATGAACGAAGAGCAGCAGCGGATTGCCTTTCAGGTCTTTGATCCGTTTCATATCAGAAGTACCATTGATGCGGGCAACATCGACATCTTCGGCATTGGCAACCCAGCGGATATATTCGTGCGGCATGGCATCCATACGGATTTCAACGCCGTATTCATTTTCCAGACGGAATTTCAAAACGTCGAACTGGAGGACGCCGACAACGCCGACGATAATTTCTTCCATACCGGTATTGTATTCCTGGAAAATCTGAATCGCACCTTCCTGGGCAATCTGGGTCACACCTTTAATAAACTGTTTACGTTTCATCGTATCGACCTGACGCACTTTGGCAAAATGCTCCGGTGCAAAGGTCGGAATTCCTTCGTAGGCGAATACTTTTCCGGGAACGGAGATGGTATCACCGATGGAGAAAATGCCCGGGTCAAAAACACCGATAATATCTCCGGCATAGGCTTCATCAAGAATCTTACGTTCCTGAGCCATTATCTGCTGAGGCTGGGAAAGTTTCAGTTTCTTTTTGCCCTGAATGTGGAAAACGTCCATGCCTGCATTGAATTTACCGGAACAGATACGCATGAATGCGATACGATCTCGATGAGCTTTATTCATATTCGCCTGTATTTTAAACACGAAAGCGGAGAAATCTTTATCAAAAGGGTCGATTTCACCGATATCGGATTTTCTTGGCAGCGGATGGCTGGTCATTTCAAGGAAATAATTCAGGAAAATTTCAATACCGAAGTTTGTCAGGGCGGAACCGAAGAATACAGGGGTCTGTTTTCCGTGGCTGACTTTTTTCGATATCAAAGTCGGCGCCGGCGCCGTCCAGAAGTTCGATGTCATCCTGCAATGTCTGGAAAAGCTCATCACCGACCATGCCGAGAAGTTCCGGTGAGTCGATGTCCAGATTTTCAGTGTCAACCGCTTTCTGACCGTTGGCAAAGGCTGTGAACGTTGTTACGTGTTTGGCGCGGCGGTCATAAACACCGCGGAATTCTTTACCGGAGCCGATTGGCCAGTTCATCGGACAGGTGTTAATGCCGAGGACAGATTCGATTTCATCCATCAGTTCAAACGGGTCGTTGGCATCCCGGTCCATTTTGTTGATAAAAAGTAAAGATAGGAATATCTCTGAGCAGACATACCTTGAATAATTTTTTTGTCTGGGCCTCCACACCTTTGGAAGCGTCGATGACCATAACGGCGGAATCGGCCGCCATCAGAGTACGGTAGGTATCCTCTGAGAAGTCCTGGTGTCCCGGCGTGTCCAGAATGTTGATGCAGTAGCCCTCGTAGTTAAACTGGAGCACAGAGGAGGTAACGGAAATTCCTCTCTCCTTCTCGATCTCCATCCAGTCGGAAACCGCATGTTTGGATGTTTTTTTGCCCTTTACGGAACCGGCCAGATTAATGGCGCCGCCGTAAAGAAGGACTTTTCTGTCAATGTTGTTTTTCCCGCATCGGGGTGGGAAATAATGGCGAATGTTCTTCGTTTATTAATTTCTTGCTTAAAATCAGCCAAGGGAGTACCTCCAAAATTTAAATCTGTTTCATTTTAACTAAATTTAAATTATACCTTACAGGCATACCGCATGTCAATGCTTCGCAAGGGCGCACAGCACAGAAAGTATTTTACAAAGATTTAACAATCCGGTTGACGCGGGTAGCCATGTATTCTAATATAAGGGTATATGAACGAAGGAGGAGAAGGTATGGGGAAAAAGGTAAAAATCGGGATTGGCATATGCGTTGGCCTCCTTCTGGCCGTTATCCTTGTGGTTGGAGGGTATGTCGTCTATATGCAGGCACATTTTTACAGGATTCCGGACCATACAGCGCTGGCGGTTGAAAATAACCGGGAGGCGGTTTTGGAGACCGGACATACATATACGGCGGTGACTTATAATGTCGGATTCGGAGCCTATGGACCGGATTACAGCTTTTTATGGATACAGGTGAAATGAAGGACGGTACGAAGACACAGGGAATATACGGAAAGGCGGTCAGCCGGGAAGATACGGAGAAAAATACATCCGGTTCTGTCCGGATACTGAACGATCTGAATGCGGATTTTATGCTGCTTCAGGAAGTGGATGAGGATGCGGACCGGAGCTATCACCTGAATCAGGTATCCTGTCTGAAAGAAAGTTTTCCGGATTACAGCTCGGTTTTTGTCAATAATTTTCATACGGCGTATCTGCTGTATCCGTTTTCAGATCCCCATGGGGCTGTTCAGGCGGGACTTTTAAATTTCAGCCGTTATAAGGCGGCGGATGCCATACGGCGCAGCTATCCGGTGGATGACAGCTTTATCACCAAATTTACAGTTTGGACCGCTGTTTCTCGGTGATGCGGTTTCCGGTAAAGGATGGAAAAGAACTGGTACTGGTGAACAGTCATATGTCGGCCTATGATGAAGGCGGAAAAATAAGGGTACAGCAGTTGGAGCTCCTGAATTCGGTGATGGCGGAAGAATATGAAGCGGGGAAACTATGTGATTGTCGGCGGCGATTTCAACCATGCCATGGGAGAAGCCGTGGCAGAGGATTTGCTACAGAGCAGAAGTTTCCGGCGTGGGTATCTGTTCTGACTTCGGAGGAACTGGCAGATGGCATCCGGATGGTTCGGGCAGAAAATGAACTGGATGTGCCGACATGCCGCGGAGCGGATATTCCTTATATAAAGGGTGTGAATTATACAACGGTTGTCGACGGTTTCTTGTTTCGGCTAATATCCGGGCGACGGCGGAGAACATCGATGCGGATTTTTGCTTATAGTGACCATAATCCGGTGAAGCTGACATTTGAACTTATGGATTAGAAAGTTAAAAATTCTGTTCCGATATTTTTATCGGAATGGAATTTTTTGTATGTTTTTTTGGGAGAAGAGGCGTCTAATAGGTGTATACAAAATAATCCGTATACGGAGACAAGCGGGAGGCGAAGTGATTTTGGATAAAAATGACAGGGAAGAACGTCTGGTAAAAAAAAGCTATGCTGGGCAATGTTGATGCCTATGGAAAAGTCGTGGATATCTATAAGGAATATTTGTATAAAATGGCCTGGCTGTATGTTCGAAATGAAGATTTGGCATTAGATATTGTTCAGGACAGTATTCTTAAAAGGATTTCGGAGCATCAGATCGCTGCGGGAAGCCCGGTATTTTAAAACGTGGATGACCCGGATACTTATCAATACAGCCGGGGATGCACTCAGAAAAAATACCGGGATATACAGTTTGGAAACGGTTGGAGATGTGCTGGGAGGCGGCACGGAGAAAATTGAGGAACGGATGGATGTGTATGAGGCCATCGGCCGGCTGGAGAAGCATTATCGGTCAGTCATTATATTGAAATATTTTGAAGATATGAAACTGGCGGAAATTGCAGAAACACTGCAAATGCCGGAAGGGTCTGTGTCTGCGTATCTGACACGGGCAAAACGGGAACTTAAAAAAGTATTTAAAGGAGGGCTATGAAAATGCGTGATTTGATGAATCAGGTACCGGTTTCCGACCGGCTGGACCGTTTGGTGGCGGACAGTTTGAATCAGTTGAGAGCGGAACAGAAACGAAAACGGCGTCAGAAACTATTCGCCGCAGCAGGCGGTGCAGCAGCGGTATTTGCCTGTGCATTTATCTTTCTGAATGTCAATCCTGCGCTGGCGGTGCGGCTTCCGGTAATCGGCGAATTATTTGATAAAATAGAAGAAACGATCAGTTATAAAAGGAGATTACAGCGATCATTCAAACATTTTACTGCCTGAAAAAGAGATAAATAAACTGGAAGCGGGTGAAATTGTGGATTCTCCGTATGTGCAGATTTCCAACGGCATTACGGTGGCAGTTTCGAAGTGACTTACAGCGGACAGGCGGTGTATCTGGCGATGACCATTCATAACGAGGCGGCTTTTCCTGAGAGCTTTTATGAAAATTCAGTCAGCGAGGAGATCGGATATCAGACGCTCTATTTGGAATGTCCTGAAAGAAACGGCGTCGATTCCTGCCTTATGCGTGTAGAGGGATGTTTAAAGATGAATACACGTTTATCGGTATTTTTCGCCATGATACAACGGGATTTATCCGGGGAGATGGCAGCGGCGTTTCCGGTATCAATTATTTTCTGAAAATTGATGCTATCCGCGGCGAAAGGGCCTGAAGGGGAGGCAGCGGCTATTCCAAGATATGAAGGTGAATGGAACTTTAAGGTTCATGGGGAACTGGACATGAATCAGATCCGTACCGTTAAGGTTGATGCAGTGGGAGTGGATGGTTTTTTCGAATTAAAGGTCTTATCCGGACGCCGTATGAGATTTATGCGGAAGTTGAAGCGCCGGAAGGCCGGGATGCGAAGCGTTGTTTTACGGTTATTTGTGATGCCAATGGAAATCGGCTGCCGCTTCAGGCGGAGACTTTCGGAAAACTACAGCACTTATCAGAGGGATGTAAGCAAAGTGTCTGTTTTTGTCTGTGATTATGAAGAATATATGGGAAAACTGGAACAGGGCTATTCGGCAGTTTCGGATGAAAAAGACCTATGCACAGTATTTATCCGGCTATGCATTGGTTTCCGCTGAGGTTACATTTGAAGCAGAATAGAATTCGGGAAAAAGGTCATTGTTCCATGGGGGTGTTTAATGGTATAATAGATGCACGGCTTTGCGCCGAAAAAAATATAAAGGTGGTTAGAAATTATGGCAGATATACAGAAGATAGAAACACCCTACGGAACCGTGACCGCAGAGAAAGTGACATTTTATGCGAATGGAGGGTTAAAGACAGCGGAACCTCTGGAGCCGGTATTTATCCAACATTCCACAGGGCTTTATATTGCTTACGACAATACACCGCTAAAAGATGAGGAACATCTTCCGACGCTGGAGCTGGATGAAAGCGGAAAGATTAAAGCGCTTCGGACGGTGGGAACCGGATTGATCTGTATGTCCAGCACGGGAAAATCCATGCGCATCGGGGCGCAGTGGCGTCGGATCCGAGAGATACCGGAGCGGATGTGCTCATACCGATACGGATCGTGTTTTCAGAAGATGAACTCTGTGTAACGGACAGTGACGGTAAGGTGATTCATATTCCTTTAAGCGACTATGATATTAACGTGGATTATCTGACAGATAACATTGTTATGTCCAGCGGCTGCGGCGACTGCAGTACGTGCAGTACCTGTGGAAGCTGTGACGGCGGATGCAGTATTTAACAGCACATCGGAGAGAGGAAACGGTATGAAGAAAAGGATTATGGCAGTCTTTATGGCAGCGGCCGTCATTCTTTCAATCACCGGATGTGCGTCTTCCGGAGGAAAGCAGAGAAGGCAGCGCCGGGGACGGCGGCAGCAGATTCCGGGACAGTCGCAGAGATTCAGGTTTTTGTGGCGAATAGTCTGAATGATGTTATCCAGGAGCTGGCGCAGGTGTATCAACAAACCCATCCCGGAGTGAAAATCATTCCGAATGCACTGGGGTCTCAGGAGCTGAGGCAGCAGATTGAAAGCGGTATGGCCTGCGATCTGTTTATTTCCGCGAATATGGCTCAGATGACGAAGCTGGATGAAAATACAGACAGGGACTATGTCCGGGATGGAAGCATTGTGAGGCTGTTGACGAACGAACTTGTGCTGATTAGCGGAAAAAATAGTGGCACATCTGTTACAGGATTTGAAACGATTCCAAAATGCCGGGGTGTGTTTGCGCTGGCAGGGGGAAGAGGTTCCTGCGGGCAGTTATTCGCGGCAGGTTTTTGAAAAGCTGGATATTACAGATGAAGTATTTTCGCTGGATATTGATGAAAAGACGAAGGTCGGAGATGTGCGCAGCGCCGTGGCGGAGGGGCTTGCGGAAATCGGAACGGTTTACCGGTCGGATGCCTGCAAATCCATAGACAGGCTGGATATTATCGATACAGCCGATGCCTCATGGCTGGATACGCCGATTGTTTATCCGATGGCTCTGATTCACAATTCGGGTGCTGATGCAGCGGAAAGGGAAGCTGCCGAAGATTTTTATGAATTTTTGCAGTCTGAAGAGGCGGCGGCGGTATTTGAAAAGTATATGTTTACGATGTACAGATAGATGGGAAGGAGGTGTTGGCCGATGGAAGATATGATTGAAGCGCTGCAGATTTATTTTTCAAGAGCCAATGCCTGGACGCCGTTATGGGTTACGCTGAAAACAGGGATAGCGGCAACCTTTATTACATTTTTTACCGGATTATTTGCGGCTGCACGGGTGATGCGGCTGCCATCCGGGAAGAAAGCCGTTGCCGACAGTATCCTGACGCTTCCGATCGTTCTTCCGCCGACCGTTGTCGGATTTGTGCTTTTTGCTCTTATTCAGCAGGAACAGACTGTTTGGAAAGACATTGAATCTGGCCTTCGGAGTCGTGATTCCGGGGACATGGGCGGCCTGCGTCATTGCGGCGGTGGTCATTTCTTTTCCACTGATGTACCGCAATACACGTGCAGCCTTTGAACAGATGGATGTGACGATGATTTATGCGGCCCGTACACTGGGGTTGTCCGAATGGGAAATTTTCTGGAAAATCAGTGTGCCGAATGCACTGCCGGGGATTGCTTCGGGAACGGTGCTGGCATTTGCCCGGGCGATCGGCGAATACGGAGCCACATCCATGTTTGCCGGAAATATTCTTGGAAAACAAGTACCATTTCTCAGCAGATTGCTGTTCAGATGGTCAATGACAACGGTCTTATCGCCGGTTTCTGGTCGATTCTTATTGTGGCCATATCGGTATGTGTTGTGTTTTTGATGAATCGGTTTTCGGGCAGGATGAATTTTCCCGGGAGGTGGGGATAATGTCTGTGGATATTGCAAAAAAAAAATATTTTGGAGATTTTACGCTGGATATTCAGTTCCAGTCCCAAGATAACCGGATTGCGGTACTTGGAGAATCCGGCAGTGGAAAAAGTATGCTTCTCAAATGTATTGCCGGCGTAATGACGCCGGATGAAGGCCATATCATTATAAATGATGTGACTTTTTTCGATTCCGGAAAAAATATCCATCTCAGGCCCCGGCAGCGCCGGGTGGGCTATCTGTTCCAGAATTATGCCCTTTTTCCGAATATGACGGTGGAAAAAAATATCGGTATCGGTCTTCGGGAGAAAAAGGAGACAAAAAAGAAAATCGTAGCGTCCCTGATTGAAGAATATCATTTGGAGGGTCTGGAAAAGCGGCGTCCGGCAGAGCTGTCCGGAGGACAGCAGCAGAGGACGGCCCTGGCCCGGATGATGGCCTGTATGCCGGAAATTATTTTGATGGACGAGCCCTATTCGGCCATGGATGAATCTCTGAAAAGGGAAATGCAGCGGGAAATGTCCGTGTTTCTGAAACGCTATAAAGGCAATCTGATTTTTTTGTGTCCCACAGCCGGGAAGAGGTATATCGGTTCGGGCGGGGAAATTGCGGTCATACATGATGGCAAAGTGCTGCGAATGGATGGACGGGACGCGATTTTGAACAGCCCGGAAGTCTTCAGGCGGCCCGGCTGGTTGGCTTTGATAATATTGAAAAGGGCCGAAAACGGATGATTTTGAAGTCCTGGTTCCAGTTTGGGGATGCGGCTGAAAAACGGAAACACCTGTACCGGAACAGGATGTATGTGGCCATACGTTCCAGAGATATCCGCCGGGGAAGTGCCGGGGAGGAAAATGCCTTTCTGGCGGAGCTGACGGCGGACTGGGAAAGACCTTTTACGGCCAGTATCTGTTGAAAACGGCGCCGGAGGCTAAGGCTCTCTGCTGGGTATCAGAAAAAACGGTGAGACCGGAGAAAAGGCGTGGATCTGTCTGCCAAAAAACAAACTTCTTTTGCTGGGTAAATGATGAAAGTTTTATAAACAACTATAAATTTTTTCATAGCTTTAATTGACATTGTATGAAATGATGTTAGAATTTAATGAAAAACATCTGGAGGTAGCAGTGGTTAAACAGAATGAAAAAATAAGTCTGGTGGACTACACGGATAAATATGAGGAAATTTGCGAAGGAACCGATTTGATTCCCGGAGAATTATTTGATGTGTATGGTGTTAAGCGGGGGACTCAGAGATAAAAACGGCAACGGCGTTTTATCCGGACTGACCCACATATCTAAGATAGAAGCTTTTTAAAAATGTGGACGGAAAAAAGGTTCCGTGTGACGGTAAATTATGGTATCGCGGATACAGTATTATCGATCTGGTCCGGGGTTTTTCGGAAAAACGGTTCGGTTTTGAAGAGATTACGTATCTGCTTTTATTTGGTAAGCTGCCGAATGTTGAGGAACTTCAGACCTTTAAACGTGTCCTGAATGCCAGCCGGACACTGCCGACAAACTTTACACGGGATGTTATTATGAAGGCGCCGAGTAAAGATATTATGAATTCGGTGACAAAGAGTGTGCTGACTCTGGCATCCTACGATGAGAATATGACGGATCCGTCGATCAGTAATGTGCTGCGCCAGTGCCTTCAGTTGATCGGGATTCTTCCGATGCTTTCGGTTTATGGATATCATGCCTATAATCACTATGAATGTGGGGACAGTTTTTATATTCATCGTCCGGATGAGAATCTGTCGACTGCAGAGAATATTCTTCTGATGCTTCGTCCGGATAAGAAGTACACGGAGCTGGAAGCCCGTGTCCTGGATATTGCACTGGTACTGCATATGGAACACGGCGGCGGTAATAACTCCACTTTTACGACCCGTGTTGTAACATCGGCCGGCTCAGATACGTATTCGGTTGTGGCCGCTGCGCTTTCTTCGCTGAAGGGACCGAAACACGGCGGCGCCAACAACAAGGTCGTGGAGATGATGCGGGATCTGAAAGAAAGTGTTTCGGATCTAAACGATGAGGCGGCTGTCAAAGAATACCTCGGAAAACTGCTGGATAAACAGGCTTTTGACAAAAAGGGACTGATTTATGGTATGGGCCATGCCGTTTACTCCCTTTCCGATCCGAGAGCGCGGATTTTTAAAGGCTTTGTTGAGCGTCTGGCAAAGGCCAAGGGCAGAGAAGCGGATTTTAAGATTTATTCTGCGGTTGAGCGCCTGGCACCGGAGGTTATTGCGGAAAAACGGAAGATTTATAAAGGTGTCAGCGCTAATGTGGACTTTTACAGTGGATTTGTATACAGTATGCTGGATATTCCGCTGGAACTGTATACACCGATTTTTGCGATGGCAAGAATCGTTGGCTGGAGCGCCCATCGGATCGAAGAGCTTGTAAATGTGGATAAGATCATTCGTCCGGCATATTTGAGTATTATGGAAGAGAAGGATTATGTTGCGCTTGAAGAAAGAGGCTCCAAAGACGCCTGAGGCAGGGAGTCGTTATTTATAGAAAGGAAAGAAATATGAAGAATAGAATCAGAAAAATTATGGGAATTACAACAGTGGTTGTATTATCAGCGGCGTTATTGGCCGGCTGCGGCGGTAAGAAAAAGGATGAAAAAAGGAAACCGAAACAACTCAGGAAACACAGGCGCCGGAAGTACCGGAGCTGGAAGCGAGTACAGGAACGGTTGTATCTTTAAAGAGCAATAAGCTGACGATGGAAACCGGCGATGGTAAAGAGCTTGTTTTTTGATATCGCCGATGCGGATAAAAAAAGGTGAAAAGGATATTAAAACAGGAAATCCGGTAGCGGTTGTTTATACCGGAGAAATTTCAGGAACAGATACAGAAGATACGGTTGTCGAACTCGTTATTGCGATGGAAAGCGGCAGCGCTGCGTCCAAGACAGATGAGACGTCAGATAATGACGACGAAAGCGGACAGATGACCGGGGAAGTCACAAAATATATTGAAGATGAAAAACTGGTGATTCAAAATGATGCGGACGGCGAATTATATTATTTTTCAGTTGACAGCGATACGGTAATCAGCGGCGATGATATTGAAGAAGGCGATGAAGTGACGGTTGCCTACACCGGAGATATCACAGGAAATGATCTTGTTCCGGTAACGAAAATTACAAAGGGATCGTCAGGAAGCCGTACTGCAGGAACGGGTTCTTCCAGTCCTTCTGCAAAGGGAGAGACGATCAGCGGAACCGTGACGGCGGCATCGATGAATACGGTAACGATTGAAACAAGCGGCGGAACCACCTACACATTCTCAACGATGGATGCGGACATTGCCATTACGGGCGGACTTGAAGAGGGGATGGATGTCACATTGCATTATAACGGAGATCTTTCCGAAGGTGCAGAAGATGTTACCGTAACCTCTGTTGAAGAAGATAAATAGAATTTAGAAATTACAGACAACATAAAAAAGCGTAAAAAGAGGGCTCCAGGATTTCTCCTGGAGCCTTATTTTTGCAGAGTATATTTGATTTATTCATCTGCCGGATTAACGATAACTGCGATACCATCAGGAATAACAGTGATTTTGCTGTCTTTCTTTCCGAGGTAAGCGTCAGCCATAGCGATGGCTTCGTCTAAGTTATGTGCGTAATCCATATGCATATCTTTAATTAACTGTTCCGGTGCATCTGTAATAACGATGATTTTGAATTTCAGAAGCATACGGCAGAGAATCTGGGATTCCCACTGATCCGGAATCGTATGTTCAGCATCTGTTGCAAGGAAGCCATCCATGATCTTCTGGTTATCCTGTTCATCAACAAATGTACGCCAGAAGCTTTCACCGCCATGACCATCGCTGCAGCTTGTAGCGATAATGATAACGCCGCCTTCGTTACAGGTTGCTTCTGCGGCTGTCATACCTTTTACAGACTGATACAGGTTCTGATCCAGAGGATAACCGCCATTGGTTGTAATAGCGATATCTGCAGGAATCGCTTTAACGCCTGCAAGTTCATTCATGAATTCGCAGCCTTTTCTGTGAGCGTTGTTTAAATGTCCGGCATAAGCTGCAATGACCTTTTTTATCTGCGTCCAGAAGAACGTTGCAGATGAACTGAAGGTGTACAGCTTCAGCAGCCCAGAGCATATCTTTGTGCATAGGGTTCTTATCGAGGGAACCGGCACGGGAATATGGATCTGCGATAAATGCAGAACAGTGGTTAGCTAATACGGTTGTACGGCTGGAGATACCAGGAAGAACACTCTTACGTCCGCCGGAGAAACCAGCGAAGAAGTGTGGTTCAATGAAACCTTCGGAGATCAGAAGATCTGCTTCTGCAGCCACTTTATTAACGATCAGTTTTCCGCCGGAAGGAAGAATGCCGATGTATACGAGGTCTTCTTCTTTTCCGCTTTCGTGGATCACATATTTAATCTTTGGATGGTTGACCATGTCTTCGCCAAATTTGTTAACTAATTCTTCGTGGGTTGTCAGACGATGGAAACCGGTAGCAATAAGGATGGTCAGTGTTGCATCCGGGTTGCCTTCTTCGATTTCTTTCATCATTTCAGGAAGAATGATTTTACTTGGAACAGGGCGTGTATGGTCACTGGCAATCATAACGTGTTCTTTTTTGCCCTTAACTAATTCTCTTAAACGCGGAGAGTCAATTGGGTTTTCTAATGCTTCTCTGACAATTTCTGCTTCGGATTTTTCTGCTTTAAATTCATGGGCATGAGATTCAAGAATTCCGGCAAGACGTTCTTCCGGAATGTTTAAATCGAGAGTACCTTTCCCATAAGGTAATTTTATAGTTTTCATAAAGAGCCTCCTTTAAATCTTATATCATAATAATAATCCCTAGAAACCGCTACATTTCTAAGTTTTATTATATACGGCTTTGTGCAAAATGTCTATAAAAGTTATTTCTTTAACGAAAGAAATTCAACAATATACACAATTGGTTGGACCAATCTAAACAATTTCAAGAACTTTGACTGTGAAAACCTGCTAATTCACGGGAATTTGAAAGGAAATGAAATTCCTTGACTAAATATGGAACAGATGTTGACACATTGAATAATGATAAAAAAGATAACGATAATCCATGAAAAACAGGAAATAAGACCGGATACAGAATTTCCGGATGCGTAAAATTATAATTCTGCGTATATAAAAAATAATAAATTGTGATATGATTAAGAAGTATTCGATGAAAGGTAATTATTGGGATGGGAGGAATCAGCGGTGCCGGGATTTGTTATACATCTTGCAGAAGCGATTGTGATTATGGAGTCCATGAAAAAGAAGCCGGACGATGCCTGGCGTCAGGACTTTCTTCTGGGTTCTCTGCTGCCGGATACCCGGTTGGGAGAGCACAAGGCGGTATCCCATTTCTGGGGCTGCGGTCAGGAAGAATACATTGCCCGGGCGCCAAAGCTGTCACTTTTTCTGGAGAAATACAGACATCGTCTGGATGAACCGGCGATTCTCGGATATTACGCCCATTTATATCTGGATGAACATTATGTCTGCCGTTTTGGCCGAAGGTATTGTCTTTTGAAGACAAAAACGGATGTATTCAATCCAAAAAGATAAAATCACCCAGGTTGAATTGAAGCACGCGGAGAGAAGGTTCCTTTTGAAAAATTTTTTCGCCGGAATATTATTATGGCGATTATACCCGGTGTAACCACTGGTTTGTTGAGAAGTTTCATATAAAACCGCCGGAATACAGGAATATGGAGCTGTTGGGAATGAATGAAGTGCAGCCGGAAGCGCTTAAAGATGTTCTCGAAGAACTGGAATATCTTTTTCAGCAGGGGATGCATCGGAGATGAAAAATGGATGAAGGTGTTTGATTTGGCAGAATTGGAGGCCTTTGTCAGGGATACGGCAGAAGCTTTTTGCAGACATATGGAGGATTTGATGCATATGTGAAAAGAGCCGGAACAGAGAGGTGTTTATGGATTCCTATAATCAGTTAAATGAAGTGTTGGTCCATTTATTTAATCATACAATGAAGATTGAGGAACAGTCCTTAATCCGGGAAGAATTTAAAGATATTTCTATGAATGATATGCATATTATGGATGCAATCGGAATAGATCAGCCAAAAACATGTCATCGATTGCCCGGTTAGTTGGGGTGACGGTAGGCACGCTGACGATCGCGATGAATAATCTGGTGAAAAAGGGATATGTTACCCGGACCCGAAGCGAAGAAGACCGGCGGGTGGTTCTTGTATCGCTGGATGAGAAGGGAAAGAAAGCTTATCGGCGTCATGAGAAGTTCCATTTGGAAATGATTAAGGCCATGCGTCAGGGACTGAATGATGAACAGTGTGAGGTTTTGATGCAGGCGATGAGAAATTTAAGAGAGTATTTTTAAGTCTCTGTAATAAACGAGGTGGAAAAGATGAAGGAAAAAGGCGGTCTGTCCAGTTCACAGGAAGATTATTTGAAGCAGATTTATGTTCTGGCCCAGCGCAGTGAAGAGGTACGTGTTACAGATATTGCGAAGTTATTGGAAATTTCAAAACCGAGTGTAAATCGGGCGATGAATACCCTGAAAGAGCAGGGATATATTGAACATGAGCATTACGGCACGATCAAACTGACCAAAGAGGGCGTTGCCGCAGGAAAAATATTCATGAAACCTATAAAACAGCCTATAAGTTTTTGACGGAATTTCTTGGGGGTGAGCGCCGCTGAAGCGGAAGAAGAGGCGCATTTAATGGAACATGCCATGAGTAAGGCCACACGGAAAAACTGAAAAAATTCATGCGAAAGAAAAAATAGACGACTGTCAGAGAAAAACTCTGATAGATGCCAAAAAGGACTTTGCGATTTGAGAGATCGGCAAAGTCCTTTTTGGCATTTTTATTTCTGCGAAGCTTTAATGATTAATTTAATTCGTCAACAACTTTCTGGATGGCTGCCAGAGCATCATCAGGCAGTTTGTCGTAACCGTCTTTAGCGACGGAGAATTCTTTGATTTCGTTGACACGGTCTGTCATGCGGGCTTTTAACTGAGCCAGATATTCAGGGTCTTTCATATCCGGAACAAAACCTTCCCAGTCCATGATTTCAATATCAGAGAAAGGTCCCCAAGGTTTGAAATCGGCTTTGCCTTCAACGATGGCTTCCAGAATTCCGAGGGTGTCTTTCGGCTGGACTTTTTGCCCATAAAATCACCGGTATTTACGATATAGCAGTCAACATTCTTTTCATCCACCAGTTTTTTGAATTTCTCGTAGTCATTGGCCAGCGGATAGGTACGGAATGGGTTGGCATAAGGAACGACAACCAGCTTGTTCGGATCAACACCCGGCGCCAGACGCTCTGCAGAAGAACGTTTTGTCGCGAGAGTAGCACCCATGACAGAAGCCAGAGAGGCGCCTTTTAATTTAACGACCGGTGGAATGGTCGGGTCTTTCATAATCCAGAAGATGGCATTTACCGGAGAGTCAATCCGGTCCACACGGTTTGGTGACCAGAGCTTGGATTTAATCGCACGGCCGTTACCGTTTCGGACATCCTCAGTGACTAACTGGATTTTTCCGTCGGCATCCATCGTTGCAGAGTTATTCATGGAAGTCAGCAGATAGGTATTGTCCGCACATCCGGTCGGATAATCGGCTGTTTTGTCAAAATAAGTCGGTTCAATGGCAATGGATGCACAGGTATCGGTATTAATGATAAAAGCATCATCGTGAAGTACTTTAATCGGGTATTTGCCGCCGTGCTTGGCGTGGGTCAGGGTGGACTTGCCGGAGCCGGACAATCCATAAACGGACGCAACAAACTTGAGCCATCCGGAAGAGAGTATTCTTTCTGTCCGCCATGGCAGGAAGCATAGCCGTTTCGGTTGGCAATAGCCCAAACCATCGTTAAGGTGCCTTTTTTATGTTCGCCAAAGTATCTCATGCCGAGAATACATGCACAGTTGGTTTCTGTATTAAAATAGCACAGCGTTTTTTTTTGCAGGATCACTCAGACAGCTTAAGTCCACGCCTGACGGTCGGAACCGTTCCACTGAGGATCGGAGAAAATATAGATATCCGCTTCTTTGCCGTCACCGACAGGTTTGGAGTTTTTATACATCTTCACGTACTGGTCGGACAGATACTGGAAGTTGAGCATCCAGGAATAGAGGATGTTTTCTTCACCTTCCGGAATGAGCAGATGGCATTTTACCATGAATTCAGGGTCAAGTCCGGCATAGACTTCTGCATGGTACATGGTCTTCCAGCGGGATTCATAGACGGCGTCCATAGCGACTTTATCCAGCTCATCACAGTTTACCCCAGGTTCTCCGGCGATACGGCGGGCAAAGGCATAACGTCCGGTGATGGCACCGTCGTTGAAAAGCAGAACTTTAGCGTCTTTTTTTCAAGGCCGAATTTTTCGCCCCGGTAAACCGGCATATCCGTAACAATCGTTCCCGGAGAATTTTTAGCCAGTTCGTAAGCTTCTTTTAATGTGTTGATTTTAACGACATTATTTCCATAAAAAGCGGCTTCGATGATGGAGCGGGTCTTGGAGAAACCCGGTTTTCCGGCGCCGATTTCATTAATGTTGTAATAGGCTTTTTGTAGACATTTGTATAACCTCCCTTTAGATATGGGGATTGTCTGTGTAGGGCAATCCACTTTATTCATTTACAACTATAAACAACAAATGACCGGATGTCAAGAAATGGCAGATATCTATTTCGTTTCGTCTGTCGTTTCCTGTACGGAAGTTTCCGGCATATATTTGCGGATAACAGGAACGGCGCCGGGCCCAAATCGAGAAATTCCCGGTGGAATTCTTTGATATCAAAGCTTTCTCCGAGATTATCCCGGGCATTTGTTTTGAGTTCCTGGATTTCGTCCATGCCAATGCCGTAGACCATGTAATTGGTCGGATTGAAGAGGACATCTTCGTAAATTGTCTGAAGGGTTTCGTCATCCAGATCCAGATAGGTTTTCAAAAAATTCTTTGGTTTTCTCCAGAGACCAGCCTTCATAATGGATACCAAGATCCAGGCGGCAGTAGAGGTTCAATGCGAAGGTGCTGTTGTTCAGACGGAGAACCTCTGCGAGGTCTTCGGAAAAACCACAGTAGCTGTAGGACATGAAGCCCAGCCTTCGACGTAGCCAAGACATTCACAGGCCTTTCGAATCGGGTTCGGATGGGTGTTCAGGTAATAGGTGTACTGATACATATGGCCCGGATAGCCTTCATGGGCCAGGGTCGGCATCAGCGCATTCGCATAATTTTCGTTGAGATTCAGATAAATCTGGTTATTGGAAATATCGTCGATTCTCGGTATAAAATACATGGCCGGACTGAGGTTTTCGGACATGGATTCATGGACGTTTTTCAGCGTGTAGCTGACTTCCGGCGGTTCAGGCATCTGCTCAGCGGTGAAAGTGGACTTAAAGTGTTCGACAATTTCCGCCGGGGCGCTCATAGAATATTCTGCGGCAGCAGCGTCATCAAGAACCTGAGGATTCTTACTCATAATCATTGCCATGGCAAAAAAAGGCTGTCACCCATCTGACTTTCTGTCATTTCAATGAGTTCTTCCGGTGTTTTATCGGTACCGACGGAAGATTTTAAAAGATATTTATAATATTCCAAGCCATTTTCATAGGAGGCCAGACTGCCGTTTTCCGGTGCGGTATCCAACTGGGCGGTCAGGGAATCAATGATCTTCTGATAGGCCGGAATCACAGAATTCAGAACGGCGTCTTTGTTTTTTTTTCGATATACGCATTTTTTTTCTTCTTCGGACAGGTCGGTTAACTCCGTCAGATTGTCCGGGAAAACTTCGATGAGCAGGTTGGTTTCCGGATTTTCAATATAATTCTGACATTCTTCGATGGAAGCCTGTACGGCGGCTTTACACATACCATAGCCGTTTTCAACCTTTTTGTTTTCAAAGGCGAGAATCTGATCCACATATCCACCGAGACTGTTTAAAAGGGCGAGATAGTCCTCGACATCGGTTTTATCGTCAAAGTGGTATTCGGCAAGGTTTATCGGTAACTGGCTCTGAAAACCAATGAGCGGAGACAGATTATTTGTCTGGAAAATATAATTAAAACCTTCAAGATCCGCCTCAAGGGAATATTTCAGAACATCATAATCGACAGCACGCTCATCTTTAAGACCGGTGATTTCATTCAAACGGTCGAGATAGGACTGAAGTTCCGCCTTATCTGCTTCCAGGTCTTCGTCCGTGATGGAAATTTCGCCCCATGTTACTTCGTCCATCTGGATGCCAAAAGCGGATGGGTCCTTCAGCGTGAAGCTCAGGGTCAGCGTGTCACTGCCGGCATAGTTTCTGAAAATATCCTGGGACAGTTGGTCAAAAGCGGCTTCCGGTGTCTGATTCTGTGCTTCGGTGGATGCGGGCGCGCCTGTTTTATCGGTACATCCGGTAAACAGCATGGCTGTGGTGCAGAAGCATGCTAAAAATAGTTTCAATGATTTTTTTACCTTCATTGTGTAAAACCCCTTTTTTTAATATGTTTATTATATCAAAATCCGGGCCTGTTATGTGAAAATAATGGAAAAATTTTGTTTTAGAAGAAAAAAGAGGAGGAAGGCTTGTCTTTGAAACGGGGATATATTATAATAAGAAATTAGCTTATGATGATAATTAAGGGAGGAAATAATATGGCAAAGAAACCCTATTATATAACAACAGCAATTGCCTATACGTCAGGGAAGCCTCACATTGGAAATACGTATGAGGTCATTCTTGCAGACAGTATTGCGCGTTTCAAACGGGCACAGGGCTATGATGTGCGTTTTCAGACCGGAACAGATGAACATGGACAGAAGATTGAGATTAAGGCGCAGGAAGCAGGCGTTACACCAAAGGCCTTTGTGGACAATGTAGCCGGAGAGATTCAGCGGATCTGGGATTTAATGGACACATCCTATGACCGTTTTATCCGTACAACGGATGCGGATCATGAAGCTCAGGTTCAGAAGATTTTTACAAAGCTTTATGAACAGGGGGACATCTATAAAGGCTATTATGAAGGAAAATATTGTACACCTTGCGAATCCTTCTTTACAGAAAGCCAGCTTGTGGATGGAAAATGTCCGGACTGCGGCCGTGAAGTGACGGATGCCAGAGAAGAGGCTTATTTCTTTAAGATGAGCAAATATGCGGATCGCCTGATCGAGCATATTAACACACATCCGGATTTTATCCAGCCGGAATCCCGGAAGAATGAAATCATGAACAACTTCCTTCTGCCGGGTCTTCAGGATTTATGTGTCTCCAGAACTTCCTTCAAATGGGGAATTCAGGTGCCGTTTGATCCGAAACACGTGATCTATGTATGGATTGATGCTTTAAGCAATTACCTGACAGGTCTGGGCTATGATCTGGATGGCAATAATGATCCGATGGTGGAAAAATACTGGCCGGCAGATCTGCATCTGATTGGTAAGGATATTATCCGTTTCCATACGATATATTGGCCGATCATGCTGATGGCTCTGGACGTACCGCTGCCGAAGCAGGTATTTGGTCATCCATGGCTTCTCGTTGGGGAAGGCAAGATGAGTAAATCCAAGGGCAACGTCATTTATGCCGATGATCTGGTCGACTATTTTGGCGTGGATGCCGTACGTTATTTTGTTTTGCACGAAATGCCCTTTGAAAATGACGGATCCATTACATGGGAGCTGATGGTTGAACGTATGAACTCTGATTTGGCGAACATTCTCGGCAATCTGGTAAACCGGACGGTTTCCATGACAAATAAATACTTTGATGGTGTCGTATCCAATCCGGGCGCAGATGAAGCCGTAGATGAAGATCTGAAAAAAGGTTGCCCTGGAAACTCCTGGAAAAGTGGCTGCGAAGATGGATAAACTCCGGGTAGCGGATGCGATTACAGAAATCTTTACACTTTTCCGTCGCTGCAACAAATATATTGATGAAACAGAGCCTTGGAATCTGGCTAAAGACGAAGCGAAAAAAAGAGCGCCTTGCCACAGTGCTTTACAATCTTTTTGAAGGTATTCGTATCGGTGCAGTCTGTCTGGAAGCATTCCTTCCGTCGACATCAAAGAAAATCCTTGACCAGATCGGTACTCAGGAAAGAGACTATCTTGCACTGGACACCTTTGGCCGTATGGAGCAGGGTATCCGGGTGACTGAAAAACCGGAAATTCTTTTCGCGCGTATTGATATGAAGGAATTTATGGAAAAACTTGAGGCAGCAAAGGCCGCAAAAGAGGCGGAAGCAGCAAAGGCCGCCGCGATGGAAGCCGGAATCGATATTGAGCCGAAGGCGGAGATAACCTTTGACGATTTTGAAAAACTTCAGTTCCAGGTTGGTGAAATCATTGCCTGTGAAGCTGTAAAAAAATCCAAAAAGCTTCTCTGTTCTCAGGTGAAGATCGGCAGCCAGGTGCGTCAGATTGTTTCCGGCATCAAAGCCCATTACTCACCGGAAGAAATGGTCGGCAAAAAGTGATGGTTGTTGTCAATCTGAAACCGGCAAAACTGGCGGGGGTTCTTTCAGAAGGTATGATTCTTTGTGCGGAAGATGCGGATGGAAATCTGTCTCTGATGGTGCCTGAGAAAGAAATGCCTGCAGGTGCTGAAATCTGCTAAGGGTCTGAATTTCAGAATATAAGAAATCTTTGAATATATGGATTAAAAAGACGAGGGTAGTTCCGAAAGGGCCGGGAAGCGGCTGTGGAGCTACCCCTTTTTTCTCTTTGGTTTAAGGTTTTACAGTTACTCCTCACTCTTTGCTTTCTCTTTATTAAGTACGTATTTCTTCATGGCGGCATAATTTTTTCACCTGTCCTATAATTGATGTAAAAACAGAGTTGTGGAAAATATATGTGAAATCGTGAAGTTTTGTTCCGGTTATCGAAAGTGAAAAAAAGAGTGGATGAAAATACTGTACCGGCAGTGGTGAAACTGCGGTGATTTGATGCTTTTATTTTATGACGAAAAGCGGGAAATATCAATTATCGCTTTTTCGATGATATTTGGCAAAAATTGTGTTATTTTCGGGAAAATGCCCGTTTCTGATAAATAAAAGATATTCGAAGTTCTTATTGTATCAAAATAACGGGCATTTTGTTTTTTCTTTTTGTATTTAAGTCGGAGATTTACATTTCATCTGAAGGATGAAGCAGTTGGCAGAGTGCATCCAAATCTGCTTCCGGATGCGCCTGAATGGTATCCGCAATGCGCTGGATGGTTTCTTCCGGTTCCTCCATGAAGTCTGCGATGACTTTGACCGGCATCTGCTTTTCAAGCTTCTTTTTGTGATGGCGATGATACTTTCAAGCTTTCCTGTTTTTTGCCATGATTAAAGCCGATTTTTTCAGAGTGTTCTTTCAGGATACGGTCGTGGTTTTCCTGGTCAAATGTTGATAATACCATAGTTCTGACCTCCGCGCGATGCTTTGCCAGAAAGCTTTCAAGGACATGTTTTCAATACACACACATCGACGGCGCGGTCAATGGCGGCGCTCAGGGGAAACCCTTTGTCCAGCCATAAACGGATTTCGGCGATGAGGATGGCATATTCTTTCAGTTTCCGGCAGCGATCCATAATTTTTTGTTCTTTCCAATTACTGAAAACAAATTCTTAATTGACGATATCTCCAACTGCCATCTTCAAAGCCATTAGCAACTGATAATAACCTGTCATTATGATCTGGATTTATTTCTTGCTTTTTTGTATTAGAATTAACAAAACAATCATCAACTAATATATCAAAATTCCAAATTTTATTGCTCATACACTTTATTTACATGCTTAAAAATGGTGAAACATCTATATTCCTTTAGATACTATTTTTTGTATGACAAATAAGTTCATGAACATCAACATCAAGCAAATTTGCAATACGAACAAATGTGTACAAATCAGGTTGAGAATGATTATTACACCATTTAGATACTGTTGCAGGATCTTTCTGTAATTGTTTTGCCAACCATTTGCTCATAACTCCTTTTTCTGATAGTACATTTTTAATGTTGTTTAAAATTGCCATTACAATTAATTTTTAGATTGCGTTAAATGCAAAGTTACAACTTTTTATTAACTATATGAATTTCTAACGATAGAAATTGGTTGGATCAATCAAAAAACTGGTTTTAAGGTCATTA
>VOFD01001858.1_pt1 | contig 23515 bp, 31 predicted proteins | sample 5384101 | NCBI WGS metagenome assembly VOFD01 (sample SAMN12384723, study PRJNA508395) | human gut metagenome | isolation source: healthy gut C | host: Homo sapiens
TTTGACGGTTCCGCTGGGAATTCCTAAGATCTGCGCGGTTGCTGCAATATCCCTATCGTCGAAATAATAGAGGATTACGGCCAGGCAGCGATACTTTTCCGGCAGATGATCGATTGCCCTCATAGAGTGGTCTGTAATCGACCTTTTCGGAGCAGGTATGGAACCGAGCAGGAACTCCTTTTCTTCATTGCTGCGGAAGTGGAGAAAGGGACTTTTTGAGAAGCGCCGCAGGGTGTTCCAGTACAGATTCACGCAGATTTTAGTGAGCCAAGGCTCAAAATCCCGGCTTGCATCATAGTGGGAGAAGTTTTTGACTACCTGCAGCCAGGTGTCCTGGTACAGATCATCTGCCTCCAACGTGTTGGCGCAGAGCGTCAGGCACAGTCCATAGAGGCGTTTCCCGTATTGATGAATGTACTGGTCTATCACACGCTCTGCACCTCCTCTCACTTACATATACAATCGAGAAAACATTTGGTTGCCCAGCATAAGAGAAATTGAAAATTTCTGTATTGAAGGCAGCCAAGAATGTTCGGCTGCCCTTAATGAGTGTCATTATAGAATACTTCCATTATTACCCTGGCTCAATCAGTTCATGCTATCAAATACTCCAAATGCTTGGATTGTGTCCAAAATGCTGCTGCACCATCGTTATAAAGGGTATAGAGACGTTCATTGGCCTTTTGATTCTTATAACGCTTGGGTTTATGGATTTTGGACACATCAATTTAGACAAAAATTAGATTTGAAAGAGGAGGTGGCGACATGGAGGAAGTCATTGTAATACGAATCATGGATTCCGATGGAAGCGCATTTGCATCCATCATGAGCGCATTGCAGGAAAAGCAACACAAAATTGTGGATATGTCTGTTATTGACCGTCCTACTATCAACATCGGAGAAATCAAAATCTATCCATCATGCCACCAGGTTTTTGGAGCCGGGGAAGAAATCCAACTCAACCGGAGCGAATATGCCATGCTTTTCTGTATGGCCAAAGCACCAGGACGAGTATTTACCCGTGAGGAACTCTATGCCGCCGCATGGGGTGAAATATATCCCTATGGCTCAAATACAGTAGATAACACCATCTTTCGATTGCGGAAGAAAATAGAACCAGATCCAAAGCACCCTGTTTATATTAAGACAGTGTTTGGGACCGGCTATAAACTGAATATTCCGAAAGAAAAATAGTAAAGGGGCTCTGGCATTATCCCAATACTATTGTTAGGGACCAGTTAAGGGGCAAATCCGAAGATTTGCCCCTTAACTCATTTTTTGAAGAGGTGCGGGAGCCGTTAAGTTTAGTCGTAAAATCTCCTGCTACTGTTCACAAAAGTTAAAAAACGCTTCTTGACAGACTTTGGGGTATCTGCTATGTTGAATATGGCCTTAGTAGCCCAGAATTTGACGAATGAATTAAAGAACAAGACAAGATAGTAATCAAGATAGTAATTGTATGTAGAAATAGCAATAATTAGTCAACATTTTTCCAAATGCGACGAGTTGCTATCAAATGATTGAGTGATATGCACCGCGCACAATAACGGCATGGTCCCGCCGGAGGGGCTGCCGTTGTTGTGCGCGGTTTTTTGTTATTCTTGCAAGCTAATGTTGATTTACCGGCAAGCTGACGCAGACACGCTCAAGACGGCGGAGCACCGTAAGTCGGCAGCTTGAACATAAGCGCCGCAATAGTAAGGAGTATAAATTATTATGAAAACTTTTGCTATTAAATTTTTGAAGAAGTGCGGTCTTCTTCCCGCGGAGGAACAGCCTCTCGAGCTTCCCGTTCCTGTTATGAAGAATACTCTTGCTGTACACGAGGAAACGATGGTGGTCACTGGTGCAATTGTTTCCGAGTTGACTCAGACTTTCGGCGACAATAAGAACAGTGCAGAGAGTTACCAGATGGCCTTCATTTCCATCGAGGTCAGTTGCGATGGTATGTCTTGCAAGTTGTATGAACATGAGGATTTCATTCCGTGCACTGGTTACCAGCACCAACTTTGGCTGATGAATATTCGCAAAAAGCATCTGCGAACCACTGGAGACGTTCATGACAAATGTCGCGCTGTGTGACGCAGGCGGAGGTCGACCATGACCCCCGGCGACATACTAGCCACCCTCTAGACGGCACAATCGAGGACATCGCCGCTAAGAACAGCGGGGACCGGGAATTTTCCCGGTCCGCCGTCTCCACTCCCGGTCATGCTTCGTCTGCTCATCGGAGCCGAGGGCGGGTCTTGGCGTCCGTCCTACGGGCCGCAGGCATCCGAAGTGACCCCCGCCGCGCTGTCCATGCGTCGCGGCCAGATAGACCCGAGGTCTTCAGGAGGTATTCGACCGATTTAACGCCGCTTGCACCGACACAGCCACCTTCCGGGGCTACAAGGTACTGGCCTGCGACGGCACCGCCGTCAACAAGCCCCGCAACCCCGACGAACCCAGCTTCGTGACCCACGGAGGCACGCCGGAGGATACAACCAGCTCCACCTAAGCCCCCCTATACAATCTTTTGGACCGCATATTCACCGACGCGGTCATCCAGCCCGCTCCCCAAAAAGGACGAAAATAGGCGCGTTGGTGGAGATGGTGCAGCGGAATAATTTTGATCAGAAAACGGTCCTAATTATGGATAGAGGGTATGAAAGTTATAATTTGATGGCACATTGCATCGAAAAAACCGAACCTGGACTTTTGTGCTGCGGGTCAAGCAGAACCACTCCGCTATGCGGGAGATTGCCCGCCTGCCCATGTTCGAGTTGGACTGTGACATCGCGTTCACTGTCTCCACCACGCAGACAAACGAGGACAAGGCGCGGGGGTACATCCATCTGCACGTGCCGAAGAAGAGCAAGCCCGGTTCCAAGACCAGCCGCACCCGTTGGGACCATCCCAGCCCCTACTCCATGCGGTTAAGGATATGCCGTTTTCAACTCGACGATGGGGCGGGGACCTTCGAGACGATAGCCACCAGCCTGCCCCGGTCCTTCACGCTTCAAGATATCAAGGAGCTGTACCATATGCGCTGGGGCATCGAAACAAGCTTTCGTGATTTAAAGTATAGCATCGGCCTGGTCAACCTCCACGGCAAGTCAGACGCCTATGCCACCCAGGAGATATGGGCCGCGCTGACCGCGTTCAACGCCAGCAGCCGCATTGTCCGCGAGGTGGTGGTTCGGCAGCCGCCGGGGAGCGCCTACGCCTACCGGGTGAATTTCAAACAGGCGGTGGCCATTGTAAAAGAGGCTATCCGCAATCCGGGCGGGGACTACTCCGACCTGGAACGCCAAATCGGCAGAAACCTGGTGGCCGTCCAGCCGGGGCGGCATGACCAGCGCAACCTGCGGGCCAAGGGCTGGGTAGGCTTTTTTTGTACCGCGTGGCGGCATAATGCACAAAAGAGACAGGGGGTGCGGTTTTTGGACCGCACCCCCTGCTGGCATTTATTTTTTGAAAAGGCCGAAATTAGAGGTCCAAACCGGGGATTTTCAAAAATAAATGCCAACCCCACAGCGGGTGGGCGGGGGCTCGGCCAGACAGCGGACGCCGTGAAAAAATCTCAACTAGTCCGCCCCATGCCCTAAAAAAATTCGTTCAAATCTTGAAAATGCCCGAGAATGACGCTGTTGCGTTCCTCTCTACTAGTCCCCGGAACGGGCCAAAAATTCGGTTCCTTGTTTTCGGGAAAACCACCGCCGTCATTTTCACAAGAGGAACAGTGTCGTTAAGATAGCAAAAACCGAAACTCTCAACTAGTCACCGCAATGCCTAAAAATTGCCGCAGAACGAAAGAAACGCAATAGCCGCTTGCTCCATCTGGAAAAATCAACTAGTCTGTGGTATGCTAAAAGAAAATCAGAAAAATCATCCGCAGGAGGACACACGCCATGACAGATGCACAACAGCGGAGTGCCGCGAAACAGTTTGCCGCCGACTGGGCTGGCAAGGGCTACGAGAAGGGACACAGCCAGACCTTTTGGCTTGCCCTGCTTTCAAAGTCTATGGCGTGGCCGAGCCGGACAAGTTCATCACCTTCGAGGACCAAATCATGCTGGACCACACCAGCTTCATCGACGGCTTCATTCCGTCCACCCATGTCCTGATTGAGCAAAAGGGCATCGGCAAGGACCTGAACAAGCCCATCAAGCAGTCCGACGGTTCCCTGCTGACACCGTTCCAGCAGGCCAAACGCTATGCCGCCGAGTTGCCCTACTCCCAGCGCCCACGCTGGATTGTGACCTGCAACTTTGCCGAGTTCCATGTCTACGATATGGAGCGGCCCACGGGCGAGGCTGAGGTCATCAAGCTGGCCGATTTGGAAAAGGAATACTACCGCTTACAGTTCCTGGTGGACACCGGGGACGAGAATGTGCGAAAGGAAATGGAGATTTCCCTGCAAGCAGGTGAACTGGTGGGCGTTCTCTGATGACGCGCTTTTGAAGCAGTACAAGGACCCTGGCGACCAGGAAACGCTGAAAAGTCTGAATATGCTGTGCGTTCGGCTGGTATTCTGCCTCTACGCCGAGGACGCGGGCATCTTCGGCGGGCATGGTATGTTCCACAACTCCTTGCAGGCGCACCAGAGCGAGGCCCGCCGCGCCCTTATCGACCTGTTCAAGGTGCTGGATACCAAGCCGGAGGACCGGGACCCGTACATGGACGACGACCTCGCCGCGTTCCCCTATGTCAACGGCGGTCTGTTCGCCAATGAGAGCATCATCATTCCCCGGCTGGATGAGGCCATCGTGGATCTGATCCCTGAACCGGGCCAGCGCAGACTTCGACTGGTCCGCAATCTCGCCCACTATCTTCGGCGCTGTCTTTGAAAGCACCTTGAACCCGGAGACCCGGCGCGCCGGCGGGATGCACTACACCAGTATTGAGAACATCCACAAGGTCATTGACCCGCTGTTCCTGGACGGACTGAAAGAGGAACTAGAAACCATCAAGGAAATCACCGTAGACCGTACACGGGACGCAAAGCTGCGGAGCTTCCAGATGCGGCTTGCAGGCTTGACCTTCCTCGACCCCGCCTGCGGCTCCGGCAACTTCCTGACGGAGACCTATATCTCCCTGCGGCGGCTGGAAAACGAGGTGTTGTTCCTGTTACAGCGCGGCCAGATCGCCTTTGGCGACGGCGGCGCGTTCAATCCCATCAAGTGTCCATCGGCCAGTTCTACGGCATCGAAATAAACGACTTCGCCGTGACCGTTGCCAAGACCGCCCTGTGGATTGCGGAAAGCCAGATGATGAAGGAGACCGAGGACATCGTGCATATGTCCCTGGACTTCCTGCCGCTGAAATCCTACGCCAACATCGAGAAGGCAACGCCCTGCGGCTGGATTGGAGGAGGGTATCGTGTCCAAGTATGAGTTGGACTACATCATGGGCAACCCGCCGTTTGTAGGCTACTCCTGCAAAGCAAGGAGCAGAAGGACGATATTCTCTCCATCTATGTGAGACGAAAAGGGCAAGCCCTACAAGACCTCCGGAAAAATTGACTATGTTTCCGGTTGGTATAAAAAGGCCGCTGAGTTGATGAAAGAATACTGCCATTCGGACAGCCTTTGTGTCCACCAACTCCATCACCCAAGGCGAACAGGTAGCGGGCGTCTGGAAACCGTTGTATGACCGTTTTGGTATCCATATCGACTTTGCACACCGTACTTTCCGCTGGGATAGCGAGGCCAGCTTAAAAGCCCATGTGCATTGCGTAATTGTTGGGCTTTAGTATTGCGGAGAATCAGCAGAAAAAGCGGCTCTATACATCCGAGCGAATGCAGATTGTAGAAAATATCAATGCGTATCTTTCTCGATGCACCATAATGTATTTGTTGAAAGCCGGAACCGCGTAATTGCAGATGTTCCCAAAATGGTTTATGGCAACAAGCCAGTTGACGGCGGCAATTTGATTATTGAAGCGAGCGAATACGACGACTTTATTAAACGCGAACCGTTAGCGCAAAAATACATCAAACGGCTTGGTTGGGGCAAGGGAATTTATCAACGGTGAAGGAGAGGTGGTGTCTTTGGTTGTTGGCGTATCTCCTGCTGAATTACGGCATATGCCCGCAGTCATGGAACGTTGAGAAGGTAAAGAAAATGCGGGAAAATACCGGATGAAGGGGCGAGGAAGTTGGCGGACACCTGACAATTCCGTGAAACAAATAATCCTCCATACTGCTATTGTTGTTCCTTGTCACTCAAGTCTGAAAATCGCAGATATGTTCCGATGGACTTTATCGATGATTCCATTGTTGTAACAAATGCGGTTTATTTATTCCGGCTGCATCTATTTACCACTTTGGTATTCTGACCTCCAATGTTCATATGGCCTGGATGCGGGCGGTCTGTGGCCGTCTAAAAGTGACTACGCTATTCAAGGATGTTGTCTACAACAACTTCCCCTGGCCCACGCCCACCGACGCCCAGCGGGCCAGGATCGAGCAGACAGCCCAGGCCATCCTGGACGCCCGCGCCCTGTCCGGATTGCAGTCTGGCCGACCTCTACGACGAGGTAGCCATGCCCCCGGAACTCCGCAAGGCTCACCAGCAAAACGACCGCGCCGTCATGCAAGCCTACGGCTTCGACATCAAAACCACCACCGGACCACCTGTGTGGCGGAGCTGATGAAACTATATCAGGGAGTTGACGAAGTAATATGAAGGATATGACAATCAAATTTTCGGATACATCCCGCGACTTTTCTGAATGGATGAAAGAAAAATGTGGAAATATTCTCCTTTTCTCTGTGCGGAACACTCCGGATTGTCCCGATGTTATGAATACTGAGTCGTTTCGGTTTGCGTTAGATGATGCGCTGAAAACATATGCTCTTTGCTGCGGGAATTTGAATGGAATTTGCTGTGGTTTGGTGTATTCTCTTTTGACCACATACAACAGTGAAGGGTATTTCTTCCTCGAAGATTTGATTTCGGGACCAAAAACAGTTCCATGATGCAAGAAGTTTTTCAATGTGAACGAAGCGAAGAAATTCTCACACTAGTCGAACAGAACGACAAGCTTAACCGCACGAAAATTGCAGGCTTATTGAGCCGCATTGCGAAGCCGAACCGATGGACCGAAGAAGTCGCCAACGACCTTGAACTTGTTCATAATGGTGTTCAAAGCTGGGAGTGGTTCTACGGTAAACACCATAATGACCGGCATACTTTCCAGCCATGTTTTCCAATAGTCAGGTCCGTGAAGTGTACGAATATTTCCAGTCAGACGCCTACAAAACAGCGGATGAAATAACTGTTGTTGTCGGCTGATTAAAACAATGTTGGGGAGAGCGATATGATAGGAATTGATATTGAGTTTTTACGATATAGAATTTCTTGACGGATATTTCTCTGGAACGCTTTTTCTTTTTGATAGAGACCAGCGGATAATATTGGACTTTGGCTACGATGTCGAGTTCAAAATTTTGACATTGCAGAACTGCAAAAAAAACCGTGTATAATTCACTTTTTGAATACTACACATCGGAAGAAATCGCTGATTTTCGGCGCGAATATGATGCACATATAAAACTCCGCATTCGGGAATATCTGCTTTTAAATTACGGCTATCGAGAACCGAATGACGAATACTAATTTCAAAAAAATTTAACTGTGTGCAACCGAAAAGGCCCCACCCCCACTTTTTTGTAAAGCAGGGGGGTGGGACCTTTTTATACGGCGACTTTTCTTAACTTAATTGTATTGGGCATTATCCGGAGCCCCTTGTTCCGTTATTTTCTGCTACATTTTTTTTGACAGTGGACTTACCACAGGCTCATTTGCGTTTCCGTAGATTGGCGCATCAACTCTGGCGGCCGCATCGAGAGCATGGATAGTGCTGCTGTGCCATCTATCAGCCAGTCCTGCATTTTTCCCCGAGGTATCACCAGCGGCATCCGATCATGGACAGGCAGCATAGATGCGTTGGGAGCCGTGGTCAAAATACAGTAACAGTCCTCTCCGTCACGCCGATCATACAGGCCTGCCATATAAAGGACTGGTTCCCCTGGGAGAGTAAACAGGTATTTCCGCTTGTTTCTGTCCCATTCGTAAAAGCCAGTTGACGGAATTAGGCAACGCCGAGACCCAATACTCTCCCGAAACAAGGGCTTTCCAGTTGCTGTTTCCGCCCTTGCATTGATGACCAACGAATTTGGCAGTTGGTAGCCCCACTTCATCAACTGCGGTGCTGAAGAATCGGATGCGGCCACAAGAACAGGGGCATGGTTGGTTGGGCGGATTTCTCCCGGTGTCCAACTATCCTTCCCATACTTACGCTGAATTGCTTCGGCGATCTGACGAATTTCCTCGCACTGCTCTGCCGTAAACTGATACCGTCCGCACATTCTTTTGGGCCCTCCGCATATCAAATTAGATAAACCAGTACCAAAACATCGTATACCACAGTTTGGAGCAACAAAAAGCATTCCCTTCTATTTCCATAAATCTCCTATTGCCAAAAAGCGAACAAATGTTCTAATATGAAGGTTGGGAGGTGAGGTACTATGGCACGCCATATTTTGCACTGCGATATGAACTGCTTTTACGCTGCAGTAGAGATGCAGCGCCACCCGGAGCTGCGGGACAAGCCCCTGGCGGTGTGCGGCCGGCAGGAGGACCGCCACGGCATCGTCCTCACCGCCAATTATATTGCCAAAGCCTTATGGGGTCAAAACAGGCATGGCCATCTGGCAGGCCAGGCAAAAATGCCCGGCTCTTGTTGTTATTCCTCCGGATATGGGCGAATATATCCGCTTCAGCCGCATGGCCCGGGAGATCTATGAGGACTATACCGACCAGATCGAGCCCTTCGGTCTGGACGAGAGCTGGCTGGACGTGACTGGCAGCGTAGGCCTTTTTGGTGATCCAATGCACATCGCAAAAGAGATCAGTGAGCGGATCAAGTTTGAACTGGGCATCACGGCAAGTATTGGGGTATCTGACAACAAGATTACGGCCAAACTGGGAAGCGACTATAAAAAGCCGGATGCCATTACCTATATTGGTCAAGAGAACTATAAAGAGGTTGTCTAATCTTGACAGCTTCTTTAGTACGCGGCCTACGGTTGCTTTTGAAACACCCCAGCGAGCGGAGAGGTCAGCGTAAGACACCAAGGGGTTTCCACTCCCATTGCGGAAATAGGCAACAGGGCCGGAAAAAGACCCCTGCACACGCTCATCGTTATATATCGCGGAGATCCAGAGATCCAGAAGAATATCCATTTCAGAGCATTTGCCAATGCTGATAAGATCTGTGGCCGTGGGAATGGGAATGAAGTAAAACCCTGTATCCTTTTGGCAGGGGCAATTATAGTCTAAAACCGTATTATGCTGCTTCCAGCGCTTGATGCGATACCGCACCAACTTATCGCGCCCCAGAAGCTTGTACTCAATTAGATGGTCGTATTGCAAATCCTCCAGGGATATCTAAAAACATGCCGCTTTGTCCGAATTCGCAGCCACTCCGCCAGTTCCTTCAAAGTACAGACCCACTCGCCGGGATAGACCGTATATGTGATGCCATCGATCCGGCGATACGAGGTACGGAAGTTGGCGTAGGAGCAGAGCACGGCATAATAAAAAGACCGGAGCATCCATTGTTGGTTCGGATGCTCCGGTCGGCAATAAGGGACTGAATAAATTCTCGATGAATCCTGCAGCGGGGATAATCCACAATCTGCTTGATTTCAAGTTGATAGTCCGACATGTTTCCTCCTTCAGAAAGTAAAACGGAGCATAACAAGGAATTGAAAGTCTCCTTGAAATGCTCCGTTGTTATAGGTGGCGTTATTTGCTTGTGGTGTGTTGGTCTTATTTCGTCGGTAAATCTCTACGCCATTTTTACGCCATTTTGGCGTGGAGATACATATTGGTACATAAAGTTTTATTCAACTAAAGAACATTGGAACCCTTGAAAACACTGGGCTTTATCGAGATTCATTGAAATTCAGTGAAGATATAAAATTGAGGCTTCTATACAACGATACCTAATTTCATATATCTCTACATCTCCTTATTTTTCAAGGGTTTCCCGGCTTTCGCCGTGGCTTACTGTACCATTTGCGCACCTTCAAACTGCAAAACGGCCTTTGTCATAGAATCGTCGGTCACATGGACATAGCGATCCATGGTGGTCTTGATGCTGGCGTGGCCCAACAGCTTCTGCAGCACCTTGGGCTGCATTCCGCTCTCAATGGCGCGGGTGGCGTAGGTGTGCCGCAGGGCGTGCATACAGAACCGCTTGATCCCCGCCTCGTCGCACAGCTTGTAGCGGTGGGTGTCATAGGGAGCTGTTCTTCGCCGGCCCCCGGTACGCCAGTTGATAAAGACCAGATTCCGCATGACAAGAACGGCTTTCTCGCCTGTGCGGCGGTTCATGTACCCAACTCCTGGTCGAGCACAGCGGACCCCTTCTGCTCTCTCTCGCATTCCACACCGCCTGGAGGATCTCACAGGCCCTGTTGGTGAGGGAATCGTCCGGTAGCTCTGCTGTGTCTTCGGCGGCCCTGCCCGCCAGACCTCCTGTTTGTGGCGGACCCCAGGGTCTTGTTGACCGTGAGCGTCCGTCTCTCCCAGTCGATGGCGTCCCAGGTCAGCCCGATCAGCTCTCCAGTCCGCAGGCCGGTTTCCAGGATCAGAGCATACTGCGCGTAATTGTGGGAACGACTGGCCGCTTCCAGGAATTTTTCCTGTTCCTCCACGGTCAGATATTTGATGTCGTCCACCGCCCGAACCGGCTTTGTGTATCTCACGCCATCCATGGGGTGTTTTTGCGATCAGATCATTCATCACGGCGGAACGGAACAGAGTCCCCATCGTGATGTATGTCTGTCGGATGGTGGAACCGGCATAATCTGCCTCCATGGCGTTCAGTACCATTTTGCAGTGGATCGGTTTGACGGCTGCCAGCTACATCTTTCCGATCACCGGCTGGATGTTATGGACGTACCGCCCCGATAGTTCCTCCTGGTATTGGGGGCCAGATCCCCACAATGTGCTCTGACCAGTATTCAAACCAAGTGTCCACCGTCATGTCGGCGGGAATAAAATCGTTCCGTGCTGGTCTGCGTACTTTGCGTCTGTCAGCCAGTTCCGGGCCTCCGGAATCGTAGCAAAGCATTTGGTATGGCGCTTTCCCCGCCGATCCACAAACCGTGCGCTGTACAACCCGTTCTTTCTTTGGCAGATGCCCTTGCCGCAGTTCTTTCCTTTTAGAGTTTTACCCAAATTCAAGCTCCTTTCCTATTCCTTTGGGAAAAAGAGCCCCATGCAACAAAAGCATTGTAACACGAAGGCTCTTTTTTTCTCAATAGTGAAGTTACCTTAAATCACCAGGCTGCCGCTGATATACGCTTCAAATTCCTTGCGTTTGACCAGCTTCTTCGTCCCTACATAGAGAACAAACGGACAGTTCGGCTGTTTCAGCATGGATTCGATCTTGTTGATGCCAATGTTGCTGTACTCGGCAGCCTCCTTGATGTTCCTCCTCGTCCTCTGTGCGCAGGAAGGTGAGCTGCCGGCTCTCCGGTCTCCGGGACTTCCAGTATTCGATGCCCTTCTCCTCCTTGAGCCGGCGGGTGAGGGCGTTGAGCTTCCGGGTCAGCGTGTTGGCCCGGTAAGGGAGCTCCGGGTCCAGCCGGCGCAGCCGCTCCAGCAGTTCCGCGGCCGTGCCCTGCCACCCCCCACCGATCACCTGGTCGATGAGATCCAGCAGCGGCTCCGGCGGCTCCGCGATCTCCGCCTCCCGGCTCACCACCGTCCACAGGCAGCGCTGCGAGTCAAAGTCCAGGATCATCCGCTGTCCCGGCAGATCCCGCCCGGTCTGGTCCAGGATCACACGGCCCTTCTCCCGGTACAGCAGGAAGGCCCCGTCCGCCGCCCCCAACAGGCCGTTGGTGCCGCTGATCCGGTCAAAGGAATTTTCACTCTCCGTGTTCTTCCGGATGTGGTGGACCAGGATCAGCGCTACGTCGTGGATGTCGGTAAATTCCTTGAAGGGGCGGATCTCCTCATAATCGCTCTGGTAGCTGTACTGGGCGCCGCCGCCCTCCCGCACCCGCTGGAAGGTGTCGATGACAACGAGGCGGACACTTGGGTGATCCATGAAGAAGCCCTCCAGCATCGCCAGCAGGTCTCTCCCACGCAGGTCGGTTTCCAAATTTCAGATGGAGGCGTCCCACTGGGTGCTCCACACCGAACATCCGGATCAGCCTGCCTGGACACGCTCCTTCGTGTCCTCCAGAGACAGATACAGCACCTGGGAGCGGCGGGTGGGCTGTCCCAGGAAGGGGATCCCTGTAGCCACACACCAGCACAGCTGGGCCATGAGGAAGGACTTGCCCACCTTGGGCGCTCCCGCCAGAATGTAGCACCCGGCGGGGAGCATCCCGTCCACCACCGTGGAGCGGGGCAGGAACTGCATATCCATCAGCTCGGCGGCGGTGATGATCTTCTCACGATCCATTCCGCTCCCCCTCCTTCCGGTCCAGACCGGCCAGCAGGCTGCCGGACAGGGAGACCAGCTCCGCCCCGGTGTTGCACAGCCGCTTCATGGCGGGCATCTGGAAATCGAAGAACCAGCCCAGACCCGGCCGGACGTGGTATTGCCGTTCCCCCGGTAGCTGATAGAATCCCGCCAGCAGCTCCAGGGGGAACAAGTACACAGGCTCGTTGGTGACCGGGCAGTGCGCCTCCCGCAGCAGGTACTGCTGGAGCTGGTAGAGGCAGTGCTCGTCCAGGATCGCCCGGAGCAGCCGGCGTCCGTTCTCGTCAAAGGCGATGTAGTAGAAGAAGTCCTCCCGGGTAAAGCGGATCAGGCGGCTGTGCGGATTCAGTGCGTGGGGCACCAGGTCGGCCGCCTGCTCCCACGCTTCCCCCAGCAGGATGCTGCCGTTGTAGGAAAAGCCGGCCCCGGCCTCCGACTGCTCGAACTGATCCCGGAACAGCAGTTCCGTCTCGGGGTTCCACCGCATATTCCGGCGGCCCAAGTAATAGAGGGCGTAATAGCGCTCGCCAGGCGTCAGCAGCACCCCGGACACCCGGGCGGACTTGTTGTCCTTGCCGCAGACCTTGTTCAGCTCATAGGCGCTGTAATAGACCAGCTCCTTCCACCTGGCATCGTCCTTGCGCCTGCCCGGGCCCCATCGGGCCCCCAGCTGGTGGGCCAGCAGCAGGCAGGCGGCGTTCCGGTGGAGCCGCTGGGTCCGTCTCCAGTCCCCATGGCCGTCAGCCGGAGCCAGCAGGCGGGCCCGGATCTGTTCCGCCCGGCCGGGAGAGAGGTGCCGGATCTGGTTCAGCCCCCTGCTGGTCAGAGACAGGGAGCGGATCACACGGCGGCGCTCTCCCCGGAACTTCCGCTCCTTCAGATATCCCGTCCGCACCAGCTCCGTTACCACCCGCCGGCGATAGTCATAGCAGCCGCCCGACTTCCGCAGCAGCGCCACCGGCACCTCGCCGCAGAACCCCATGAACACCAGCAGGCGAAAGCCAAAATATTCTGTATTCCATCTCATCTTGTATCATCCTCATATCTTAAGCACTGCGATCTCCGTAGCCCGCGGCCCTTTTCACGCCGAGCTCCTTGCCCAGACTGCCGCCATTCCTCGCGGGATCTGTCCGGCACAGGCTCTGTCCGACAGACTGCCGCTGCCGCACTGCCTCAAAACCATAGAGATCCCAACGGCGTTGGAAGTCCACGGCCGGACCCCTTGGGGATACTGGCTTTCCGGCCAAAAAGCGGCACCGAAAATCTGCAGGCGCGAGAACTCAGAAATCGGTATGTTTTTTCGGGCCATTTTTCCTCTATCGTTTCAGGTTTCCGGTGGTCCGGCCCAGGACTCCCGATGGCTCTCCAGCCACTTGGGGAACGCCTCGGCGGGCAGGACCCAGATGCGGGTGGCGTTCCGTTCTCCCCGGCGGCTGCACTGAAAGGCGGAGCAGAGGGCGGAGGTGTCGTTGGTGAGGAACGCCGCCTCCAGCACATCCTGGCAGTGCTTCAGCTCCAGGTTGTCGTGGTCCAAAAAGCGGCGGCCCGGGCCGTAGATATGTTCATAGGCCAGGACGCAGATGTGGAACTTGGGCGGCAGCCGGTCCGGAAACGCCCGTCGGATGGCTGCGCGCAGGGAGTGGGCCAGGAATCGGCCCCGGTCGCCGTCGCCCCGGTGGGGCAGAACAGCCTCCAGGGTGACGGCCAGCCAGCCGCCCTCCAGCAGCTCCACTCTGGCGGGCGCCTCCTCGCCGATGGATGGGCCTCCCGCCGCGGGCGGTCCCGGAGGCAGAACGGTGGCGGCGTAGTCCCGCAGGGCGAGCGTCGCTGTCTCCGCGGCCCGGAGGGCCTCCAGCAGGCGCCGTTCGCTGCGGATCGGATCGTGTGATTTCATGGGAAAGACCTTCTCTCATAACAGGATAAGGGCTCGGGGCGGGAAGCCTCCTGAAAAGCCCCTTCATTAAGCATGTAGAAATGAAGGGAGTATTTTCACCCCCTCCCGGCAAAAATTTTTCAAAACTCCTGCCGGTGGAGGCGCCCGTGATTGCCCTTTCATAATAAATGGAGAAAAGGCTCCCTGTTTTTGCCCCCCTTGGGAAAAGTTTTTTGGAAAATTTCAGCCGGGCGCAAAAATACGTTCAGCGCAAACCTTCGGCGACGCGGAAAACCGCGGCTCGACATTAGGTCTACGCTGAACGTAAATCAGAAAACCAGATACGCTGTACGAGGACTTTTGCGTCCACTGCCGGAGCGGCATGGTCCAATAAAATGGCTCCGCGGAGACAAAACCCCCTTGCAATCCCGCGGAAATCTAATATAATAATTATCAGATTATTAGATCGCTTGTGGGAGGTTCGCCATGTTCTCGGAAAACAAAACAACCGAGCTGAAGCGGGAGTATGTGGACGACATCAAGAATACCGCCATCGCCTTCGCCAACTGCGACGGCGGCACCCTCTATGTGGGCATTGAGAACGACGGCACGGTGCGCGGCGTGGAGGACGCGGACGGCACCATGCTCCGGGTCACCAACGCCATCCGGGACGCCGTGCGCCCGGACCTGACGATGTTCCTGGAGTGCCGCTGTGAGACCATGGGGGGAAAGCCGGTGATCTGCGTCCGGGTCCAGCGGGGGACGGCCCGGCCCTACTACCTCCACAGCAAGGGCATCCGCCCGGAGGGCGTCTTTGTCCGTCAAGGGGCCTCCACCGTCCCCGCCAGCGAAGCGGCAATTCTGGACATGATCAAGGAGACCAGCGGCGACAGCTACGAGGCCGCCCGCTCCCTGGAGCAGCGACTCACCTTTGAGCAGGCCTCGGCGTTTTTCCGGAGCCGGAACGTGGCCTTCGGCCCGTCTCAGATGCGCACGCTCCATCTGATCGGTCCGGACGGTACCTACACCAACCTGGCATTCCTGCTCTCAGACCAGTGCAACCACACCGTCAAGCTGGCGGTCTTCGAGGGCAGCAAAAAGTCGGTCTTCAAGGACCGGCAGGAGCTGACCGGCTCTCTGCTCCAGCAGCTGGAGGGCACCTACGGCTATATCGACCGATTCAACCGCACCCGGGCGGAGTTCTCCGGCCTGGACCGGGTGGACATCCGGGACTACCCGCCCGAGGCCGTGCGGGAGGCATTGCTCAACGCACTGGTCCACCGGGACTACGCCTTCAGCGGCCCCACCACTCATCCGCATTTTTGAAGATCGGATCGAGTTCGTTACCATCGGCGGCTTGGCCAGGGGCATTGGGCCGGAAGACATCCGCCTGGGCGTATCACCGCCTGCTGCGAGGCATGGAACCGGCATTCTCCGTATCCACGAGTGCTACGCCGGCGGCCAATATCTTCTACCGATCACCCTGCCGAACCTGAATTTCAGCCGCGGCAGAAAATACCCCGCCTCCGCCAGCAGGTGGTCCTCATAGGAGCAGAAGGCGGTGGGGTCGGCCTGGACATAGGGGGCGATCATGGCCTGGGTCTGCCGGATGACCGCCTCATACCGGCCGCTCTCGAAATACTCCGAGAGCAGTTGGTCGAAATAGGCGTGATACTGAGCGAAATAGTCGTTGTTTTTCATCAGATTGTGATAGAGGGGGCGCTCCAGCATGGTCTCCCCCCGGGCGGGGGTGTTCACCGGCCAGTTGATCAGCACATTGGGGTCCCGGATGGGGTCGGTCATCCCCAGGGCATAGGTGCCGAAGGCCAGGTTGTAGTCCCAGGGCAGAATGGAGAGTACCCCATCCTCCTCATAGAGGAAGTAGTTGTGGCCCGTGTGGCCCAGATAGCTGTCCCAGTTCATCACGAACACCTGGACCGCAAAATACCGTAGCACCTCATCCACGTTCATTGCTGTCTCCAGATCTTCCCCGGTGGACAGCACCTGCAGGGCCTGGATCAGCCGCTCCCGGTCCGCCCCGTCGGTTGGAAACTTGGCGTTGTCAAAGATATTGGGGTAGAGGGCCGGATCATCGCCCACATACCGCAGGGCCACGTCGGCGTTCTCGGCATTCAGGGAGCGGTAGTCCGGCTTGTAGAGCTGACCGTGGTCCGCACCGAAGTTCCGCCGGGCAAAGGCCTCCTCCGGCTCCTCAATGGCCAGGAACAGCCCCCCCAGGGTGCCGTTCACCGTCACCCAGGCGTAGCTGCACAGGGGCGCGGGTGCCTCCATGTAGGCCATCATGTGGTAGACCAGCCACGTCTTGAGATAGCTGTTGTCCTGAAAGGAGGCGTCCAGGGAGAGCTTGTCCAGTCCGTGGTAGTTGCCGCCGTCCACATAGTGGTCGAACTCCAGCTTCAGGCTGTACCGGCCGAGGCCGTATTCCTCCGTCAGCCGCAGGGAGTTGTTCCCCTTGGCCCGCAGGCCCACCTGGTAAAATTCCTCCCCGTCGATGACCGCGGTGCAGGGGATATACTCCTCCGCCGGGGCGTTTTCCAGGAAAGGCCGCCCAGTCCTCCACCCGCAGGTCCACCGTGTGGACCCGGCCATCGTCAAAGAGGCGGGAAGCGTACCCGGGCGCGGCGCTGGCTGGCCGGAGGCCAAGACTCCCCGAAGCAGAGCAGACCGGTGAGGACCAGGGCCAATAAGATGGCCGCGCCACAGATAAGATCGATATGCCGGTGGCGGATCATGACCTCACCCCATGTAGTCCCCGTTGTAGGAGACCAGCACCACATTCCCCACGCCCTCCATGGCCCCCAGCTCATTGACGAACTCGGTGTCGGCCTCCCGCAGGCGCACCTCATAGTTCAGCTCGATCTGGCCCGGGGCCACGCTCTTGCTCTTCAGATTCAGCCGCCGCACCCGGGCCTCCACCAGGGCCCGCACCTGCCCCTCCACATCCTGGTCGGCGCAGTGGACCACCAGGATGTAGGGGGACTCCCCGTTCTTCTGCCGGGAGAACACCAGCAGCACCACCCCCACAAATAGGCTGCCCACCACCGCCAGGGGGATCAGCCCCGCCGCCAGCACGATGCCCGCCGCGATGGACCAGAACAGGAAGGCGATGTCCATGGGCTCCTTGATGGCGGTGCGGAAGCGGACGATGGACAGGGCGCCCACCATGCCCAGGGAGAGGACGATGTTGCTGGTCACCGCCAGGATGAACAGGGTTGTGATGAGGGTGAGGGCGATGAGGGTCACCCCGAAGCTGGGGGCGTACATGACGCCGGCGTAGCATTTTTTATAGACCAGGAAGATGAACAGGCCCAGGCAAAAGGCCAGCGCCAGGGCGATGGCGGCATCGGGCAGGGAGACCGCGTCCAGCCGCTCCAGAAAGCTGGATTTGAAGATGTCCTGAAAGGTGAACGTGGGCATGGCAACCACTCCTCTTTTCTTCGTTTTCAGTCAAACCGCCGGCACAGGGCGTATTTGGAACAGGCCGCCGCCCGGCGGCCCGGCGTCTGGACGGCCAGCCGCACCAGGTCGGGGAGAAAGGCGTCGTACTTGACCTCCAGCACCGTCAAAGCGTCCAGAGGTTTCAGGGGGAACGAACCGGGGGACAGGAAGCCGGTGCTGTCCCTGCAGGTGCGCAGGTTCCGGTCCAGGGTCACCCGGACGTTTCCGGGGGCGTACAGGAATGCCTCCCGGTCATAGCACACCACCGTCCTGGGCCGCAGCAGCATCCCCCGGAGCTTGTGGTACAGCTCCGACAGCAGGGGCTCCCCCCGCTCCAGAAGGAAGGCGTCCTCCCCGGAGAGCAGCCGCTCCGCCTCCGACAAAGTCAGGCGGGCGGACCGCTTGCCGCACAGGCCATTGACCTTCAATTTCTTCTCCAGCTTGAGAAAATCCGGGCGCTCCCCGTAGTATCGCAGGCGGAACTTCTCCCGCCGGTCCACCCCGTCCAGCTTCTCCCGGAGGGCGGTATCGTAGGGGGTATCGAAATACAGACTGGTCACCCGGTAGGAGCCGTCCGGCCCAGCGTGGCCGTCCCGGGGAAAGAGCTTCTCAAACCTGGAGGCAAGCACCAGATCCTCCTGGGGAGAGAGCTGGTGCTTGACCTCGTGGCGCAGGCGGAAGGGCTCAGTCGTCCCAATCGTCGTCCCAGTCGTCATCGTCGTCCCGGTCGTCGTAGTCCGTGTCGTCCCAGCCGTCGTCATCGTCGTCCCAGTGATCCTCGCCGGTGGGGTCGGTCGACCGTCGTCACCCCCCGTCGTCGTAGCCGGTGGGGTCGCCGTACCAGTCGTCGTCATCACCCCAGTCGTCGTAGTCGGTGATCCCATCCGCATTGGGGACCGTAGTCGGTATCGTCGTAATCGGTGATGCCGTCCGCGTTGGGGCCGTAGTCCGTGTCGTCGTAGTCGGTGATGCCGTCCGCGTTGGGGCCGTAGTCCGTGTCGTCGTAGTCGGTGATCCCATCCGCATTGGGGCCGTAGTCGTGTCGTCGTAGTCGGTGATCGGTGTCGGCGTTGGGGCCGTAATCCGTGTCGTCGTAATCGGTGATCCCGTCGGCGTTGGGGCCGTAGTCGGTGTCGTCGTAATCAGTCATACCGTAATCGGTGATCCCATCGCTGCCCGGACCGTAGTCGGTGTCGTCATAGTCCTGGAACTCCGCGTCCATCTCGGTGACCTTGCCGGTGTCGGCGTTCACCTCGTACTCGTACTCCACGCCGTCCATGATAAATTCCACCTCGTACTCCCCGTCGTCCAGGTCATACTCCTTCTCCACAAACTGCAGATCGTCCCGGCCCAGCTGGGTGGAGAGGATGCTCTGAGCGGCGGAGGCGTTGATGTACCCCTTGTCGCCGTAGGCATCGTCGTAGTCGTCTTGGTCCAGGGTCACGGCCTGAGAGCCGATCTGGTCGGCCTCCACCACCAGCCGGACCGCCTCGGCCAGCTCATTGAGGAACTGATCGCTGGGGTAGGCGGAGCCCCGCTCCAGCTTCAGGATGATGTTCTTCTCGTGGCCGCCCACGGTGGCGTCGAAGTAGCCCAGGGCATTGATCTCGTCCACCAGCTCTCCCACCACCTGGGTACAGGGCCGGCCCTGGTAGCCGGTGTAGGAGGCCAGCAGGGTCTGGGCCTCCTGGTTGCGGCCGGTGAGGGCCACCACGTTGCCAGCGTCGTCATAGTCCATCTCGATCTCCGGGTTCACACTCAGCAGGACGGTGCCGGCCACGCCGCCGCTCTCTTCCAGGAGGGGGGGCGCTGGTGCCGGGGGTCTCGGGGAGGGACGCCGTGCCGGCGCCGGTCCCGCAGGCGGTCAGAGCGGTCAGGGCCAGGGCGGCGGTCAGGGTCAGGGCAAACCATTTGATGCGGATGTTCTGTTTCATTTCATTCATCTCCTTGAAAAGGGTGTTTAGTTTGTGTGTTCTGCTTTTAGATTACGGAGCCGCTGCTGAAAAACCGAGGCCTGGGAAAACTTTTTTTTATGTTTTTTTTCTTCTTCGGCGCTATGGAAAAATTTTGAATTGACACAAAAAGGGAGGATACGGCGGCCGGTCTCCAAAACCGGGGCCGCGTCGGAAATTTTTTGCGTTAATCGTCGTCATCCCGCTCTCCGTCATCGTCGCCATCATCATCCCAGTCGTCCTCATCGTCTTCCCAGCGATCATCGTCGTCCTCCCAGCGGTCATTGTCGGCCGGTCATCGTCCCGGTCCTCATAGTCAGTGTCACCGTCCACATAAGGGCCGTCGTTGGGAGGCTCATAGTCGGTGACGCCGTCGCTGTAAGGACCGTAATCCGTATCCTCATAATCGGTGATCCCGTCCGCGTCAGGGCCGTAATCGGTATCCTGGTAGCCGGTCGCACCGCCGTTGCCGGGGCGGTCGTCCGTGTCATACGGGACAACGGGCGGATCGGTCTGCTCCGGAAGCGGTTCTGGGGTAGGTTCCGGTTCGGGGGCATCACCGGGATCACCACCTCGGTGGCCGGGCTCCTCGTCCGCGGGGCCGATTTGGATCACGATGGTCTCCCCGTACCGCTCCTCCAGATCCTCCCGGGCCTCCTGCTCCTCCCGGGCCTGCCAGTCGGTGTCGGCGCTGGTAACTGTGATGGACACCGTCTCCCCGCCGGAGAGGTAGCCCAGATCGATGGCCCGCTCCACCAGCTCCCCGGTCACGTCCTCCCGATCCTTCCCACCATAGTCGTAGCCCTCAATCAGGCTCTGGCCGTCGTCATTGAGCCCCTCCAGCTCCAACACCCGGTCGGTGCGGCTGAGGGTGAGCTCCACATCCGGGTTGATCTGGATGCGCAGGGCGCCGTAGGGGAACGAAGTTTGGCTGGTAGTAACCAAAGAACACCAAGCACAGACAGGCGGCCAGGCCAGCCACGCCGGACAGGGGCTTCCACAGGGCGGGGCGTTTTTCCTTGGGGCGCCGCAGCTCCACGATGTCCCGCACTGTGTCCCCCACCTGGTAGCGCAGGTTGGCGGCCTTCAAAAAGCGGCCCTCCTCGTCCAGCACCACCGCGTAGGCCGGATGCACCTCCATGACCAGATAGCTCACGCCTCGTCGCCCCCTCTCTTGGGGCCCACCTGGCACAGGTGGCCCCGGATGATCTCATAGCCGTTGGTGAAGGCCAGCAGGATGGCCACCAGGTACTTCCGGTGCCGCTCCATGGTCTTCCTGTCGGTGCCGGAGCCGGCGGACAGCTCCGCCCATGGGCAGCTTGCCCGTGTCCTCCACCCGCTTGAGCAGCTCCGGCTGGGTCCGGGCGAAGTCCAGCACCCGGCGGCAGGCGGCGAAGGTCCGCTCCTGGCGGGGGCAGTTGTCCGCCACATCGGAGAAGGTCAGGCCGAACTGGGCCAGCTTCTCGGAAAACTCCTGGATCTCCCGCCGGCTGGCGGTGCGCACCGCATAGTCCTCCGCGTGGTCCATGGTGTCGGGGATGGTGTCCAGCAGCTCGCCGCCGTCCTCCTCCCCGCCCAGGGGGGTGTGGAGGGAGATCACATTGCCGTGGCGCTTCTCCGTCCGGTAGTGGTCGATGAGCCGGTTTTTAATGGCACGGGCGGCGTAGGGCAGAAAAGCACCCCGGTTTTTCTCATAGGCCAGCACCGCCTCATAGAAGGCCAGCATGGCGATGCTCAGTTCGTCCTCGTGGCCGTTTTCCGGGGCGGTATGAACAAACTTCACCGTCTCCGAGCGGATAAAGCCCATGTACTGACGGATGAGGGCGTCCGCCGCCTCTGAGTCCGTCTTGGCCGATTGCACCTGGGAAACGATGTCGTGCTCTGTGCGCACCATTGCCATCCCTCCATCCCCCTCCGGCAGTAGGATACGGAGCCGCCGCCGGATTTTCGGGGTCATAGCAGAAAATTTCAAAGGGTAGAAAACGCTATTGTAAAGTTTAGCGGCTGCGAAACGGAGGCGCGACCGTCTGGATGTCAAATCTTTGTCAAATGTATGTAAAGAAACGGGTGGGGCGGTTTTGCGTTCCCTTGGATGGGTTGCGCGCCAGGGTTCTTCGTGGTAGGATGGAGGCACGCACACAGAAAGGAGCGCGCGGGATGAAACAGATCATTTCTTTCGGTTTGACAGCGGCGCTTTTGCTGGCCTGCCTGACCGGCTGCGGCGGAAAGGCGGGCGGTGCTGCACCCGGCGGGCCAGCTTCCTCCGGCGGCCAGACTCCCCCGGCGTCCTCCACTCCGGAAACGCCCGCCGGCCAGGGGCAGACGCCGCCTGTGTCCCCCGACCCGGAGAGGGGAAGTCGCCGCCGGGGAGATCAGCCGGGAGGAGGCCCTGGCCATCGCCCTGGACAACGCGGGCGTGCCGGAGGGCGACGCCTACAACATCAAAAACGAGACCGACAGCGACAACGGCGTCCCCCTCTACGACATCGAGTTCGAGACCGACTACGGCGACTACGACTTTGAGGTGGCCATGGCCGACGGACGCATCGTGGGTGCGGACTACGAGGTGGACGAGGAGTGGCTGGACGCCCTGGGCGGCTCCCCCGTCACGGCGGAAGAGGCCGCTTCCATCGTGGCCGGCAAGATCCGGCGCCAGCGCGGCGGACGTGTCTGTCTGGGAGGAGTCTGGCGACGGCCGGGGCCGCTACGAGGGAGAGCTGTCCCTGGACGGCATGAAGTATGAGTTTGAAATCGATCCCCAGACAGGGCGGATCTTCGACTGGAACGCTGACCTGCGGGATTGATGCCCACAGCCTGTTGCAACATGCGGATTTGGTTACAGGTACCGGAAACAGGCATCTGTCCTGCGGAGACCCCGGAATACTATACTGTCCAAGGGAAAACAGGTAAGGGAGTGTCCTATATGAGCATCCGAGAGGCACTGATCCATATGTTTACAGACGATCCGTCAACTGGCTCAAATGGGCGCTGGTATTTGCCGTCCTGATCGGAGGGTATTTTGTCGCGATCCCGCTGTATGGGAGACTCTCCCACGGTATGAGCTGGGAGCGCAAACGGGACATCGCCAGGAGCCGAAACCACATCATCAAAGCGTCGATCGTAAAGAAATGGCCATCCGGGGATGTGGGCCACTACAACTGGCACGCTACCTACCGTTATACGCTCCAAGGCGAGGAGCGCAGGTACACTGCCTATTTCAAGCACCCGTCCACGCCGCCCCTGTATCTGTATCTCTACTACATCAACGATCCCTGTAAACTCTTTTCCTGTGATGAATACCACTATCAGAACCACAAGGGACTACTTCTTCTGCCGGTCATCTTCCTGCCCTGGATTTTGGCTCTGGTCGTCTTTGCCCTTTTGGGTGTGGAGCCGCCGCAAGCAATCTAAGAGAGGGAACCGCTGCTGGACGGCATGAAGTATGAATTTGCGATTGCCCCACGATTCTTCGACTGGAATGCCGGCTGGCAGGACTGGCTGGCACAGAAAAGCAACGGGGAGAAGGCACATATGCCTACTCCCCGTTACTTCATTTTGTTCTTTTTTAGGACGGTTCCTTGGGCGAGAGTCCCAGTTTGGCCTCCAGTTCCCGCGTTTTGGTCTCCATCTCGTACAGCGCCATGGAGGGCGTTTTTTCCTGCCTGGTCACCATCTTAACCAGGATTTCGGCCAGAATGGACGCATTCGTCCGCTCCAGCAGTTCCATGGCCCGCT
>VOFD01002727.1_pt1 | contig 23497 bp, 20 predicted proteins | sample 5384101 | NCBI WGS metagenome assembly VOFD01 (sample SAMN12384723, study PRJNA508395) | human gut metagenome | isolation source: healthy gut C | host: Homo sapiens
CTGACTATGTGGTCAACCGCATCCTGCGTATCAATATCGACGACTTCGCGGAGTGGCCCGAGTCTGTGCGGCATCTGGCCATTGCCATTGCCGAAGAACTGTTCCTGGTGGCCTACAACCCCTTCATCAACGTGGAGACCGTGCGCAACAGCGTGCACGCCCGCTTCGAACGGGAATCCATGGCCCTGGCCCACTATTTCGCCAACGCCATCGGCGAAGGCATCACCATGTTCTGGTCCGCTTACGAGGCCGAACGCAGCTTCCGCGAAGAGCTGATCTCCGCCCTGCGCAACATCCTGCCCAACGAGTGCATCCTTTCCTCTCCCTCCGCCCTGGTGGCCTCGGCCACGGACGCCACGGACCTGCGCATGGAGCTGCCCCTGCTGGTGGTGGAACCCGACAGCGCCGAGCAGGTGGCTGCCCTGGTGAAGCTGGCCAATGACATGAAGTTTGCCCTCATCCCGCGCGGCGGCGGCTCCGGCATGACCGGCGGCGCCGTGCCGGCCCGCAAGCGTACGGTCATCGTCAGCCTCACCCGTCTGACCAAGATCGGCCCCATCGACCTTGAGAACATGACCGTCACCGTGGAAGCCGGCGCCATCACCCAGAACGTCATCAAGGCCGTGGACGCGGCCGGGGCGCTCTTCTCCGTGGACCCGGCCTCCAAACAGGCCTCGTCCATCGGCGGCAACGTCTCCGAAAACGCCGGTGGCCCCAGCGCCTTCGAATACGGCACCACCCTGGACAACCTGCTCTGGTGGCGCATGGTCACCCCCACGGGCGAGATCATCAGCGTGGAACGCGAGAACCATCCCCGCCACAAGATCCTGCCCGAAGAAACGGCCGTGTTCGTGGTCAAGGACATCAGCGGCGGCGTGCGCAACGTCATCCACCTGCGCGGCGACGAGATCCGCCTGCCCGGCCTGGGCAAGGACGTGACCAACAAGGCCCTGGGCGGCCTGCCCGGCATGCAGAAGGAAGGCGTGGACGGCATCATCACCGAGGCCTGCTTCATCATCCATCCCAAGCCCAAGTTCAAGCGCGTCATGGTGCTGGAATTCTTCGGCCGCTCCATGCACCCCGCCGCCGTGGTGGTGCGCGAGCTGGTGGGCCTGCGCAACCGCATCCGTCAGGAAGGCGACTACGCCCATCTGTCCGCCCTGGAAGAATTCAACGCCAAGTACGTGCAGGCCATCGAGTACAAGCGCAAGTCCCAGAAGTATGAGGGCCTGCCCATCTCGGTCATCATCCTCCAGGTGGACGGCGACGACCCCTATCTGCTGGACAAGTGCGTCAACGACATCGTCTGCGTGGTGGAAGAACAGGACAACGTGGACATCATCGTGGCCCAGGACGACAAGGAAGGCGAACGCTTCTGGGAAGACCGGCACCGCCTGTCGGCCATCGCCAAGCGCACCTCCGGCTTCAAGCTCAACGAGGACGTGGTCATCCCCATGGACCGCATCCCGGACTTCGCCCTCTTCCTCGAACAGCTCAACCTGGAATGCACGGCCCAGGCCTACCGCCACGCCCTGCAGGAAGTGGGCCGCCTGCCCGGCTTCCCCATGGAAGACAAGGAATTCAACCGCGAGTTCTCCTTTGCCTCCAAGGTGGCGTCCGGCGACAACCCGCAGGCCGAGCTTTCCGATACCGAGCTCTGGAAGCGCGCCGAGGCCTTCCTGGCCGGCATGGGCCAGAAGTACGCCCATCTGGACAAGAAGATCGGCAAGATCCGCGATTACATGGAAGCCAGCCGCATCGTGGTGGCCAGTCACATGCATGCCGGTGACGGCAACTGCCATGTGAACATCCCGGTCAACTCCAACGACGCCCACATGCTGGAAGAGGCCGAAGAGACCGCGGCCCGCGTCATGGCCGAATGCCAGGAGATGGGCGGCGAGGTCTCCGGCGAGCACGGCATCGGCATCACCAAGATCTCCTTCCTCGGCAAGAGCAAGATGGACGCCCTGCGCGCCTTCAAGGAACGCGTGGACCCCCGCGACGTCATGAACCCGGCCAAGCTGGTGCATCGCGAACTGCCCGTGCGTCCCTTCACCTTCTCCTTCAACCGGCTCATCAACGACATCCACGCCAGCGGTCTGCCGGACAAGGAAAAGCTCATCAGCCTGCTGTCCACGGTGCAGGTCTGCACCCGCTGCGGCAAGTGCAAGCAGGTCTGCTCCATGTGCTACCCCGAGCGTTCCATGCAGTACCACCCCCGCAACAAGAACATGGTGCTGGGCATGCTGCTGGAAGCCGTCTATTACTCGCAGGTCAACAACGGGCGCCATCGACGACAACCTGCTGCGCTGGCTGCGTGACCTGGTGGAACACTGCACGGCCTGCGGCCGCTGCCTGGCCAACTGCCCGGTCAAGATCCCGTCCGGCGAGGTGGCCCTGACCCTGCGCTCCCTGCTGGAACACGAGAACGCCGGCGGTCATCCCATCAAGAAGCGTGCCCTGGAATGGCTGGTGCATGACGTTTCGTCCCGCGTGCCCAAGGCGGCCAAGATGGCCTCGCTGGGCCAGAAGGTGCAGAACAAGCTGCTGGGCGTGGTGCCCTCCGTGTGGAAGAAGCGCATGCAGAGCCCCATCTTTGCGGGCAGCGGCCCCAAGATGGGCTACACCAACCTGTACGAATCCCTGCGCCTGCACCGCGGTTCCGTGTTCGCGCCCAGGGAAGTGACGCCGGGCATGCCCTGCGTGCTCTACTTCCCCGGCTGCGGCGGTTCGCTCTTCTATGACCGCATCGGTCTGGCCGCCATCATGCTGCTGCTGCACACCGGCCACGCCGTGGCCGTGCCGCCGCGCCATTTGTGCTGCGGCTATCCCCTGCTGGCCGCGGGCATGGATACCGAATACGAAGACAACATGGCCCAGAACCGCCAGTATCTGGCCTCCATGCTGCGCAACCTCATCAAGCAGGGCTTCGATGTGCGCTATCTGGCCACGGCCTGCGGTTCCTGCCGCGACAGCCTGGCCCGCATGAAGCTCAACGAGCAGTTCCCGCAGCTGGAACAGAAGGACGTGAGCCAGATCGTCCTGCCCCTGCTGCAGCACGAGGGCATGGAAGCCCCGGTGGCCCCCGGCACCAATGTGCTCTATCACGCGGCCTGCCACTGCGAATGGGCGGGCGTGCCCACCCTCAAGGGACAGGCCCAGCTTACCGGCGCCCTGGAACAGCTCTGCAAGGTCAAGGTCTCCACCATCCCCGGCTGCTGCGGCGAGTCCGGCATGGGCGCCGTGACCTCCCCCACCATCTACAACCTGCTGCGCGCCCGCAAAAAGGAACGCCTGGCCCAGGCCTTCGAGCCCCAGCCGCAGACCGGCGCCTGCTACGCCGGGCCCATCCTGGTGGGCTGCCCCTCCTGCAAGATCGGCATCGCCCGCTGCCTCATCCAGCTCAAGGAAAAGCACCCCGTGCTGCACGTGCTGGAATGGCTGGCCAACCAGGTGGACGGTGAGGACCGCCGCCAGCGCTTCCGCCGCCGCGCCAACGAGACCCGCGGCGACGTGCGCATCGTCCAGTGCTAGACGAGAATGATGACGATGAAATGATATGAGGGGGGAAGGGAACGTTTTCCGCGGGGAAAGTCCCCTTCCCCCTTCATGCTCCCCCATTCTTCAAAATCGTCCACAAGGAGCCCGACGGCTCCTCCAGACCCTGCCCGGCGGTACGTTCTGCCGCATGACGGACAGGTCCCCCAAGGGGAACCACATGGAAAGAAAAGAAGTCACCCGTATGCTGGTGGGTGTCCAGCCCCAGGGGCAGGGCACCATCCGCGTCGTAGGCGCCAAGCTGCACGGTATCGTGGTCACGGAATCCAAGCTCAACTACCACGGCTCCATCACCATCGACACCGACATCCTCGAAGCGGCCCATCTGCTGCCGCTGGAATACGTCTACATCTGGAACAAGCACAGCGGTTCCCGCATCGAGACCTATGTGCTGCCCGGCCCGCGCGGCAGCGGCGTGGTCTGCCTCAACGGCGCCGCGGCCCGTACCTGTCAGGTGGGCGACGAGATCATCGTGGCCTCTTCCCGCGAGATCCCCGTCAGCGACTATCACGACGGCTTCTCCTGCCGGGTGCTGACCTTCGACCAGAGCGGCGAGCTGCCCAACCGTGTGGCCGAGAAGCTGGAATACCGCGTGGCCGCCAAGGGCGACGGCACGGAATTCGTCATCATGGACATGGCCACCGGCCAGGAATGGATCGGCTAGACAGTTCTTTTACCAGAGGGGAAGGGGACGCCATCGCGCTGCCGATGCCCGGAGCGACCGCGTCATGACGGGCAATGGCCCTGCGACCGCCTCCGGCCGTCTCCGGTGGAAAATCTCCCCTTCCCCTCGTGTCTTCTCCAGCCTTCAAAAAGGCCGCACAAGGAGCCCGTCTGACGGCGCTCCTCCCTCCCCTGCCCCGCTGACGGCCCAGCCCGCATGCCGGAACAAAAGGGCGCACCTAGGGACATCGGCCGTTCTCTTCCCGTCCCCGCTCCATAGGCGACCTACTCCCTACACCCTGCGGAAGTAGCGGGCATCCCGCCATATTTTCCATTGCCCCTCTCCCACAGTACCGGGGGACCATCAGAGGCCGCAGTCTGCCGCGCCACACCACCCGTCCATCCTTCTGAAAAAAGCGCGTTGGGGGGAGGATGGGGGGCTCGGGGGGAAGGAGGGACCCTTGTGCGCCGGCCAAGGGTCCCTCCTTCCCCCGCAACCAGCCACGTCCGCCCCCCTGCCCGCACTTGCGAAAGCGGCAACGGATTTTTATACTCATGTGTTGGCCGGGCGATCGCATGGCATACGGCCATGTCCCGCGGCCCGGGGCCGAAAACGCCCGTCACGGCGCGAGAGCGCGCGTTCCTCCCCGCTCCGATCAAGGAGCCACGCAAACAGGAAAACGCTGTCCCCCACGCCTGTCCGGGCCCGTTTTTCACTATCTCACCGCTCCAGCCGAGCAGCAGAGGATACTATGAGCTATACCAAGGAAGATGTCTGGAAATATCGCCGATCCGCCGCCGCGGCCAGCCTCACCGCCCGCAGCAATCTGGTGGCCGTGGTCAGCAACGGTACGGCCGTGCTGGGCCTGGGCAACATCGGCCCCCTGGCGGGCAAGCCCGTCATGGAAGGCAAGGGCATGCTCTTCAAGATGTTCGCCGACGTGGACGTCTTCGACCTGGAGCTGGCCACCACCGATCCCGACGAGCTCATCAACGTGGTCAAGACCCTGGAGCCCACCTTCGGCGGCATCAACCTGGAAGACATCAAGGCCCCCGAGTGCTTCTACATCGAACAGAAGCTCAAGGAGATCATGAACATCCCCGTCTTCCATGACGACCAGCACGGCACCGCCGTCATCTCCGGCGCGGGCCTCATCAACGCGGCCCACATCGCCGGCCGCAAGATGGAAGACATGAAGGTCGTGGTGGTGGGCGCCGGTGCCGCCGGCATCGCCTGCGCCAACTTCTACGTCAGCCTGGGCGTCAAGCGCGAGAACATCTGGATGTTCGACAGCAAGGGCCTGATCCACAAGGGCCGCCAGGACAAGCTGCATCCCACCAAGGCCGCCTTCGCGCAGGAAAAGGACGCCACCCTGGCCGAAGCCATGCAGGGCGCCCATGTGTTCCTGGGCCTGTCCAAGCCCGGTCTGGTCACGCAGGACATGGTGCGCAGCATGGCCTCGCATCCCGTGATCTTTGCCTGCGCCAACCCCGTGCCCGAGATCACCTACGCCGAAGCCAAGGCCGCCCGTGACGACCTGCTCATGGGCACCGGCCGCTCCGACTGCCCCAACCAGATCAACAACGTGTCCGGCTTCCCCTTCATCTTCCGCGGCGCCTTGGACGTACAGGCCACGGAGATCAACGAAGCCATGAAGCTGGCCGCTGCCGAGGCCCTGGCCATGCTGGCCCGCGAAGACGTGCCCGAAGAGGTGAGCAAGGCCTACGGCGGCAAGAAGTTCAGCTTCGGCCCCGACTACATCATCCCCAGCCCGCTGGATCCGCGCATCATCGAATGGGTGACGCCCGCCGTGGCCCGTGCCGCCATGGAAAGCGGCGTGGCCCGCGCCCGCATCGAGGATCTGGACGCCTACCGCGCCGGTCTGCGCGAACGCGTGGCCCGCATGCGCCGTCGCGCCGACGCCGCCCGTCTGGCCAACGATTAAGGCAGCGGACGATCACGCTGTTCCGAACGTACGGGGAGGCAGGCGCCTCCCCTTTTTTCATGGCCGGAACGGTCCGGCATCCCGGACATGGCCCGGCATAACGCCACAAGGCCCCAAGAAGCCTCGAAACCGTTTTCCCTGACTACGGACATACCTCTTGCGTCCGGGGAGCGGACAGGGCATTCTGGGGCAAAAAAGGAGTTCCCCCATGGCAGACATCACCGCCAAATATCTCGGCGACCTGCGCGTGGAATGCGTGCACCAGCAGAGCGGTACCGTGCTCGTCACCGACGCCCCCAAGGACAACAACGGCAAGGGCGAGGCCTTCTGCCCCACCGACCTTTGCGCCACGGCCCTGGCCGCCTGCGCCATGACCATCATCGGCATCTACGGCCGGAACCACGGCGTGGACGTGACCGGCACCACCATCGAGATCAGCAAGACCATGAGCGCCAACCCGCGCCGCATCGGCAAGATCGAGATCATCTTCAACATGCCCGACCGTGAGTTCTCCGAAAAGGAAAAGACCATGATCGAACGGGCCGCCCATACCTGCCCCGTGCATCTGAGCCTGCACCCCGATACCGAGCAGGTCTTCACCTTCAAGTGGAGCCGCTAGGGCACCCGGCGCACGACATGACAAAAAAGGGAGGACGACGTCCTCCCTTTTTTCATGCCTTGCGGCAGCCGCCGGATGCGGCGGACCAGGTCGCTCTCCCCGGATGGCCGCCAGCGGCCGAAAGACTTCCCGGACGTTGTTCCCTCCTCCCCTTTTGCCTCCTTTTGCCGTGCCCCTTTTGAGGCCCGGCGGCAAGATACCGCGGCAGATCGCGGAAAGAGGGCTTGCCGGGATGGGGAACAGGAACGGCCGGTGCCGGAAACGGAAAAAGCCCGTCCCCTGGGGGACGGGCTTTTTGCATCCATGAACGATCAGTATCAGGCTTCCGCAGGCCAGCGGCGGGAGACCTGCAGGCGGCCGTCCCGGCGCAGCAGGCCGCAGGCGCAGCCCGAAAGGCTGTCGGCCAGCGTCAGGGCCTCCCCGGCGGGCAGGACGGACAGGCCGGTGGCCAGCGCATCGGCCTGCATGCAGGTGGCGGCCAGCACGCTCATGCTGCCCAGCACGGGGCTCCGCCCGGTGGACGGGTCCAGCAGATGGTGATGGCGCCCCTCGGCGTCATAGTGCATCTCATAACCGCCGGACGTGGCGATGGCCTGATTGTACAGCTCCAGCACCTGCGGGTAGTGGCCGCGCTTTTCCGGATCTTCCACGGCCACGCGCCAGAACACGCCCGGGGCCTTGTGACCGCGCGCCAGGATGTCGCCGCCGGCATTGATGAGATGGTTCTCGCAGCCCGCGCGCAGCAGCACGGCGGACATGGCATCCACGATATGCCCCTTGGCGATGCCGTCCAGGGTCAGGCCCATGCCCTGCCGTTCCAGACGCATCCCGTCGCGACCGGCGTACACGGCATCGGTATCCACCAGGGCCAGGGCCTCGCGCAGGTCGCTCTCGGGCAGCTCCAGCTCGCCTTCGGGATTGCTGCGGCTCTCCAGCAGGCGCACCAGGGGCAGGACCGTGGCATCGAAGGCACCGCCGGTCAGATGGCAGATGCCGTGGGCCCGCTGCCAGACATTGAGCAGCTCGGGCGGCACGTCACGCAGGCTGCCCTGGCTGTTGAGCACGCCCAGGGGGGCCGCCGCGTCATGCCGGGTCAGCAGGGCTTCCAGACGGCGCCCCTCGGCAAAGGCCAGATCCATGGCATCGTGGGCTTGGGTGGACGAGGGACAGGCCACGGTGATGCTCACCATGGTGCCCATGAACAGGGCCGTCTGCTGCGTGGGCGCGCCAAGGCGCGTCACGGCCCGGGCGGGCGCGGGCTCCAGGACGGAGGCCGCACCGGCCAGAAGCAGGCCGCTGCCGGCCAGCGTCCAGCGCAAAAAATCTCGGCGAGAGGTCTTAGGCATTGCAGTTCTCCTGTGCGGGGCGGTCATTCTTTCCGGTCACAGGCACGGTGCCGCCCCCAGCAGCGCCGTCGCCATCGCTGTCATCCTTCATCCTGGCCACATTGGCGGCCTCGATGCCCGTGGGGCAGGTTCGCCGCAGGATGTGGCGGGCACAGGCCTCCACGCAGGCCTCACCGCAATCGGGCCCGTAAGAAACACACTTGATCTGGTCCACCACCATGCGCCCGGCCACGTTGCTCACGGCCTTGGCCGGACAGGCCTTGGCGCAGCGGCCGCAATTGATGCAGCCCGCGTCGCAGACTTCGGTCACGGCACGCAGCTTGTCGCGCGTATTGCAGAACACGGCCACACGATGGCGGCGCGGCACCAGCTCCAGCACTCCGCGCGGGCAGGCCGACACGCACATGCCGCAGCCCGTGCAGCGGGACATGTCCACGCGCACCACGCCATCCTTGACCTGCATGGCATCGAAGGGGCAGACCTGCACGCAGTCGCCGAAGCCCATGCAGGACCAGTGGCAGGTATCGGTGCCGCCGCGCAGCATGGCCGCCGCCGCGCAGGAGGGCATGCCCTGGTACTGGTAGCGCAGGGCCACGTTGCCGGCCAGCTTGTCACAGCGCCGCAGCGAGAACAGGGGCTCCGCCTCGGCCACGGTCTTGCCGGTCAGCTCGCCCACGGCGATGGCCGTATCGGCACCGCCGGCGCAGCATTTGTTGGCCGGGATGTCGGGATCGGAGACCACGGCCGCGGCGTAGCCTTCGCAGCCGGCAAAGCCGCAACCACCGCAGTTGGCCCCGGGCAGGACCTCCAGCACGGCCTCCACCCGCGGGTCTTCCTTGACGTAGAAGACGCGCGAGGCGATGGACAGCAGGATGGCGGCCACGAGCCCCAATCCGAACAGGGTGATGATGGAAACGAAAACCATATATGCCTCTCCTTGCCGCCCAGCGGCAGTCAAAAGCCCGTAGTCCGCGTTATTGCGCCATGCCCTTGAAACCCATGAAAGCCAGCGACATCAGGCCGGCCATGATGAGGGCGATGGGCGTCCCGGCCATGGCCTTGGGCAGACGGCAGGTATCCAGCCGCTCGCGGATGCCCGCCATGAGCAGGAGGGCCAGGGTGAAGCCCACGGCCGAGGCCCCGCCGTACAGTACGGAGGTGAGCAGGTCGTATTCCTCGCGCTGCACCAGGATGGCCACGCCCATGACGGCGCAGTTGGTGGTGATCAGCGGCAGGAAGATGCCCAGGGCCGCATACAGGGGCGGCACCATCTTCTTGAGGAACATCTCCACGAACTGCACCAGCGAGGCGATGACCACGATGAAGACGATGGTCTGCAGGTAGCCCAGGCCAAAGGGCTCCAGCACGTAACGCTGCATGAGCCAGGTGCAGGCCGTGGCCACGATGATGACGAAGATCACCGCGCCGCCCATGCCCAGGGCCACGCCTTTTTTCCTTGGAGCAGCCAAGGTAGGGGCAGTTGCCCAGGTACTGGGCCAGCACGATGTTGTTGACGAAGATGGCCGAGATGAAAAGCTGGAAGATATCCATACGCGCATCCTTGCGAAAGCCCGCGGGCTACTGTTCCTGACGCTGCTGGAACATGCTGCACGCCTTGCAGCCGCCGCAGCTGGAGGTTTCCACCATCTGGCCGCCCTTGCGACGGGACTGCCAGACATTGATGACGTTCATGCCCGCCAGGATGAGGCCCAGGCAGATGAAGGCGCCGGGGGCCTGGACCATGATGGTGAACGGCTGGAAGCCGTCCCACATGACCGGGTTCCCGAACCAGGTGCCGTTGCCCAGGATCTCGCGCAGCGAGCCCAGGAAGGTCAGCGAGATGGTGTAGCCCAGGCCGATGCCCAGGCCGTCGGCCACCGAGGCGGCCACGCCGTTCTTGGCGGCGAAGGCCTCGGCGCGGGCCAGGATGATGCAGTTGACCACGATGAGCGGCACGAAGATGCCCAGCTGCTGGTAGAGCGGGTAGGCATAGGCCTGCATGAGCAGTTCCACCGCCACCACCAGCGAGGCCGCGATGACGATGAAGCAGGCGATGCGCACTTTCTTGGGGATGATGCCGCGCACCATGGAAATGATCATGTTGGAGAGCACGAGCACGAAGATGACCGCCGCACCCATGCCCAGGCCGTTGTTGGCGGAGTTGGTGACCGCCAGCGTGGGACACAGACCAAGCACCAGCCGGAAGGGCGGCAGGTCCTTCCACAGCCCCTTGGTGAATTCTTGCATGACGCTGCTCATGGCCGGCTCCTTATTTGTTGCCCCAGGTCTTGAGGATTTCAGGCTTGAGGGCCTTGTAGGCCTCGGCGGCCAGGTTCACGGCCGTCACCGCACCCGAAGAGGAGATGGTGGCGCCGGAGATGCCGTCGATGCTGCCCCCCTGGCTCTTGAGGCCCACCGGCGCGGCGATGCCCCTGAACTGCCCGGTGAAGCCGGGCTCCGCGATACGCATGCCCAGACCGGGCGTTTCCTTGAGGGTGGTGGTGCCGATGCCCGCCAGCGTGTCGTTGGCCACATTGAAGCCCACCATCACGCCCACGTCACCGCCGTAGCCCTTGCCCGTGGCTTCCAGGGCCACGCCCACCAGCTTCCCGTCACGCATGGCGGGAAAGACCAGCACCCGGCCTTTCTCGGTCTCGAAGGCCTTGCGGTCGGCGATGGGCTGGTTGTCGATATCAGTGAACACCCCGGCAATGGCCGGTCCCTGCACATAGGTCAGCACCTGTTCCTCGATGACGGGCGCAGTGACCATCTTGAGGTAGGACAGGGCAAAGCCCGAAAGGCCGCACAGGGCTGACAGGACGACGATCATTCGCAGGATATCGGCCATGGCTAGCGCACTCCAAAAGGTTTGGGCCGGATGGAATCCAGCAGCGGGGCCACCAGATTGGCCAGCAGGATGGCAAAGGGCACACCGTCAAGGTAGATGCCGTACTTGCGGATGGTCATCACCAGCGCGCCGCCCAGCAGGCCGTACAGGAACATGGGCAGGGGGCGCGACGGCGCGTTGGCCGGATCGGTGATGAGGAAGAAACCGCCCAGCATGACCGAGCCCGTGCACAGATGGAACAGGGGCGAGGCGTCGGTGGCGGGGCTGCTCATGCAGAAGAGCGCGGCCAGGCCGGCCACCCCGGCAAAGAAGCCCAGGGCGATCTGCCAGCGGATGATGCCGCGGGCCGCCAGCAGGGAGCCGCCCAGGAAGAGCGCCCCCACCTGCCCGGCGCCGAGGCCGTTGATCTGCTGGCCCAGCAGCAGGTCCTGCAGGGGGATGCTGCCGGCATCGGCCCAGCCGAAGAACTTGAGCCGCACCAGCGGGTCCACCATGGACGCGGCGTTGAGCTGCACGGCATTGGGTTCCATGAACAGGGGGAAGGAGACGAAGAGCACGGCCCAGCCCACCACGGAGGTGTTGACCGGGTTGGCGCCCAGACCGCCAAAGGCCATCTTGCCCAGGCTGATGGCGATGAGCGGCGCCATGACCGCGATCCACCAGGGGGCGTCGGCCGGCAGCATGAAGGACAGCAGCAGGCCGGAACAGACGGCCGTGTAGTCGTCGATGGCCAGCTCGCGGCCCATGAGTTTCTGGCAGGCGGCCTCGGTGAGCACGGCCACGGCCACACACAGGGACATGACGCGCACGGCGGGCAGGCCCCAGGTCCAGACGGCCCCGATGACGGCAGGCAGCAGGGCCGCGAGGGTCATCAGGCTCTGGCGGCGCACGGTGCGCCCGCAATGCCAGTACGGCGGGGCGCTCATGGCCAGCAAAACGGAAGATTGAGCGGCAGCGGGCATCAGTTTTCTCCTTCCTTGGCTTCGGCGGCAGGCTGCGCCGCGGGACGCAGCTCCCGTTCTTTCAGACGGCGGGCCTCATCGGCCTGGGCCAGCTTGTGCTTGGCCAGACGGATGTATTGCAGGACCGGACGGCGGGCGATGCAGACATAACCGCACAGGCCGCATTCCAGACAGCAGTCCACGTGTTCGTCGCGGCAGCGCTCGTGCAGGGCGAATTCCGCGTTGCGGCTCAGCATGCTGGGGCTCAGGCGCGCGGGACAGATCAGCACGCAGGCGCCGCAGTTGATGCAGGGGCTGTGGCCTTCCATGGGCGGCACGGTGCCGGCCTCCACCACGAAGACGCCCGTGGCCCCCTTGGTGATGCTGCGGTCCAGGCGGTCGATGCTCTCGCCGCGCAGCGGGCCGCCGCGAACCAGGGTGTCGCCGCTGTTGAGCTTGATGTGGGCGAATTCCAGCAGCTCGCCCAGCATGCTGCCTTCCTTGACGATATAGTTGCCGGAGTGGGTGTAGCTGCCCAGGGTGATTACCGACTCGATGAGCGGCAGGCCCGTGCGGGCCACGCGGCCCAGGCTCCAGACATTGTGGAGCCCCACCACGCCCACGCCTTCGGGCTTTTCCTTGCCGGTGACGCTCTTGACCAGCAGGGCATCGACGCTGGCCGGATAGCGGGCCGTCACGCGCACCACTTCCACGTCGTCGAAGTGCAGGTGCATCTCGCGCGGCACGGCCAGCAGGATGCGTTTGGCCGGGGAAAGGCGGCGCAGCACGGCCAGACCGGCCCGCAGCGTGCCCTGGTGGGTCAGCAGCATGGGCTCGGCCCAGGTGACGCCGGGGTCGGGGTTGAGGCCGTTGATGATCAGGGTCTCGCACTGCTGGCCCAGGCTCTTGGTGTTCAGGCCCAGGCTCTTGAGCAGCACGGCCAGTTCCTGGCCCGTGCGTTCGTCATTGATCAGGTCCACCTTCTCCACGCCGTCGGCCAGGGCGCGCAGGGCCTCGTCGGGCTCGATGGCCTCCACGAAGAGGCTGCGCTCGGTCACGTCGGTGATGCGGCCGAAGATGGGCGAAAACGCGTCCCCCTTGAGCGGCGAAGGATGCACCGCCAGGCGCATGCGCGGGTAGACCAGGGCTTTCTTGGTCACGCCTTCCACGAGCTTGTAGCCCTCGCGGTTGAGGCGCACGCGGCGCGGTTCCGGGCCGTTGCTGTAGCGTTGCGTCACCCCGTACACCAGGTGGAAACGCGGGTCCTTCAACATCTGGAATACTTCTTTCATACCCGCCTCACTACTTGGTATGGCACTGGGCACACTTGTCCTTGCCGAAGGGGCCCTTGCCGAGCTTTTCATGACAGCCCATGCACTGGCCGTGGAAGGCGTCCATACGGCCGGGGATCAGCTTGTCCGGCGTCTTCTTCACATGGCAGACCGTGCAGTCGGCATACAGGGCGTTCACCTTGCCCTTCACGGCAGCCTCATCCTTGCGCGTGGGCTTCAGCTCATGGCAGGAAGCGCAGTTCTTGGCCTTGCCGAACAGATCCTGATGGCAGGCCACGCAGCGCGCGTGCACGGCATCGGCCAGCACCGGCGGCGTGCCGGGCTCGGCAGCCTTGTTGGTGGGCCGGGCCCCGGCCTCATGGCAGTTGGCGCAGCTCTGCGGTTCGGGCTCGATGTTCGTGTCGGCATGGTGGCAGGAGGTGCAGTCCACGCCAAAGTCCTCGCTGTGCTGCTGGTGCCCCCAGTCCTTGGCCGCCAGTTCGTAATGGTGGCAGGTCACACAGCTTTCCGCCGGATAGCTCTTGGCATGCCCCGCCTTGAAGGCATCGTCCAGGGCCACGCCGTGGCAGCTGGCACAGGCCATGGCCTTGTCGGGCGTCTTCTGCAGGCTCTCGTGGTGGCAGGTGGCGCACTCTTCCTTGAGCAGACGGCTGTGCTTCTGATGGTCGAAGACCACGGGACCGCCCGCATTGTCGAACAGGATGCGACGCGTGGCAGGTTCCTTGTCCCCCGCGACCGGGCCCGCCGGCAGCAGATAGCCGGCGATCCCCGTCACGGCCAGGACGGCCGTCAGGATGGCGATGGAAAGGTAACGTTTTTGCAATGCCTTGCCCCTCTTCCAAAAGGTGAACGGGATGGGAGCCTCCGGCGTCCCGGCCGGCAGTCCGTCATGCCGGACCGTCACGGAGGCGCCGCTGCGCCCTTGCCAGCTCCGCAGCCTTCTCCCTGCCGGTCTTTTTCCATGGAAAAGGCCGTTTTCAGGGTGAGCGCCAAGACCCGCTCCCCGATGACGGAGAGCGCCGGCCCGAAGGCTGCCTTCCTCAGGCTATGTCATGGAATATGTTGCAAAGGGGCGGGCCCGGGGCCCGCCCCCCGGTTGCCTACACGACGAAACGGTCGTCCCGGGCCACCTCGTCCCGTACGATCTTGAACAGCACGGGGCTCAGCAGCAGGACACCGGTAAGGTTGGGCAGCGCCATAAGGGCGTTGCAGGTATCGGCCAGGAGCCACACGGCATCCAGGGCCAGGACGGAACCCCACGCCCACCGCCAGGCAGTACACCAGGCGGAAGACCATCTGGGCCCGGTCGCCGAACAGGTAGATGGCGCAGCGTTCACCGTACACACACCAGCCGAGGATGGTGGTGAAGGCGAAGAAAGTCAGACAGATGGTGACCGCGAACTGGCCCACACCGGGCAGAGCCTGTTCGAAGGCCATGGAGGTCATCATGCTGGCGGCGGAGGAACCGGCGGTCCAGGTGCCCGTCACCAAGATCACGAAGCCCGTCATGCTGCAGACGATGATGGTATCGATGAAGACGTCGAGCATGCCGATGGAGGCCTGCACCAGCGGGGTCTCGGCCGTGGAGGCCGCGTGGGCCATGGGAGCGGTACCCAGGCCGGCTTCGTTGGAGAAGATACCGCGGGCCATGCCCTGACGGATGGCCATCATCACCGTGGCGCCCACAAAGCCGCCGGTGGCCGCCGTGGGCTGGAAGGCGTCGGAGATCACCCACCAGAACACGGAGGGGACCTTTTCGATGTTCATGCCGATGATGAGCAGGCACATGAAGACATACATGATGGCCATGAAGGGCACGATCTTGCCCGCCACGGCGCCGATGCGGCGCACGCCGCCCAGCAGCACGGCCACGCACAGGCCCACCAGGATCAGGCCGCACAGCCACGTGGGCAGGCCGAAGGTGCCGGAGATATTGTCGGTGATGGCCTTGGCCTGCACCATGCCGCCCGTACCGATACAGGCGCAGATGCCGAACACGGCAAAGCAGGTGCCCAGCCAGACCCATTTGGGGCCCAGGCCGTTCTTGATGAAGTACATGGCGCCGCCCACCCAGTTGCCGGCGGGGGTCTTTTCGCGGAAGTGCACGGAAAGCAGCACTTCGCTGAACTTGGTCATCATGCCCACCAGGGCCGTGACCCACATCCAGAACAGGGCGCCGGGGCCGCCCACGGCGATGGCCAGGGCCACGCCCACCACGTTACCGGTACCGATATCTGCGGCCAGAGCAGTCATGAGGGCATTCCACGGCGAGATCTCGCCGTGTTCGGACTGATGGGACCGCCCCTGCCACAGGCACTTGTAAGCTCGTACCCAGTTGCGGAAGGAGAAAAAGCGCAGCGCTATATTCAGATAGATGCCCGTGCCTACCAGCAGCACCAGCATGACCGGGCACCACAAAAATCCGTTAAAGGTTTCCAACAGCTTGTAAAGCTCCACTTTTCCATCCTCCCGGGGCTCGCCCCTGTCCTCTCGTTGATATCTTCCGCCCGGACAGCCCTCTGCATCCGGCCGGAATGCCCGTGCCACAGCGGATGGCACAAAAACACGCTAGCACGCTTTCACCATCGCTGCAAAGGGCCGGGCTCTGCTTTACGCCGGTTTTACACGGAAAAACGCGCACTTTGTTACGCAATGCACATAGTCCCGCCATGACTGTTCACACAAACAGTCAAAAGACTTTCCATACACTTTAAGAAATAACGAACAAGCCAAACAAATGAACATCATAAAACTGTATATGATGCAAAATATACTTTATTTTTTTGTGTTACTACGTCAAAAGTACATTATGAATCAAAATCGATATGCGTACAACCATCTCTATCATCAATGTGACAAAGTTTTTCAGCCTGCACATTTCCGGCAGCTTTGCGCCATCACATTTTTCGGCGGCCTTCGGAAAAATTTCCTGAAAAAAATTTCAAAAAATTTTTTCCTGTGACCTTTCACGCTGCTTTCCAGGCCTGTCAGCGCCCTGTCGCAGGTAAAAATCCGGACAGGCAAGCGCGCGGCACAGGCGCTTACCGCCCAGCCCCCCGGCCTGTGCCGGACAAAAGCGTACAAAAAAGGGCAGCCCGAAGGCTGCCCTTTGACGATCAGTATATCCCCGGTCCGGGACGGATCTGGAGCGGGAACCATGGTGGGCGTCATCCCCGCCATGCCCCGGATCATGCCGGGAACGCTCCAGCGAAAAAGCCCTAGGAGCGGGCCATCTCCACCAGTTCCTTGCGGGTAAAGAGGGAGTGCAGTTCGTAACCGGCTTCTTTCAGCTTTTCGCGGCCGCCTTCTTCACGGTCCAGGATGCAGCACACGGCCACGATGTCCAGACCGGCGGCGCGCACGCGGTCACAGGCCTTGAGCAGGGAGCCGCCGGTGGTCACCACGTCTTCCAGCATGGCCACTTTGTCGCCGGGTTTGAAGTTGCCCAAGCCTTCCACGAACTGGCCGGTACCGTGGTCCTTGGCTTCCTTGCGCACCAGCAGGCCGTTGAGGGGACGGCCCAGTTCATGCGAGATGGCGGTGGTGGCGGAGACCAGCGGGTCGGCGCCCATGGTCATGCCGCCCACGCCCACGACGGGCACGTCCTTGAGCAGGTCGTTGAACAGCGTACCGATGAGCCAGGAACCTTCGGCATGCAGGGCGGTCACGCGGCAATCGAAGTAATAGTCGCTGCGACGGCCGGAAGCCAGGACGAAGTCGCCTTCACGGTAGGACTTTTCCACCAGCAGGCGGGCCAGACGACGCTTGATCTCCAGGATGGACTGCTGCACGGGAGCCTCCTAATTGCCGAAGACGCGCTTGTAGATGACGTCTTCGTATTTAAGATAGTAGGTGGGATCGAAAAGTTCGGCCAGCTGGGCATCGCCCAGACGTTCATGCATGTCGGGATCGGCGCACACCAGCTCGGGGAAGGGCTTGCGGGTCTCCCAGCTCTGCATGGCCAGGCGCTGCACGGCCTCATAAGCCTTCTGGCGCGGCAGGCCGGTGGCGATGAGGGCGGTAAGCACGCGCTGGGAGAAGTACAGGCCGTAGGAACGCTCCATGTTCTCCTTCATGCGCTCGGGCTTGACCACCAGGCCGTCCAGCAGGCGGCACAGGCGGTTGAGCACGTAGTCGGCCAGGATGGTGGAGTCGGGCATGATGACGCGCTCCACGGACGAATGGCTGATGTCGCGCTCGTGCCACAGGGCCTGGTTCTCCATGGAAGCCACGGCATTGCTGCGGATCAGGCGGGCAAGGCCGGCCATGTTCTCGGCGGAGATGGGGTTCTTCTTGTGCGGCATGGCCGAGGAGCCCTTCTGGCCCTTGGCGAAGCCTTCTTCCACTTCCAGCACCTCGGTGCGCTGCAGATGGCGCAGCTCCACGCACAGGCGTTCGATGCCGCCGGCCAGGATGGCCAGGGAGGTGAAGAAATGGGCATAGCGGTCACGCTGCACGATCTGGGTGGAGTGCGGGTCCACGGCCAGGCCCAGACGGGTCAGGGCCTTTTCCTCCAGTTCGGGAGAAAGGAAGGCGTAGGTGCCCACGGCGCCGGAGATCTTGCCCACGCGCACGCTCTCGATACCGGCCTTGACGCGCTCCAGATGGCGCTGGAACTCGGCGTGGAAGCCGGTCATCTTGAGGCCGAAGCTGGTGGGTTCGGCATGGATGCCGTGGGTGCGGCCCATGCAGAGCACGCCCTTGTGCTTGCGGGCCAGGGCTTCCAGAGAAGCCAGCACCTTTTCGATGTCTTCCACGATGAGCTTGCCGGCCTGCATGAACAGATAGCCGTTGGCGGTGTCCACGATGTCGGAAGACGTACAGCCCAGATGGATGTAGCGGGCGTCGGGGCCCACCTTTTCTTCCAGCGAAGTGAGGAAGGCGATGACGTCGTGACGGGTGGTCTGCTCGATCTCGAGGATGCGGTCCACGTCGATGTCGGCCTTTTCCCGGATGGTCTTCACGGCCTCGGCGGGCACGCGGCCCAGTTCGGCCCAGGCCTCGCACACGGCCACTTCCACAGCCAGCCAGGCGCGGTAACGGTTCTCCAGGGTCCAGATGCGGCCCATGGCGGGCCGGGTGTAGCGCTCAATCATAGGTACCTCACGCGGAAGGGGTCGACGAAGAGGAGGTGGAAGAACCCGAGCCTCCGGAAGTGCTGCTGGCAGTGCTGCCGGAAGAAGTGGAACTTGTCGACGAGGAGGCGGAAGAAGAAGGGGTGGACGTGCTGTTCTCGTCCTTGATGCCCTTGCGGTAGCCGTAATCGCTGACATACCAGCCGCCGCCCTTGAGCACGAAAGACGTGTGCGACATGACCCGCGGCGAGGGGGTGCCGCAATCAGGGCAGGGCTCCTGGGCCTGCATGTCGGTCACATGGGTCCATTCTTCAAAGACTTTCTGACAGTTGGGACACTGATATTCGTAGATGGGCATAGCTATAACGCCAAGAACGGCCACGACAGCCCCTTTTTTTGTCCGGGGCCATCGGCCGTTGTGCTGAAATTCGCGGCTCCCCGCAGGGAACCGGCAATGAACTGTCCGCGGAAACTAGGCCTTGGCGGCCTTGGCTTCACGCACGCGCTGCTTCAGACGTTCAGCGCGACGATGACGGCGGCGATCCAGTTCCTTTTTACGCTCAATTTTCTTGTGAGCCATGATGTCCTCCACGGGGGTGATGCCCCCCATTAATTTTTGGTAGAAAAGCATATCCCAAAGGTTCCGCAAAGTCCAGCCTGCAGAACGAAGACCACGGCCCCGCCCGCGCTCTCCCCCGTTTTGCGGCCCCCGCTGTGCGCGCGGGCACACCCGGGGAGGCCCCGTTGCCAGCGCCCCGCTTCTTTCCTACACTGCGCGGTCATGTTGCAATCCACAGTCGCCCCATCCGCCGACTGAGCTTTAGCCGTTGCGACGCAGGAAGCTACGGATAAAGGCAGCAATGTGTTACGCGGCAAGGCAGCCCATGAAAGCGCTGTCGCTATCCGTAAGCCCGCTGGTGCGGGCAACGGCTACCGCCTCCGCGACCGACGGATAGGGGGCGTGCGGATCGCCCCTTCCCTGAAGGGAGAAGTTACGGAAAAGGATTTCATCGGCTTCGCCGTCTTGTCAAATTCCCTTTTCCCCCTGAAGGGGGAGGTCTCAAACCACAAAGGAATTCTTGATGAAGAAAGTCATCATCTATACGGACGGTTCCTGCCTGGGCAATCCCGGCCGGGGCGGCTGGGCCGCCATCCTCTGCCTGGTGGGCAGCACGGCCCGCCGCGAGCTGGTGGGCGGCGCCCGCCTGACCACCAACAACCGCATGGAACTGGGCGGCGTCATCGCGGCCCTCTCCGCCCTGCGCGAAGCCTGCGAGGTGGACCTCTACACCGATTCCAAATACGTCTGTGACGCCGTGGAAAAAGGCTGGCTGGCCGGCTGGCAAAAGCGCAACTGGATCAAGAGCGACAAGAAGCCCGTGCTCAACGTGGACCTCTGGAAGCAGCTCCTGCCCCTGCTGCGCACCCACAAGGTCACCTTCCACTGGCTGCGCGGCCATGCCGGACACCGCGAGAACGAACGCTGCGACGAACTGGCCCGCGCCTTCGCCGCCGGTCCCGACCTGCCCGAGGACACGGGCTTCACGGCCGCCCAGGCCTGATCCCGCGCCCTGCCCATGAACGATATCCTTTCCCCTGACACTCTGCATTCCCTGGCCCTGCTCTGGAAAGGCCTGCTCTGGCCCCTGCTGCGTCTGCTGCTGGGCCTGTGCGTGGGCCTGCTGCTGGCCAATCTGCTGGAGGCCCTGCGCTGGACGCGCCATCTGGCCCGCCTGGCCACCCCGCTGGCCCGGGCCGCCCATCTGCGCGACGTGGCGGGCGCGGCCTTCTCCCTGGCCTTCGTCTCCCCGGCAGCGGCCAACGGCCTGCTTTCCGAAAGCCACCAGAAAGGCGAGATCGACGGCCGGGAACTCATGCTGGCCAATCTGTTCAACAGCTTCCCGGCCTATCTGGTCCACACGCCCACCATCTTCCTGCTCACCTGGCCCGTGCTGGGCTGGCCCGCCGTGGTCTATGTGGGCCTGACCCTGCTGGCCGCCGTGGGCCGTACCGGCCTGACCATCGCCTTTTCCCGCCGCCTGCTGCCCGCACCGCCGCAGGGATGCCTGGCCTGCACGGCAGCCGCCGACGGCGAGACCGGCTGGCGCGCCGCCGCCCGCAAGGCCTGGAAGCGCTTCCGTCGCCGCGTGCCCAAGCTGGTCTGCTTCACGGTGCCCGTCTACATCATCATGTATCTGTTGCAGCGCTACGGCCTGTTCACCGCCGCCGAGGAGTGGCTGGCCATGCACATGGAATGGCTGGCCTTCCTCAAGCCCCAGGCCATGGGCATCATCGTGCTGCACCTGGCCGCCGAGCTGGGGGCGGCCCTGGGCGCCGCAGGCAGCGTGCTCCAGACTGGCGGCCTCGAGGCCCGCGACGTGGTGCTGGCCCTGATGGTGGGCAACATATTGTCCACGCCCATGCGGGCCATCCGCCACCAGCTGCCCGCCTACGCCGGTTTCTACCGCCCGGCCCTGGCCCTGCGCCTGATCCTGGCCAACCAGGGCCTGCGCGCCGCCAGCATGGCCGTGGTCACCCTGCTGTACTGGTGGGTGGCGTTTTAGTAAGGAACTGGCGAGGGGGAGAGGGAGAACCGTTTTGGCAAACGGTTCTCCTCTCCCCTCGCGCTCCCCCTTTCCCTTCCCAAAACTTTCAGCAGGGGCAAGAGAGGAGAAAGACAGCCTGCCTTTCCTTCATACCGAGACAGGTATTGTCTGCCCTCCGGGATCCGGAAAGACACCAGCGCGCATATGGCTCAAGGCATCGCCCGCCCGGCATTCTTTGCCATAGTGGCCGGACTGTGCCGCCAGGGGCTCTCGGTATGCCCTGTCCTTCCTGCCGTCCTTCACATCCTGCCTGCCGGAGAGCCGGATGACAGGGCGGAGTCCCCCTTCTAACGCACAAGAGAATCGCCGCGTACCTCTACGGAATGACCGGCCCCACCGTCGAACAATACCGAAAAATCCCCCTGTGGCCTGTTCAGGGTCACCTCACTGTTGGAGTCCAGACGGGCCTCTTGCAAAACAACGCCGCTGCTGTCCCGTACCACGATCCTGATACCCGTTGCCGACGAACCGTCCGAGTAACCGCCCTGGCAGGTGAACGTCCCATCAGCGTTGTCAAAACAGTTCAGCAGGGCACTGTGCGCTGCCGCAGGCGATGCCTGTGCCCCCAACAGGGCCGCTACTGCCAGAATGAAGAAAAGATTCTTCATTGTTCCTTCTCCTATGCTCGTATTATTGACATTGAATTTCTTTTTTCATATAGACCTGTCAAAAAAAAGAGCAAGGAGGAGGTATGCGATTTCCCCCGGTCTGCGTGGACCATCTCCGGCACGCCTATGGAAAGCACAAGGTCTATGAAGATCTGTCGCTCTCTTTTGAGATGGGCAAGATTTACGGTCTGCTGGGCAAGAACGGCGTTGGCAAGACGACGCTGATCAAGATAATCATGGGCTTTCTCAAGCCGCTGGGCGGCAGCTGCCGTATCTTCGGGGACCCCGCCCATGCCATACGGCCCGCTACCCGGGAGAGGGTAGGCCTGCTTTTTGAGCGCCACCTTGCCTATGATTTCTTCACCATTGCCCAGGTCGAACGCTTTATGGCGGCTTTTTATCCCCGCTGGAAAGCGGAACGTTATCATGCCCTTGTGGATGTCCTGGGCCTGCCCTCCACGCATCGCATCGCCCATATGAGCGAAGGGCAGCGCTCACAGGTCGTTTTGGGGCTCATGCTGGCCCAGGATCCGGACCTCCTGGTACTGGACGACTACTCACTGGGCCTTGATGCCGGTTACCGGCGTCTCTTTGTGGACTGCCTGTGCGAATTTTTGCGTGACGGGCGGCATACGGTCATCCTTACGTCCCATGTCATCCAGGACATGGACCGATTTGTGGATGAAGCCATCTTTCTCCGGCGCGGCGGCGATGCCCTGAAACTGCCCCTTCGGGATTTCATGGACACGTTCCGCTGCTATCGTCTGCAGCACCGGGACGTTCCTGACGCCACTGCCCGTGACCGGCTGGACGCCCTGGCCTGCGGCAGGCATCCCCTGCCCGATGGTCTCATCAATGCAGAAGCCCACAGTGACCATTATGAACTGTTCGGCTTCGTCACGGCCTCCGGCATGGCCGAGGCCCTGGCCCGCACTGGCCTGTCCCTGTCCCCGGCAACCATGATCCCGACAGCCATGAACCTCGAAGATGCCTTCATCGGCTATACCGGCAGGAGGTAGCGGGATGATACTTTTGCTGCGAAGCATCTTTTTCAAGGAATTTCTCAAGACCCGCGCGGGCATGGCCCTGCTGTGCGCGGGAAATCTGGCCTTCATGACCTGGCTTTGGCTGGCCATCCGCCGTCTTTTCCTGCAGGACCATCCCGAAATCGTCTGGTACAGGGTGCTGGACCTGGGTCAGATCCCCTACGCGCCTCTGGCCTACCTTCCCCTGTGCAGCGCCCTTGTCTTCTGCTGCTTCCAGTTCCTGCCGGAAATGCGTGACGAGCGCTTCCGCATCTCCCTGCATCTTCCCTGCGGCATGGCTCCCCTGATACTGGCCCATCTGCTGTTCGGGCTCCTTTTTCTGACGCTGCTCTATGGCCTCGATGCCCTCGTTCTCGTCCTCCTCTGCCATAGTGCGTTCCCGCCTGAGGCGGCCCGCCTGGCCCTGCTGACGACTGCCCCCTGGTTCCTCGCGGGCCTGTATGCCTATCTGTGCCTTGCCTTCTGCCTTCTGGAACCCCAACGCAAGGCCCGGCTCCTCGGCGTGATGCTGGCGGCGGGCATCTGCCCTCTCCTGCTTGCCCGGGCAGCTCCCGGAGCCTTCGCCCCCAGCCTGCCCTTCTTCGCAGCGGGCCTGCCTGTCCTGGCCACGGGCCTGCTGCTGCCCGCCCTGAACTACCGGCACAGGAGAATCGAATGATGCGTGCCGCAGCCCTGCTCTGCCTTACCCTAATGTCCGTTCTTATCCTGTCCTGGGGCCTGCCACAGCTCTATGACATGGCCCTGCTCAAATCGCTGGACAAAACACATGTCTTCTTCAGTCCCGTGCTGAAAAAATTCATTTATACGGAACAGGTCCACGGCGAGGACGAAAAAGCCGCCCAAAAATCCGACGGGCACCATGCCGATATCGTCTACAAGGACGAAGACGGCGGTTACCATGACCGGCTGGAATTCGAGGCGGCCCTGCCCTTCATCTATTTCCGCAACA
>VOFD01002117.1_pt1 | contig 23444 bp, 37 predicted proteins | sample 5384101 | NCBI WGS metagenome assembly VOFD01 (sample SAMN12384723, study PRJNA508395) | human gut metagenome | isolation source: healthy gut C | host: Homo sapiens
ATGAATGGTTCCGTATGTCAGCAGTATGTACAGGATGGTGAAAACTTCACGGCTGTTGACGGTATCGGTCAGGTTGTTAACACGAACGACCCGGCTTCTCACGAAACCCGCGTGCTGCAATGGTCGGTAGGCAACCAAGAGGCATACGACTTGTTCGTGGAAGGCAAGGAGAATAGTACAGAAATTACTCCTGTTTCGACGTGGGTGAAGTTCGCTCCGGTTACAGGACATGGTCAGGAACTTTATGTCAAGTTAACATGGGCCCCAGATTATGTTAACAAGACCCCGACCGCTACTATCTTGGATAGCGACAAGAAGCGCGCAGACTGGCATGTTGCCGGTTCGCGTGAGCAGGGTTATGAAGAACTGCATATTCAAGTGGGTAACGCTACAGAGCCGAATGCCGAATGCAAGTTCAGCAACCTGATTATCAATGATCGTTTCAATACAACTCCAATTGATGTGATCAAGCGTGACTTGGCATCACAGTATAAGAAGTTGGCCGACGCTGCTTCGGTTGAATATCTATTTGATTTGAGCAACGAAAACCGCAAGTATACTGGCGCAAGTGGCAAGATTTATACTCTTCGTGTAATTGATAATCAGACCGGAATTGAGGCTACTACGGGTGGTGTGCCTGAGAAGGTAGCTGAAATCAACCCGTCAGATGGAAAGATTACCTTAAGTAGTAATAACACTGCTAAAGACATCATCAATACTAGGGATTGTAAGAATTGGACGGATGTTGGCAATGCTTTGAAACTGAGTGTCGTGATTGTTGATCATACGTGTGCCCCTGCTGGCGACCTTATTAATTTGGTTAACAATGATCTTGATGTGAGGGTGATTAAGCCTGTATATCTGTTGGGTGGTTCTATCGCCAGTCCGATGGTGCTCAACAACTACAGCACGCTGACGCAGAAAGTTTCGCTCGAGTTCGAGGACTTCAACGGCTATGATCCCTCGACGTTCTATGACAATGCCAATACTAAGGGCACCACATTCTGGGGCTTCTATGGCATCACGAGCATCGAGCAAGATCCTGAGCGTGACATCACGACCGACTACAGTGGTACGGACATGTCTGTCGCTAACGAGAAGGACTTCCAAGTGACGTTCACGGCGCCGACCGGTGGCATTTCGTTGGAGAACATGGGTTCTGTTACTCTGACTCAGGGCGAGAACATGAGTATGGCCACCAAGTTCAATGTCAGTGTTCCTGTGAAGGTTCACTACACGTGGGGTGACTTGTATACCACGATTGACTTCACGGTATATCCTGCGGGAACTGTGCTTTAAGCGTGTGAGATTCGTTAATCCCGAAACACTGATTATTCTACCAAAGAGGGAAGGCAGGGCAAGTTCTTGCCTCCCTCTTTTACTTTAAGACAAAGAGAGTTGATATGACAATGAAACTTCAAAATATTCCATTCTTGCTGGTGGCTGTCTTTCTTGTCCTGGTTTCGTGCAAGGGCGGGGAGAAAAAGCAGCCGGAGGCTGCATCCGGGGAGACTGCTTTCGAACAGCAAGTCTCGGGGCAGGACACGGCGGCGGTGGAAGCCTTGGTGGACCGGTTCTTCGGCTACGTCATGGACAAACAATATGCGGAAGCGGCCGCCATGCTCTACCGCAATGATATGGACGACGACCAGACGCCGGTGGAACTGGACAACGAGGAAATGGACAAGGTGTGCGGCATGCTGGAGTCTGTCCCCATGGTGGATTATAAGATTGAATATATTAAGTTTAGCGAATATTACTCCAATGAGGTGCTATGCCGCGTGGTCATCCGCGAGGCCGAAGGCGATATGCCGCCCATCACCACGAAGATGTACTTCAAGCCGGTGAGCTACTTGGGCAACTGGGTGCTTTGCTTGACCAATACGGCTTACGGCGACAAAGGGCTGATAAGGAACGGCAAGGCGCGGGACACTTCGCTCGAGAGCAGGACAAGGCCCGGAGAGAAAAACTGAGTGTGGCAGGAGCCCTGCTGCTCCTTGTGCGTTCCTGACGAGCCGGACATGTTTCACTAAAAACCAATAATCATGAAAAAACTTTTGTTTGGAATAGCTTTGGCGTCATCGGCAATGGCTATGTCGGCCCAGACCATAGGGGCTGGTGCCGGAAATGGGAAAGAGGAATTTACGCCGCATTGGTACATGCAAGTGCAGGCGGGAGCGGCGCATACCATCGGGGAGACGGCGTTCGACAAATTGCTGTCGCCCGCTGGCGCGTTGAGTGCCGGCTACAAGTTCACCCCCTTGTGGGGCCTGCGCGCCGGAGTTTCAGGCTGGCAGGCCAAAGGGGCGTGGGTGAATCCGTTGCAGGATTATAAGTTTTATTACCTTCAAGGCAATGTCGACGTGACTTTGGACTTGGGCAACCTTTTCGGCGGCTACAAGCCGGGGCGCATCGTCAATCCTTATCTCTTCGTCGGGGCGGGCTTCAATGGCGCGTTCAACAACGACGAGGCGGTGGACATCCAGCGTCAGGGATACCATCTGGAATATCTTTGGACGGACAACCAATTCTCGGCGGTCGGCCGTTTCGGGCTTGGTGCCGACTTCAGGGTGTCGCGGCGTGTGGCCATCAATTTGGAGGCCAATGCCAACATTCTATCGGACAAGTTCAACTCCAAGAAGGCGCACAATGTGGATTGGCAGTGCAATCTCGTGGCGGGTCTGACCATCCGTCTGGGCGGCAAAAAGAAAGCGCCGGAGCCCGTGGCGGAAGAGCCGGTGCAGCCCGTGGCGCCCACGCAGGCGGAGAAGCCGGCTGAGGAAAAGAGGGTGGCGGTTCCGCCTGCAAGGAAAGAAGAAAAGAAGGTGGAGCCTTTGCAGGAGAATGTCTTCTTCAAAATCAACTCTGCCGTCATCTCTTCGTCGGAGGAGGCAAAGGTGGGTCGGCTGGTGGCCTACCTGAAGGCGCATCCGAAAGCCCGTGTCTCAGTGTGCGGCTACGCCGATAAGGCGACGGGGACGGCGCAATATAATAAGGTGTTGTCGCAGAAGCGTGCCAAGGCGGTGGCCGCGGCGCTTGCGGCCAAAGGCATCGACGCCTCGCGTGTGGACGTTGACTTCAAGGGCGACACGGTGCAGCCGTTCGACGGGGTTGAGAAGAACCGCGTGACGATTTGCGTGGCCGAATAAGAGAGAGAATTGCTAACTTTTCAAGACTGCCATGAGAGTGAGGTTGGTTACGTCCCTACGCGCAGAATTTTTTTTCGGGGACGACTTTCATGGCGGTCTTTTTTTTATCTTATGACGGAGAGAGAGATGGAAAACAGGAAGGGAGACAAGTCGGCGCGGCGGACGCAGAGGGACTATCCGCTTGAGTTCAAGGAGAAGGTGGTGCGCGAGTTCGAGTCCACGGACCTCAGCCTGTCGGCCATATCGCGGAAGTACGGGATTCAGGGCGAGAGCACGGTTCGGCGGTGGCTGGAGCGCTACGGAACGCTCAACCCTGAGGACGCCGTGCTGGACAGGCGCTTCCGCAGCCGCGGGTCGTTGGCCGGACTGGAACAGAAAATCGTGTCGCTGGAGCAGCGGATTGCCCGCTTGGAGGACAAGGTGGCGGAGGACGCCCTCAAGGCCGCCTCGCTCGATGCCTTGGTGGCCCTGTTGGGCGAGAAATGCCATCTTGAGATTCGGAAAGTGGCCGAGGAATAGTTCTTTCCTGTCGGATTGGGGCCGCTTGTTTCTGCAACTCTCCGATTCTTTTGCCGTCTTTTGCTTGTTGCTTGTCCTTTTTTTGCTTGTGCCCTCGTGCGTGTGGATGGCGCGGGGTGTTGCCTGCCGTTTTAGGCGATGTCTGTCTCCGGCTTGCGGTTGTCCGTAGCGTACTCTGCGGCAAGTACTCGAGTACTTTGCGGAGAGTACAATTTCGCACTCTGCACGGCGTCCCTGTTTCTGGGGCATGCCGCGTCCCGTTTTTCCTGTCCGTTTTTCGTGCTGTCCGGCGTGTCTGTTTTCTGTCGGGGAGGTTTGCAGGGGGCTTTGGAGGCCTGGCAGGCCGGTCTTATGCCGGAATCCCTTACGTGGCGTTGGACGTTTCTTGTTCCGATTTTCCCTTCGTGCTCCTTTTTGATGAGGCTGGGTGACGGGAGGGCTGCTTCATGGCGGTCCGGGACGAAGGACGTTCTTGAATGGGAGGCGTTATGTTCGATTTGAAGTAACCGCAACGTAATGTTTATGCAAATTCTTGCATGAATAAAAAAGAAGACATGGATTTTTCTTCTTTGTTAAACAGTAGCTCTCGATTTTCTGTGGTGTAAAATTTATTATTAATCTGTATATTAGTTTAATAACGGATGTTTTCTATGTCTACCTCTACGCAAGAGGTGGATAATTTCAATGCAAATGTAGATAAAATACTGATATTGGCAAAACAATATGAGCTTTTTTTATTTAGTTTTTATGAAATACTGTGGAAAAAATCATGCTCGGATGACACGGCTTTCCTCGCTGCCGGGCTTACACCTTATTATATATAGGCGGGATGCCGCTTCTGTTATCCACCTCTTGCGTAGAGGTGGTAACGATAAACGGCAGCAGTGAAGGTAGAGACTTATACATTTTAACTAATTTTTTTGTGTAATTATGAAGAAGAAGTTTATTAGTGTAGCTTTGTTTGGTGCGCTTATGGCTGCATCTACAAGCGTGGTAACGTCTTGTCAGGATTATGACGACGACATCGGGAGCTTGAACACCCGTGTTACCGAGAATGAAACGAGCTGGGATTCGCAGTCCACGGCCTTGCAGGAGGCTCTGACGGCGGCCCAAAGTGCTATTGAAACGGCGGAGCAGAACATTGCCGAGGCCAACAAGGCCATCGAGGAGGCACGCAAGGCCGGCGACGATGCCGCAGCGGATGCTGCCGCGGCTCAGAAGTTGGCCGAAGAGGCTTCCAAGGCTGCCGCACAGGCAAAGGTGGACGCCATCACCCGTGCCCAGGAACTGGTGGATTCCTTGGCCAAGGAAATTCCCAGCGTGGACGGCTTCTTGACGACGGCCGACTTGGATGGCTACACCACCAAGGCGGATTTCGATGCCACCCTGAAAGACCTGAACGCCAAGATTGCCTCCATCGAAGAGGGATTGAACGACAATGGTCTGGCAGAGTTGGTTGAGAAAGTCGACAAGAATGTAGGCGACATCGTTGCTTTGCAGGGTTCGTTGGGCGCTCTGGAGAACTCCTTGGGCGAATGGACCGGCGAAAAGTCTATTGCTGAAGCCATCGCGGAATTGCAGGCTGCTGTGGGCAACCTTGGTGAAGCCGGCGAACCGGGCGGAACCGTGGACTTGAGCGGCATTGAAAGTTCCATCGAGCAAATCAATAAGACGTTGGAGCAGTATGAGACCCAGCTTGATGCGTTGGATAAGTTTAAGGAAACAGCTGCCACGGGAGAAGATGTTGATGCCCTGAACGCGCGCATCGACACGGCTCGTGCCACTATTGACAAGCAGGTGGGCGGCCTTCTCGAAGTGACGAAGAACATGCTCACGGAAAGCGACGTGGCGGAAATGCTGCAAGGCTACGTTTCCACTGAGACTTTGTCCAAATTGGAGACAACCTTGAATGAGGCTATCAGCAAGAAGGTGGATGCCGAGTATGTCAATACGACGATTGGTACTGAACTTGCTACGTTGAATACCGACTTGACGAAGTATATCGACGAGCAGATCAACGAGGTTTCCGCAAGCGTAAGCGCCGTGAGCGGCAATTTGGTTACTTTGCTGACCAAGTCTTTGCGCGGCCTGGTGTTCTATCCCAACTTGTATGTGGACGGCATCGAGGCTGCCGAGTATGGCTATCTGGCTTATACTTATTATAAGGCAGAAACGTCTGCAGATGCGGCCAATTCGGATCTTTGGGACGATAAGGGAGGTCTTCTTAATACTCCTAACTGCCACTTCCCCGAGGGTACAGCTTATTCGCCCAATGGAAGTGACACATACGACCCGATTGACTCGGTTCAGTATCACTTGAATCCGTCTTCGGCCGTAGTGCCCGAAGGAAGTCTGTCGTTCATCTCTCGGGATGCACAAGTGATTACCCGTCACAATTACCAAGGTACTCTCCTTCTCCGAAGGTGGAAGGCTTCAATGTGAAGAACGGTATGGTGACGGTGTACATGCGTGCCGACGGCGCCAGCATCGATGCCGGTAACGACAACGGTCAGGGCAACGGCGCGGGCGATAATGGCGTAGCCAACATCTTCGCTTTGCAGGCCAGTCTGCAGGACAATAATGGCAAGGACACGCTCATCACTTCCGACTATGCCATGCTGTATGCATCTCAGATTGTTCCGCGCGCCATCGCTTTCAACAACGGCAACAACCAAGCTATTGACTGCAAGGTGAAGGCCAACGGCGATGAGATGTTCTTGACGGCCAAAGAGGCAATCGAAGACCAGCGTCCGGAAGCTAAGATCAGAATCTTGTATAGCGATGCCGAAGGCTTTGATTTGAAGGATATCTTGTGCATCCACTACGACCGGATCACCAAGACGTTGAAAGCAACCGAGCACGCTGTATGGCAGTATGGCGAGGAAGCTCACTATGACTTGCACTACAAGTATGACTTGATTGATTACACGGTAGATGGCAATAACACGATTGACAGCCGCTATGCCAAGATTACTGAAGACGGTGTGCTGACTCCGAATGGTGTAGATGCCCAAGGCAATCCGACTCAGCCGGGCGACAAGGCTGCCATCGGTAAAGAGCCGTTGGTTCGTGTGACTGTTCTTGATGGCCTGAACCGTGTCGTGCTGTTTGGTTTCATTCGTTTCGAAATCGTAGACCGCTTGTATAACGAGGAGGCTGAGGCTATTGCCAAGGATAGAACCGTTAAGGACTGCGAGCCTGACGAGATCGAATATGTATGGTCTGAAATTTCTGAGCGTGTGCTGACGAAGATGCAGATGGGCAACGAGGAGTTCAATGCGATTTATACGCTTGACTTTGACTCCCGCAGCGGTATCGTAAATCAGTATAGGGTGCAGAATGAAAACGACGATGAATTCCGCGACGGCAAGGCTTATGCCCAGATTGCTCCGGCAGACCGCGTCGGCATGCTGACGGCCCAGATAGAGAGTGGAAGCACTCAAGTTTCGGCTTTGCATTGGTCTTTGGATCCGTGTCAACAGCAGGAAATTTTCGAATCGGAGAATAAGTCTGAGACTATCTACATCCGCTTCAAGAAGATTGATGGCAAGGAGACTGACGTTGCCTTGTATCTCCCGTTGACGCTGAACTACACGCGTGACACGAAGATGGCTTCCTTGGATTGGAAGAAGAAAGATGAAGTTTGGGCTTGGGGCGAAGAAAAGAATGCCGGTATGAACGTACAGGAGCCGACAGATGGTGGCAATACGAAGAACTATTATCAGGACTTCAATACCATCTTCTTCGGTGACAAGGTGAACTTGCCGAGCGGTTATTCTGAGGACAAGAAGATTTACTTCTTCATGGAAAGTGAATTTGAAGGTATCAAACTGACTACGGAGAACCACGATGACATGTTGCATAACTGCGAGCTCACAAGAACACTGCCCTTCACGGACGAGAACCAGATCAACTATCCGATTGCTTCTAATGTTGGTGTATACGCTAATGACGAGGTTCGCTACGATGGACAGGTGGTGGCTACTATTGACCAGACAACCGGTAAAATCACGTATGCGGATAACGCTAAGGCAAAAGAGTTGTTGAACATGTTCAGCTCTATGGCATACGAAGGTGAAAACAGCCCGAAGGCATTCTTCAAGGTCGGTGTGGCTGTTGATGGCCAATGCACGATGTTGCCGTTGAACAACAATATCTTCAAGGACTATATCATCCGTCCGATCAACCTGCATGGTTTGGAAGGTGCAGCCTTCACGGATGCAACCGACAATGGTGCCAAGGTGGCTGTGGCCGACTTGTTCACCTTCACAGATTGGCGTCACCAGAGCTTCACTGGTCCGAATGTGTGGTACTATGCTTACTATGGCATTCAGAAGGTGCAAGTCTTGTACGACAATGATAAGGTTACGACAGACATGAGCGGTTCCACGCTTGGGGAAACTAAATTATCTGAGGCCGCTCCTGGCACAAGCCTGAACTGGTATGAGACCAATAGCTATCCAGATGATCCTGTTGCAGAAGATGGTGTGCTGACCTTTACTCCGGCTCAGAATAGTGCTGGTTACGACCAAGATGCATTGTATCGACAGATCAAGGATCAGCTTGGTGAGTTGGTTTACAACAACAACCGTACGCCGATTATGAAGGAGTTCACGCTGCGTATTCCTATGGTAATCACCTATGACTGGGGTACTATAGAGAATTGCTTTGTGGATGTGAAGGTGAAACCGGTGAGCGAACTCTAAGGCGCGCATCACACAAGGTTTTGTGAAAGCTACTATTCAAGGGGCGTGCTTTCCAAAGGGGATGGCACGCCCCTTTTCACACAAAGATAAGAGAGACATAACTAAAGACAAACTATGAGAAAAAAGACATTGGCCATCATGGCCGCAGCATTGTTCATCATCGGCCTGGCCGGCTGCCAGCAGCGGAAGGAGCCTGCTCCGGAACCGGACGAGGCCGAGCTGTTCAGGGAAGGCCTGACGGCGCAGGACACGGTGCAGATGCTCGACGTGTGCAACCGCTGCATGGAGATGCTGAAACAAGGACAGACGGAGGAGGCCCTGAAGGAGCTCTACGTGGTGGACGAGGACGGCGGCGTGTCGCCCCTTCCGGAGGACAAGTTGCAGGAACTGCGCAAGAAGTTCCAGTTCTTCCCCGTGGTGGACTACAAATTGAGGAGCTTCGCCTTCAATGACTCCGAACTGAACGACGTGAAATACGAAGTGCAGTTCTTCGCAAAGGAGGAAGGCGATCCCACGCCGAACATGATTGCCTTCATGTTCAACCCCGTCAAGAGCGGCGGGCAGTGGTATGCAACCGTGAAGCGGGCCGACCAGAAAGTGGTGGGCAGCAATTGAATTAAATATAAAACAAGGAAAGGATAGATTATGAAGACAAGAAGGGCATTACAGATTTTGCTTTGCGCCTTGGCGGCATCCGTCACGGCGCAGGCTCAGGACGGGCGGAAGGACTCCATCCTTTTCAATCCTCATTGGAACCTGCAGGTGCAGGGTGGCGCGGCCTACACGTTGGGCGAAGTGCAGTTCAGGGAAATGGTCTCGCCGGCCGTGGCCTTGTATGCGGGTTATCAGTTTACTCCCGTTTGGGGGTTGCGTGCCGGCCTTTCGGGCTACGAGTCGAAGGGCGCATGGGTCAGTCCGATGGAGGTGTACAAGTATAATTACCTGCAAGGCAATGTGGACGTGCTGGTGGACTTGGGCAACGCATGTTGCGGATTCAATCCCGACCGCCTTTTCAACCCTTACGCCTTCTTGGGCGTGGGCGTCAATGGCGCATTCGGGAACGATGAGGCCGTGGCAGTCAATGATGCCGGGCATCGGTTGGGATATTTGTGGCGCGACAGCAAAGTCGGCCCTGTGGGGCGCGGAGGCTTGGGCTTGGGCATCCGTTTGGGCGGTCGCGTGTATTTCAATCTGGAGGTGAATGCAAACGTCTTGTCTGACAAATATAACTCGAAGAAGGCCGGCAACCCGGATTGGGTGTTTAACGCGCTGGGTGGCTTTACCATTAAGTTGGGGCGCACGCACAAGGTGGTGGAGGTGGAAGAACCGGAACCCGTGGCGCCGCCCGTGGTGCCGGAGAGAAAACCCGAACCGGTGGTGGAGAAGAAACCGGAACCCGTGGTAGAGAAACCCAAACCGGCGGAGAAACTGGAGGAAAGCGTCTTCTTCAAGATCAATTCCGCCGTCATTTCTTCGTCGGAGGAGGCGAAGGTGAGCCGTCTGGTGGCCTACCTGAAGGCGCATCCGAAAGCCCGCGTCTCGGTGTGCGGCTACGCCGACAAGGCGACGGGGACGGCGCAATATAATAAGGTGTTGTCGCAGAAGCGTGCCAAGGCGGTGGCCGCGGCGCTTGCGGCCAAAGGCATCGACGCCTCGCGTGTGGACGTTGACTTCAAAGGGCGACACGGTGCAGCCGTTCGACGGGGTTGAGAAGAACCGCGTGACGATTTGCGTGGCCGAATAAGAGAGAGAATTGCTAACTTTTCAAGACTGCCATGAGAGTGAGGTTGGTTACGTCCCTACGCGCAGAATTTTTTTTCGGGGACGACTTTCATGGCGGTCTTTTTTTTATCTTAATGACGGAAGGAGACATGGAAAACAGGAAGGGAGACAAGTCGGCGCGGCGGACGCAGAGGGACTATCCGCTTGAGTTCAAGGAGAAGGTGGTGCGCGAGTTCGAGTCCACGGACCTCAGCCTGTCGGCCATATCGCGGAAGTACGGGATTCAGGGCGAGAGCACGGTTCGGCGGTGGCTGGAGCGCTACGGAACGCTCAACCCTGAGGACGCCGTGCTGGACAGGCGCTTCCGCAGCCGCGGGTCGTTGGCCGGACTGGAACAGAAGATCGTGTCGCTGGAGCAGCGGATTGCCCGCCTGGAGGACAAGGTGGCGGAGGACGCCCTCAAGGCCGCCTCGCTCGACATGTTGTTGGGGATGGTGGGCAAAGGCCGTCGCGTGGAAATCCGTGGGGTGGAGGAGACGTAGCCGTTTTTCACCGATTGCCAGGCATGCTTGGCCGCGGATTTGTTATTTCCTTGCCCAAAATTAGGCGCTGTCGAGGAAAATGCTTATTTTTGTACTTATTATATATAAGAAATACTAAAAACAAAAGTTCAACGATTATGAGTAATGAAGAGAAGACGCAGCAGGACAACATGTTGCAAATAGAAATTTCTCCGGAAGTGGCACAGGGCACTTATGCGAACCTCGCGATGATTGCGCACTCCACCTCGGAAGTGATTCTGGATTTCGTGTGCATGATGCCGGGCATGCCGAAGGCAAGCGTCAAGTCGCGCATCGTGATGGCTCCCGAGCACGCCAAGCGTCTGCTCTATGCCTTGCAGGACAATATCGGCAAGTATGAGCAGAATTTCGGAGAGATTGACATGCAGAAAGGTGGCCCCCGCACGGTGGCGCCGTTCAAAATCAATAAGGGGGAGGCTTAGTCCTCCCTTTTATTTTATCGCTTCCCGCGTCTGGAGACGCTTCTTAAAATAAAATTTGTTAAATCTTTGCGCTTCCTTGGGCTTTGTAGGCACATTAACCTTTAAATAAGGAGAAAACACATTGCAGATTGGAATTTAATTCGTAACTTTGCGGCCTGAAAGGCCTTAGTATGGCTTTTTGTGGACGTGCATCAAATATAAATAACAATATAACAATTAAAAATAAGAACAATGCCTACTATTCAACAATTGGTAAGAAAGGGTAGAAAAGTGCTGGTAGACAAGAGCAAATCACCGGCGTTGGACAATTGTCCGCAGCGTCGCGGCGTTTGCGTACGTGTGTACACTACCACACCTAAGAAACCTAATTCGGCGATGCGTAAAGTCGCTCGTGTGCGTTTGACAAACATGAAGGAAGTGAACTCCTACATTCCGGGCGAAGGTCACAACTTGCAGGAACACTCCATCGTATTGGTGCGTGGCGGTCGTGTGAAAGACCTGCCGGGTGTGCGTTATCACATCGTGCGCGGTACTTTGGATACGGCCGGTGTCGCTAACCGCACGCAGCGTCGTTCCAAGTATGGTGCCAAGCGTCCCAAAGCCGGTAAGAAGTAATCCACTAAATTAAAAACTACATTCATTAGTTTTGGTTTGTTGAGCTAAAGGTTGAGTAAACTCTCCGGTGGGAGGTTGAAGATTATCGCAGTACAGCCAAACTGAAAAATTATTAGAAATGAGAAAAGCAAAACCAAAAAAGCATGTGATCCTCCCCGGATCCTGTCTTTAACGACGTTAAAGTTTCTAAGTTCGTGAACCATTTGATGTATGATGGCAAGAAGAGCATTTCATACAGCATTTTTTATGCCGCACTTGACACGGTGAAGGCCAAAATGGCAAACGAGGAAAAGAGCGCATTGGAAATCTGGAAGAGTGCATTGGACAAGATCACTCCGCAGGTGGAAGTGAAGTCTCGCCGTGTGGGCGGTGCTACTTTCCAGGTGCCCACGGAAATCCGTCCGGAGCGCAAGGAGTCCATTTCAATGAAGAATATGATCCTTTATGCCCGCAAGCGCGGTGGCAAGTCCATGGCCGACAAGTTGGCCGCTGAAATCATGGATGCCTACAACCAGCAAGGCGGCGCTTTTAAGCGGAAGGAAGACATGCACCGCATGGCCGAGGCAAACCGTGCATTTGCTCACTTTAGATTCTAATCTTATATTCGTTTAGGTAAAAATGGCAAAGCAAGATTTACATTTGACCCGTAACATCGGTATCATGGCGCATATCGATGCCGGTAAGACGACGACTTCAGAGCGTATCCTTTTCTATACGGGTCTTACGCATAAAATTGGTGAGGTGCACGATGGCGCTGCTACCATGGACTGGATGGCCCAGGAGCAGGAACGCGGTATCACGATCACTTCGGCCGCAACGACGACTTACTGGTCTTGGGGCGGCAACAAGTATAAGATTAACTTGATTGACACTCCGGGACACGTGGACTTCACGGCCGAGGTGGAGCGTTCTCTGCGCGTGCTGGATGGCGCCGTGGCCACTTATTGTGCCGTTGGTGGCGTTGAGCCGCAGTCTGAGACCGTTTGGCGCCAGGCTGACAAGTATAATGTTCCCCGTATCGGTTATGTGAACAAAATGGACCGTTCGGGTGCCGACTTCTTCGAAGTGGTTCGCCAGATGAAGGACGTGTTGGGCGCCAATCCCTGTCCGGTGGTGATTCCTATCGGTGCAGAGGAAAACTTCAAGGGCGTGGTTGACCTGATCAAGATGAAGGCCATCCTGTGGCACGATGAGACGATGGGTGCCGACTACGACGTTGAGGAAATTCCTGCCGAATTGCAGGCCGAGGCCGAGGAGTGGCGCGACAAGATGCTGGAGAAGGTGGCTGAATTCGATGACGACTTGATGAGCAAGTACTTCGACGACCCCTCCACCATCACGGAAGAGGAAATCCTGCGCGCCTTGCGTGCCGCTACGGTGAAGATGGAAGTGACCCCGATGCTCTGCGGCTCTTCGTTTAAGAACAAGGGTGTGCAGACGTTGCTGGATTATGTGTGTGCATTCTTGCCTTCTCCGCTGGATACTCCCAATGTGGTGGGCACGAACCCGGAAACGGGCGAAGAAGAAGACCGCAAGCCTTCGGAAGACGACAAGACCGCAGCCTTGGCCTTCAAGATTGCCACAGACCCCTATGTGGGCCGTCTGACCTTTATCCGCGTATATTCGGGTAAGATCGAGGCCGGTTCTTATATCTATAACTCTCGTTCGGGCAAGAAGGAACGTGTTTCCCGCTTGTTCCAGATGCACTCCAACCACCAGAATCCTGTGGAGGTGATTAGCGCAGGTGATATCGGTGCCGGAGTCGGCTTCAAGGACATCCGTACGGGCGACACGTTGTGCGACGAGGATGCTCCGATTGTATTGGAGTCCATGGACTTCCCCGATCCTGTGATTGGTATCGCCGTAGAACCGAAGACGCAGAAGGATTTGGACAAGCTGTCTAACGGTCTGGCCAAGTTGGCCGAGGAAGACCCGACCTTTACGGTTCGCACGGACGAACAGACGGGACAGACGGTGATTTCCGGTATGGGTGAGTTGCACTTGGATATCATTATCGACCGCTTGAAGCGCGAATTCAAGGTGGAATGTAACCAAGGCAAGCCTCAGGTGAACTATAAGGAAGCCATCACTAAGACCGTGAACTTGCGTGAAGTTTACAAGAAGCAGTCTGGTGGTCGTGGTAAGTTTGCCGACATCATCGTCAATGTTGGTCCGGTGGACGAAGACTATAAGGAAGGCGGTCTGCAGTTCGAAAACAAGGTTACGGGCGGTAACATCCCCAAAGAGTTCATCCCCTCTGTGCAGAAGGGCTTCGAGAACGCCATGAAGAATGGTATCTTGGGTGGCTTCCCGATGGACAGCCTGAAGGTGGAACTCTTGGACGGTTCATTCCATCCGGTAGACTCCGACCAGTTGTCGTTCGAAATCTGCGCCATGCAGGCTTATAGGAATGCTTGCGCACAAGCCAAGCCGGTTTTGATGGAGCCCATCATGAAACTTGAGGTGGTAACGCCTGAGGAAAACATGGGTGACGTAATCGGCGACTTGAACAAGCGCCGTGGTCAGGTGGAAGGTATGGATACCAGCCGTAGCGGTGCCCGCATCGTGAAAGCCATGGTGCCGTTGGCTGAAATGTTCGGTTACGTGACGGCCTTGCGTACCATCACTTCCGGACGTGCGACTTCTTCAATGACGTATGACCACCACGCACCTGTTTCGAGCTCTATTGCCAAGACGGTGCTTGAGGAAATTAAGGGACGTACGGACTTGGTTTAAAAAATGAAAAAGAGGATAGAGGTGCCGGTTAGCGAATGACTCTTAACCGGCATACCTCTTTCCTTATCAGATAACTTTTAACAAACAAAGCAATGAGTCAGAAAATTAGAATCAAATTGAAATCCTACGACCACAATCTTGTGGACAAGTCTGCAGAAAAGATTGTGAAGACCGTGAAAGTAACAGGTGCTATCGTAAGTGGCCCGATACCTCTTCCGACGCACAAGCGCATCTTCACGGTGAACCGTTCTACATTCGTGAACAAGAAAGCCCGTGAGCAGTTCGAATTGTGCTCTTACAAGCGTCTGATCGACATTTACAGCTCTACGGCAAAGACTGTGGATGCCCTGATGAAACTCGAATTGCCGAGCGGAGTGGAAGTGGAAATCAAAGTATAGTACATTTAAAAATAACTGAAATGCCAGGATTATTAGGAAAGAAAATCGGAATGACATCCGTATTCAGTGCCGATGGAAAGAATGTTCCATGCACTGTTATCGAAGCTGGTCCTTGTGTAGTAACTCAGATTAAGAGTGTGGAGAAAGATGGTTATGCAGCCGTGCAGCTCGGCTTCCAGGAAGCTAAGGAGAAAAAACACGAGCGCTCCTCTTATGGGACACTTTAAAAAAGCTGGTACTACACCGAAGCGCCACTTGGCCGAGTTCACAGATTTTGAAAAAGAGTTGAATTTAGGCGACACTGTTACCGTTGATTTGTTTGAAGATGCTGCTTATGTAGATGTAATCGGCACTTCGAAAGGACATGGATTCCAAGGTGTTGTTAAGCGTCACGGTTTTGGTGGTGTAGGCCAGACTACTCACGGACAGCACAACCGTGCTCGCAAGCCGGGTTCTATCGGTGCTTGTTCTTATCCGGCCAAAGTGTTCAAGGGATTGCGCATGGCTGGCCAAATGGGTAATGAACGCGTGACTACGCACAATTTGCAAGTATTAAAGGTAATTCCGGAGCACAACTTGTTGCTTATCAAAGGCTCTGTACCGGGTTACAAAGGTTCAATCGTAATAATTGAGAAGTAATGGAAGTCAGTGTATTAAATATCAAAGGTGAAGATACCGGGAGAAAAGCCCTTCTGAATGACGAGATCTTCAATATAGAGCCGAATGACCATGTCATCTATCTTGATGTTAAGCAGTATCTGGCTAACCAGCGTCAGGGTACGGCTAAGTCGAAGGAAAGAAGCGAAGTGAGTGGCTCTACCCGCAAACTGGGCCGTCAGAAAGGTGGTGGCGGTGCCCGTCGTGGTGACATCAACTCGCCTGTGTTGGTAGGTGGTGGCCGCGTGTTCGGTCCGAAGCCCCGCGATTACCGGTTCAAGTTGAACAAAAAGGTTAAGGTTTTGGCCCGCAAGTCGGCCCTGACGTATAAGGCCAAAGAGAATGGTATTGTAGTAGTTGAGGACTTCACAATGGAGGCTCCGAAGACAAAACAATTCATTGAAATCATAAATAATCTTAAAGTTGATGGCAAGAAGGCTTTGTTCGTTTTGCCGGGCTCCAATAAAAACGTATATTTGTCAGCTCGTAACCTCGAACGGGTCAATGTGATGACTGCGGCTGCGTTGAATACTTATAACGTATTGAATGCGGACGTTATGGTCGTGACTGAAGATTCGCTTAAAGTTGTCGATGAAATCTTAACCAAATAAGGAATAGGAAACTATTATGGGATATATCATAAAACCATTGGTCACTGAGAAGATGACCGCAATCACAGAGAAGCAGAACAAGTTCGGCTTCATTGTCCGTCCTGAGGCTAACAAAATTGAAATTAAGAAGGAAGTCGAAGCTTTGTATAATGTAACGGTCGTGGCGGTGAACACTTGCAAATATGCGGGCAAATCGAAGCGCCGTTATACGAGGTCTGGCCTTGTTCAGGGTCGCACGAACGCCTTTAAGAAGGCTATTGTGACGTTGAAGGAAGGCGAAACTATTGATTTTTATAGCAATATTTAAATAGAAGATGGCAGTACGTAAATTTAAGCCCACGACACCGGGGCAGAGACATAAGATTATTGGTACTTTTGAAGAGATTACTGCATCGGTACCAGAGAAGTCTCTTGTATATGGTAAGCGCTCAACAGGTGGCCGTAACAATGTCGGGAAGATGACAATGCGCTACATCGGCGGCGGTCACAAGAGAAAATACCGTATTATCGATTTCAAGAGAGAAAAGACGGTGTTCCAGCTGTGGTAAAAACAATTGAGTATGATCCGAACCGTTCGGCTCGAATCGCTTTGTTGTTTTACGCAGATGGTGAAAAACGTTATATAATTGCTCCTAACGGCTTGCAAGTGGGCAGCACGGTGATGTCGGGTAAGGATGCGGCTCCCGAGATTGGGAACGCGCTTCCTCTGGAGAATATTCCGGTGGGTACGGTGATTCACAACATCGAGTTGCGTCCCGGCCAAGGCGCCTTGTTGGTTCGCTCTGCAGGTAATTTTGCTCAGTTGACTTCCCGTGAGGGACGTTATTGCGTGATTAAGTTGCCTTCGGGCGAGACACGCCAGATTCTTTTTGTGCTTGCAAGGCCACTATTGGTAGCGTCGGCAATTCGGATCATGCGTTGGAAAGCTCTGGTAAGGCCGGACGTTCCCGCTGGTTGGGTCGCAGGCCGCATAACCGTGGTGTGGTAATGAACCCGGTAGACCATCCGATGGGTGGTGGTGAAGGCCGTCAGTCCGGAGGTCATCCGCGTTCTCGCAAGGGCTTGTATGCTAAGGGCTTGAAGACGAGGGCTCCGAAGAAGCAGTCCAACAAGTATATTATCGAAAGAGCTAACAAGAAGTAACAAGTAAATCTGAGTAAATTATGAGTCGTTCATTAAAAAAAAAGGTCCATACATAGAAGTAAAGCTCGAAAAGAAAGTTCTCGCTATGAATGAGAGCGGGAAGAAGAGCGTCGTGAAGACTTGGGCCAGAGCTTCAATGATATCTCCTGATTTTGTAGGTCATACAATTGCAGTTCACAACGGAAATAAGTTTATTCCTGTTTACGTTACTGAAAATATGGTTGGACACAAGTTGGGTGAGTTCGCCCCCACGCGTAAGTTCGGTGGCCATGCTGGTAACAAGAAGAAGTAAACAGGTTTGATTATTTGAAATAATAAAATAACTATAATGGGAGCAAGAAAGAAAATTGCGGCTGAAAAAAGAAAAGAAGCCCTGAAGACCCAGTATTTCGCTAAATTGAGGAATGTACCCTCTTCTCCGCGCAAGATGAGATATGTGGTGGACATGATTCGCGGGATGGAAGTGAACAGAGCCCTCGGAACTTTGAGGTTCTCTTCGAAAGCAGCATCTGCCGACGTGGAGAAGGTTTTGCGTTCTGCCATTGCTAACTGGGAGCAGAAGAACGAGCGTAAGGCCGAAGATGGCGAGTTGTTCGTGACTAAGGTATATGTTGACTGTGGTGCCACTTTGAAGAGAATGAGGCCGGCACCTCAAGGCAGAGGGTATAGAATTCGCAAACGTTCAAATCATGTGACTTTGTTCGTGGGCACTAAAAATAATGATTAATAGATAAAGTAGTATGGGACAGAAAGTAAATCCGATAAGCAACCGTTTAGGTATAATAAGAGGTTGGGATTCTAACTGGTACGGTGGCAAGGACTTTGGCGATTCTTTGTTGGAAGACAGCAAGATTCGCAAGTACTTGAATGCCCGTTTGGCTCAAGCTAGCGTATCGAGGATCATTATAGAGCGCACGTTGAAGCTCGTGACTATTACCGTATGCACGGCTCGTCCGGGTCTGATAATCGGTAAGGGCGGCCAAGAGGTGGACAAGTTGAAAGAGGAGTTGAAGAAGATCACGGACAAGGATATCCAGATCAACATCTTCGAGGTGAAGAAACCCGAACTTGATGCCGTGATTGTGGCTAATAATATCGCTCGCCAAGTTGAAGGCAAGATCGCTTATCGTCGCGCAATCAAGATGGCCATCGCCAATACGATGAGAAGTGGTGCTGAAGGCGTGAAGATTTTGATTTCCGGACGTTTGAACGGTGCTGAAATGGCTCGTTCTGAAATGTATAAGGAAGGACGTACTCCCTTGCATACATTCCGGGCGGACATTGACTATTGTCAGACTGAAGCCTTGACGAAAGTCGGTTTGCTGGGTATTAAGGTTTGGATTTGTCGCGGTGAAGTGTACGGCAAGCGCGATTTGGCCCCGAATTTTGCACAGGCGAAAGACAATGCCCGTGGCGGTAACGGTGGCAGAAACTTCCGTAAGAAGAAGAACATTAATCGTTAAACTGAAATTGAAGAATTATGTTACAACCGAAAAGAACAAAATATAGAAGACCACAAAAAAGGGCGTTGCAAGGGCAATGCGCAGCGTGGAAACCAGTTGGCTTTCGGAACGTTCGGAATCAAGTCTCTTGAAACGCATTGGATTACTGGGCGCCAGATTGAGGCCGCACGTGTTGCCGTGACTCGTTACATGCAGCGTGAAGGACAAATTTGGATCCGCATATTCCCCGATAAGCCTATCACCAAGAAGCCGGCAGACGTGCGTATGGGTAAAGGTAAGGAGACCCTGTTGGGTATGTATTCCCCATTACTCCCGGACGTATCATCTTCGAGGTTGAAGGTGTTTCTTACGAGATTGCGAAGGAAGCTTTGAGGCTTGCCGCACAGAAACTTCCGGTTACAACTAAGTTTATTGTTAGACGTGATTACGATAAAAACGCTTGATTATGAAGATTGCTGAAATTAGAGAATTGGCGACCGAAGAATTGGCCGAGCGCATTCAGACAGAAATGGCTAATTACACGCAGATGCTGTTGAATCATGCAGTGTCTCCCTTGGAGAACCCTGCACAGATTAAGGCTGCGCGGCGTAATATCGCAAGGATGAAGACCGTATTGCGTCAAAGAGAACTTAATAAATAATAATGGTCCGCATGGAAGCTAGAAATTTAAGAAAGACAAGAACGGGTGTTGTAATCAGCGACAAGATGGATAAGACTATTGTTGTGGCCTCTAAGTTCAAGGAGAAACACCCGATTTATGGTAAGTTCGTTTCGAAAACGAAGAAGTACCATGCTCACGACGAGAAGAACGATTGCCATGTAGGCGATACGGTGATGATTATGGAAACTCGTCCTTTGAGCAAAACAAAGAGTTGGAGAGTTGTAGAAATCGTAGAAAGAGCTAAGTAATTATGATACAAGCAGAATCTAGATTAGTTGTCGCTGATAATAGCGGTGCCCGTGAAGCTCTTTGTATCCGCGTTTTGGGCGGTACGAGAAGGCGTTATGCTTCTGTAGGTGATGTGATTGTTGTCGCTGTGAAAAGCGTCATTCCGTCGAGTGATATTAAAAAAGGTGCAGTATCAAAGGCTTTGATAGTACGTACAAAGAAGGAAATTCGTCGTGCCGATGGATCTTATATCCGTTTCGACGATAATGCTTGTGTGCTGTTGAATAATGCCGGTGAGTTGAGGGGAAGCCGCATTTTCGGTCCTGTTGCTCGCGAGTTGCGTGCTGCTAATATGAAAGTCGTTTCATTGGCACCTGAGGTTCTTTAATTTAAAAGAATAGAGTAATGAGTAAGTTGCATATTAAAAAAGGCGATACAGTTTACGTGAACGCTGGCGATGACAAGGGCCGCACAGGTAAAGTGTTGAAGGTGTTCGTTGATGAACGCCGCGCCATCGTGGAAGGTTTGAACATGGTGTCGAAGAGCCAGAAGCCGAGTGCGAAGAATCCTCAAGGAGGTTTTGTCAAGCAGGAGGCTCCCATTCATATTTCGAACTTGAATCTTGTGGATCCTAAGACTGGCAAACCGACGCGTATTGGTAGGAAATTGAATGCCGACGGCAAGTTGGTTCGTTATGCTAAAAAAATCAGGGGAGGAGATGAAGTAATGGTAAATACTGCTAGCCTTAAGAAAGAATATATAGAGCGTATCGCTCCTGCATTGAAGAAACAATTCAATTATTCTTCAACGATGCAGATTCCCGTGCTCAAGAAGATTGTGATTAATCAAGGTTTGGGTATGGCTACGGCGGATAAGAAGATTATCGATGTCGCTATCAACGAGTTGACGGCCATTACTGGTCAGAAGGCCGTTGCTACTGTTTCTAAGAAAGACGTTTCAAATTTCAAGTTGCGTAAGAAGATGCCTATTGGGGTGATGGTGACTTTGCGTCGCGAGAGAATGTACGAGTTCTTGGAGAAGCTGATTCGTGTGGCATTGCCGCGTATCCGTGACTTCAAGGGCATCGAGAGCAAATTCGATGGCCGCGGGAATTATACGCTGGGCATTGATGAGCAAATCATCTTCCGGAAATCAACATTGATGCGATTGACCGGATTTTGGGTATGAACATAACTTTCGTGACTACGGCTGAGACGGACGAGGAAGGTTATGCATTGCTCAAGGAGTTCGGATTGCCTTTTAAAAACGTTAAAAACGATTAATAAGAGATATGGCAAAGGAATCTATGAAGGCTCGTGAGGTGAAGAGAGCCAAGCTTGTAGCTAAATATGCCGAAAAGCGTGCCGCCTTGAAGAAGATCGTGAATACTGGCGATCCTGTAGAGGCTTACGAGGCTGCTCAGAAATTGCAGCGTATTCCGAAGAATGCAAATCCTATCCGTTTGCACAATCGTTGCAAGCTGACGGGACGTCCGAAAGGATATATGCGCCAGTTCGGCATTTCACGTATCCAATTCCGTGAGATGGCTTCAAGTGGCTTGATACCGGGCGTAAAAAAGCAAGTTGGTAATTTATTATTTAATATTGTCGGGAGAGTCCCGATTAATTAAACTTTATATAAAATGACTGATCCAATAGCTGATTATTTGACGCGTTTGAGAAACGCCATTATGGCGAAGCATAGGGTTGTTGAAATCCCTGCGTCGAATTTGAAAAAGGAAATCACGAAAATCCTTTTTTGAGAAGGGCTACATCTTGAACTACAAATTCGTAGAAGATGGCCCTCAAGGTACAATCAAAGTGGCACTGAAATACGATTCAGTGAACAAGGTCAACGCGATTAAGAAGTTGATCCGTGTCTCTACGCCGGGTATGCGTAAATATACCGGTTATAAGGACATGCCGAGAGTAATTAATGGATTAGGTATTGCTATCATATCTACATCCAAAGGTGTGATGACAGACAAGGAGGCTTCCGAACTGAGAGTAGGTGGCGAGGTGCTTTGTTATGTATATTAATTGGAGGATCGAAATATGTCTAGAATAGGAAAATTGCCAGTTCACATTCCTGCAGGCGTTACGGTGGCTGTGAATGATGATAATGTGGTTACTGTAAAAAGGACCCAAGGGTGAGATGAGCCAAGCTGTACATCCTTCAATTAAAGTCGGGATTGAAAATTCGGAGGTCATTTTCACGATTGACGAGCAGAACGATTCCGTGGAAATGAAGCAGAAGCAAGCTTTCCATGGTTTGTACCGTTCTTTGGTGCATAACATGGTTGTCGGTGTATCCGAGGGCTATGTGAAAAAGTTGGAACTTGTTGGTGTCGGTTTCCGTGCCAGCAACCAAGGGAATTTGATCGAGTTCTCTTTGGGATATACCCACAATATTTTCCTTCAGTTGCCTAAGGAAATCAAGGTGGAGACGAAGTCCGAAAGGAATCAGAATCCTCTTATCATATTGGAGTCGTACGACAAGCAGTTGTTGGGACAAGTTTGTGCTAAGATTCGTTCTTTCCGTATGCCGGAACCATATAAAGGAAAAGGTGTTTTGTTTGTTGGCGAACAGATTCGCAGAAAATCTGGTAAGTCGGCGGGTGCAAAGTAATTTTAAAATAGTAAGATTATGGTATCGAAATTAGAAAGACGGATAAAGATCAAGTATAGAATACGCAATAAGATTTCAGGCACGACTGAACGTCCGCGTATGTCTGTTTTTAGAAGTAACAAACAGATTTATGTTCAGATCATCAACGATGTAACGGGTACGACTTTGGCTTCAGCTTCTTCATTGGGTATGGAGGCCATGCCGAAGAAGGAGCAGGCTGCAAAAGTTGGCGAATTAATCGCCAAGAAGGCTTTGGAGGCTGGAATTACTACCGTTGTATTTGACCGTAATGGTTACTTGTATCATGGTAGGGTAAAGGAAGTTGCAGACGCTGCACGTAACGGTGGACTTAAATTTTAATGAGTTATGGCAATCAATAGAGTAAAGATAAGCAGTGATATCGAATTGAAGGACAGATTGGTCGCTATCAATCGTGTTACTAAGGTGACAAAAGGTGGTCGGACATTCACTTTCGCTGCCATCGTTGTCGTGGGCAACGGTAATGGTAATAACGGTTTCATTCCGGGGATAAAGCCGGGTAAAAAGTACTGCCGATTACATTGATACGATCATGTCACGCATTACGTTACCGGGATCTATCTTCTTGGCTATTATTGCTATTTTACCTGCATTTGCAGGAGTCTTCGGAGTTCAGGCCGAGTTTGCTCAATTCTTCGGCGGAACATCGTTGCTGATTCTTGTAGGTGTTGTTCTTGATACGCTGCAGCAAGTTGAAAGCCACTTGTTGATGCGTCACTATGACGGTCTCTTGAGTTCGGGAAGAATAAGAGGACGTTCAGGAAATATAGGTGCATATTAAAATAATATCGAATGATATTTCTTAAGACAGATGATGAAATAGAGTTGCTTCGCCAAAGTAATCTCCTCGTGGGGAGAACTTTGGCCGAAGTGGCTAAAATGATAAAGCCGGGTGTAAAACGAAACAGCTGGATAAGGTAGCGGAAGAATTTATTCGCGATCATGGTGCTGTTCCTACTTTCAAGGGATTTCCTAATCCTTATGGCGGTCCTTTTCCGGGTTCGATTTGTGCTTCGGTTAATGAACAAGTTGTTCACGGAATCCCCAACGATATTCCTTTAAAGGAGGGTGATATTATCTCTGTTGATTGTGGCACGTATCTGAATGGTTTCTGTGGTGATTCATTCTTGATTTTGTTAATAATGGATTGCATTTCCTTTCTGTAA
>VOFD01001194.1_pt1 | contig 23425 bp, 26 predicted proteins | sample 5384101 | NCBI WGS metagenome assembly VOFD01 (sample SAMN12384723, study PRJNA508395) | human gut metagenome | isolation source: healthy gut C | host: Homo sapiens
TGTAGGGCAGGTTGTAGGTCGTAACTCCCGCCGGAAGCATGACCGTATCCTCCATCACCTTGTCGTTCTTCGTCGGATTGCCTTCTGCGTCGTGGTGACGCCTCCATACGATGTAGTGGCAGGCGGCGGAGTGCTGCAGCGAAAGTTTTCTCCGTGCAGGCTTCGTCCGAATAGAAGTCGATGTAGTATTGGATGACTTTGTCGAAGTCTATCGTCCGCCAGTTCAGCGTATGGTAGATGTCTTTGGGATTCGTCAGTTCGGGAAGGACGAAATCTTTGCGGATAACGAGGGTCTCGGAACCGTTCGATACGGTGGCCACCGCACGATAGGCGCCCCGTTCGGTCAGCCTGAAGGCCCAACGTTCGTTCGGCGTGTAGGATTGGTGCGTTATCTCCTCCCCGGTCCGCAGATTGACGAGTTGGACGGAGCAGGAGAAGTTTCTCCATGCGGCATCGTCGGTCTCGAAGGAGCAGCGCACCACGATTGTGCGCGAGAGGTCGATGTCTTCGGGATGGGAGAGGATGGGCATGGTGAGTTCGAATCCAGGAGAGTCACCTCGAAATCCGCGGTGCCGTAGCGGCACTCGAAGGTGCCGTCTTCGCGCCGGACGGCCGCCCCGTAATGGAGCGTGTACTCGCCTGGCTGCAGCCGACAGCTGCCGGCCTTTCCGCGCATGACCTCCTCGCCGGTGTACAGGTCGTATATCCGCATCCCCTGACCTGACCGTCCGCCCATTCGCTGCCTGTCAGCCGTACGCGAACGTCGATATTCACCGAACCGTAGGCATACGGCCCGCCCATGGCGATGGCGAAGCCGTCATCCGCTATCCATTCCATGGACCGGTCGCTGAAATCGACTTCCGGTTCCGGCTCCGGCTCCGGTTCCGGCTCGTCGAGGGGATACACGGCTTTGAACGCCTTGATGTCGTTTTTTCGCTGAAGCCGCTCCAGCGCAGCGGATTGGTTTCTTTCGTCATGATGGACTTTTCATCGATTGAATTAAGACCGGGAATAGGAAAACCTTCAGGATTTGAGTCTGCCGCACATGCCGTATGTCCGAACCCGATGGCATGTCCTATCGCATGCAGTATCATATCGCGGGCCTGGGTAGTGCCTGTGCCGGGCCTGTAGGTACAGCTCATATTGATGATGACACTCCCCGGATTGCCGGAAAAGTCCGGAGGAGTGACGAACATGAGCGAAGTATCGTCGTTATCGGAATTGTATTCTGCCGATATGACGATTTCTCCTGCTCCGGAAGTAGCGAAAGTAATGGCGCATTGGGCCTTTTGGTTCCAGTAATCGATAGCCTCCTGAATCGCGTCATAGTAGTCCAGTACCCCGGATGTCACTATATTGATAGTCCGTTTCTCGGCGCTGACTACGTTACGGCTTACATCCTGCGTCTGCCGGGTCGGTTCAATCGTTTTCAGTTCTGCGAGGTATTCGTGACGCAGCAGGATATCTCCTTCCACGACATAACCCCGTTCGGTAACGGAAACCGCTGATGTATCGTATCCCATTTGTCCGATGAGGTAAATGTCTGCCTCCTGTTGCAGCTGCTGCGCCGTTTTCGTTTCGGAGTTTATCACCTGTTCTCCTGTGCACGCGACCGCACTTAGTATAAGTGCACATAAAGGAAAAATAAAGTTTTCATGATTTATTTGTTAAAAGTTGGTACGTTCTCTGCGATAGCAGGATAGACAATCCACAAATAAGGAGCCGTAGTATGGGTATAAGCAATATAGGCCAATAGGTAACCGGCATTGTTGTAATAGAATGCCCAAATAGCATCTTCCCCTTGCTCGCCTTCGTCACGCCGTTCATACCGTTCGTCCATAAAAGCAATGCATTCATCCAGATATGCAACAGAGCTTATATAAGCAACTGCGTTCAGAACAAACGGCATTTCGTCTTGCCATACTATCGAATAGCTTATCTTCTCAAGCGGCGCCACTCCCTTATAAACGATTTCTTTGTCGTTCTGTTCCAATATCTCCCGTGTTTCCGCCTCTTTGAGTACGGACAGCGGGTGTAACGACAAATAGTTGTACAACGGTTCTTCGAACGTATCGTAACGGGGTTGTACTTCCACGGTGCAGACGGCGCTGCCGGAGTCGGCTGTTGCGGTGACGGTCGTGGTGCCGACATGCCGGGCGGTGACGGTACCGTCGGCGTCCACCGCGGCATAGAAGTCGTCCGCGGCGCTCCACGCGACGGGCCTGTCGGCCGTGATTCGTACCTGGTCGCCCACATAGAGCCGGACGGCCTGCCGGTCGAGTTTCGGCGCATCCTGCTGTTTGCACCCTGCCGTTCCGGCAGCGATGCCTGCCAGTACGGCCAATAAGAGCATACGTTTCATAAGCATGAGTAGTGAAAGGTTTATATTTTATCAAAACATGTATCGTAAAGTTAATATTAATCCGGTTAATGACAAATATTTCATGCTGAAAACACGGCGGAGGGACGGGTTCCGTCTGATTCCGTTGTGGAAGATGGTAGGGACGAAGATAAAAAGCGAGGTGCGGACATTGCCGTACCTCGCTCATTTCTGTGCGGAGATTGCCTAGGGTCAGGGCTTTTCGTATATCCAGAGTTGTTGTTCACCCCTGCGAGTGCCCGCTTGCGGGCCTCGACAGCGGCGCGGTCGGTCGAGGAGAAGACGCTGACGAGCGTCTTGCCGCCGCTGAAACCGACTTTCCGGTAGTTGGCGCTTCCGATACCCAACGGGTCGGCTGCTATCAGCCGGTCGGCATTCGCTGGGTCGGAGAATACGCCGGCTACAAGGTGGAATTCCGGCCCTGAAGCGACGTTCGGAGAGGCGTATTCTTCCAGGCTGCGCTGTATCTCGTCCGCAATCGCATCGTTCGCCGTACCGTTCTCCATGTCCGTTGCGGTGGCCACAGTGCCTGCGGAGCGGTTCTCCGTTTCGGCGTTCTTTCCGGTTGTTGTCCCGACCGTCCGGTTGTCGGCGACGGTTTCCTCTTTCACCTCTTCCGCTACGGCGGGCGCTATCGTGCTCTCTCCGCGGGATGAGGCGCCTGCGGCCTCTTCACGGGCGATGCGTATTGCGGCGGGAGTTTCGCCGGTATCGGCTTTGCGGTCGGCGAAGCGGCTGATTTGAACGACAACCGCCATGACGAGGGCTGCAACGGCTATCACGCTGATGCCGATGAGCGCTTTCTGCCCGTCCCGTAACGGGGCTTCACCGGTACCGGTTCCGTCCCCTGCGGATTGAGCAGTTCGTACAGTTCGACGGCGGGATAGAATACGCCTCCGCGCAGTACGCCTACGCCGTTTATCTCCCGGACATCTCCCTCCTGCTGCGAATGGAGTGCCCACTCCTCATACCCCTCCAGCGTGCCTGCGGAAGGATATGCCGGATTCTCCGCCGGCGAGAACGCTATCCGGTTGTATGGCGGTCGGAGCGATTTTCGGAGATGAACTCCGCCGGTCTCTGCTCGACGTAAAGCGCTCCTATTCCCGGCAGGTTGATACCCCGGCCGGCCGCGAGCGTGTCGAATATCGTTTTTCGATGGCGTTCATAGCGGTATGGTTTTAAGGTCGGAAATGCTGCATCGGACGGTCCTTTTCCCCGGAGAGGAGGCAATTCCGTCCGGAAACTCCCGCAGTGGCGGCGGAAGAGGCCGCCACTGCGGCCCCCTTATTTCTTGCGTTTGCCGTTGTTTTTGGCATTGCGTGCTGTCGTCTGCGCGTCGCGTTTTGCGGCGAGCGCCTGTACTTCTGCGTGCGGGGGAGGCGTCTGGTTGTGATGCAGGGCGTAAACTATCATCACGATGCCGGCGATGATGAACGGCACGCTGAGCCACTGGCCCATGTTAAGGAACATGGTGGCCTCGAAATCCACCTGGTCGTTCTTGACGTATTCGATGAGGAAGCGTGACAGGAAGATGCCTATCAGTCCCACGCCGAACAGCAGGCCCGGGTAGCGCCCGCATCCTTGCGGTAATAGAGGTAACAGAGCAGGGCGAACAACACGAGGTAGGCGAGGGCTTCGTATATCTGCGTCGGATGGCTGGGCGGCCCGTACACCGGTTCGGCGCCGTTCATCCAGGCGTTTACGTTCTCGATGAACCGGAATCCCCACGGCCTGTCGGTCGGGTGGCCGTATATTTCGTGGTTGAAAAGGTTACCCATCCGGACGAAAGCACCGCCTACGGCCACGGGAATCATCACCCGATCCAGCGACCACAGGTAGGGCATCCTGTTCTTCCGCGAAAAGAGCCACAGACCGATGAGGAGTCCTATGGCCGCTCCGTGGCTCGCCATGCCGCCGTCGCGGAAGGCCAGCAGCTTGAGCGGATTGGCCAGATAGTACCCCGGTTCGTAAAACAGGCAGTGGCCCAGGCGGGCGCCGATGATGGTGGCCAGTGCCCCGTAAATGAATATCGAGTCGGCGAGCCTTTGCGGGAAGCCCCTCTCTCTTGCAGAACTGTACGAAAAAGAAGGCTCCGAGCCCGATGGCGATGGCCCACATCACGCCGTACCAGCGGATGTCGAGCGACCCTATTCTGATGAATGTGGGATTGAAGTGCCAGACTACCGTAAGAAATTGGTTGAACATCTCTTGTATGGTTGGTTTACAAATCGTCGCGGCACAGCCGCATGCTCCTAATACTGCCAAAGGTACGAAGAAAATCCTTTTTCCTGTATCGCTGCCGGTTATTTGTTGCCGGAGCCGGCCGTCGCCGGGGGTATCGCGGCAGGGGAAGTGGCGGGCCGGAAGAATCCGAATATTTGCCGGTATGATTATATATGTTTGAAAATCCGTATCTTTGTAGCATTGGAATAAGCGGTTTCATTTGGTTTCCGGTAATTTAAAAAGTTCAGTATGAGAAAATTTTACACGAATTATGTGCTGCCGGCCGCGGTATTCGCCGTATCTCTCCTGTCGTACGGGTGCGTGGACAGGGAGTACAGCCTCGACAATATCGACGGCGGCGGGAGTATCAGTGTGGGCGATGTGATAACGACGCCGCCGGTGACCGCCCACCTCACTTTCGAGGGTATTTTGGGCGGTATGGACGAAGTGGAGAGGATACTGGAGGAGAACGGCCTGTCGTTCGAGGACATAGGTTTCGTGGAGATGTATATCGGCGAAGTAGCTCTTTCTGGTGAATCTGCCGCTCGACATTCCGCTGATACCGGAAGGGATGACGGATACGTTCCTGCCCGAGGGCGACGACAAAGTGGAACTGCTGCTGGATATTGCCAGTACGCTTCCCATGGCGATGGATTTGAAAATCGAGTTTACCGATGCGTCCGGCGCGGTCGTGACCGCTTTCGACACGATTTCCATAGCGAAGGCCGGGGAGGGCGAAGAGTTCGGTGCGCAGGAGCGGCTGGATATCACGGATGTGATTGGCCGCATATCGGATATCGAGGGGATGAACGTCACCCTGTTGCGTCCCGATTTGGAGAAGGTCAATTCCTGCTCGACAACTATATCGAAGTCGGAGTCCGGCTTGAGAAAACGGGCGGTATCAAGTTGCCGCTTTAAAAACCCAATCCTGCCATGAAGAGACTATGTTTTGTATCCGCCCTGATGCTGTTGGCGGCTTCCGGGGCTTCGGCCCAGCAATACCGGACCTCCTATTTCATGGAGGGTTCCACGATGCGCGGTTACCTCAATCCCGCCCTGCGTCCCGACAGAGGGTACGTTTACATCCCCGTGTTGGGTACGACATCCGTAAATTTTAATTCCAATGCACTTACGTTCAAAACGATATTCTATCCGGTAGGGGACAACGGGCAGTTGGTGTCGCTGTTGGACGACCGGGTGACGTGGCATGACATAGAACCGAATCTGAAGACGATGAACAAGGTCGGTTTCGACCTGCACATGACGCTTCTCGGTGCCGGTTTCTATACGGGCCGCGATTTCTGGACCATCGAGGCAGGACTCGATGTGACAGGGGATTTCATCTTCCCAAAAGTTTCGTGGAGTTCGTCGCTCGGCTCCCAAGGCCAATGCCTACGACATGGGTGGCCTGATGGCCGGTGCCGATGCGGTGATGAACATTTCGGCGGGATACTCGCGTCGTATCAATGACGAGTCTTACGGTCGGCGGACGGGTGAACTTCAAGGGAGGGCTCGCCCGGGCCAACATGAACTACGACCGGCTCAACGTTACCCCTGAACGGGGAGAAGTGGGCCGTGGATGCGGGCGGGAACCTCGCCCTGAGCCTGAACGGACTGGATGTACCGACCGATGCGGAAGGATACGTCGACATGGACAGGCTGGATGCAGAGTCGTTCGTTGCGAATATCCGCGGCCTGGCGGGTTTCGGCCTGACGTTCGACATAGGCGCCGAATACGTGTGGATGGAACGGTTCAAATTCTCGGCGGCCATCCTGAACCTCGGCTTCATGAACTGGAGTGAAAAACATACGTTCGTGGGACGTTCGGAGGCTTCGTACGACTTGTGGGAATGCGCTACGATTTCAATCCGGAGACGAATCAGTGGGAGACCGTCGGAGAGGACGGGGATTTCAACTTCGATGAGTTCGCCAAGTTCAAGGAGGCGTCCGGCAGGGCACGGACCAAAATGTATCCGGGCTTCGTGCTGGGTGCCGAATACGACATTTTCGGCAACAACCTGCTGGGTGCAGGTGCGTTGTTCACCCACCGGAAGAACGAATATTATGCCCGTACCGAAGTGGCGCTGTCGGCGACGGTACGCCCCATCGAGTGGTTCACGGCTTCGCTGAGCCTGGTCGGTCGGCAACTACAAGAATATCGGCGACAATTTCTTCAACTCGTTCGGTTTCGCCTTCAATTTCCATACGGGGTGGATAAACTTCTTCGCCGGGACGGATTTCCTCATGTTCAAGGTCAATCCGCAGTTCATACCGGTCGGGCAGAAGGTGTTCAACATCACTGTCGGCCTCTCCGTTCCGCTCGGCCCCTTCGCCGTACTGCCGTTACGGAAAGTGCTGAAAGACGATGCCGCAATACCGTATCGAGAGTATATTGCACGGGGATGTCCGGTCGGGGCATCCCCGCGGTTTTGTCGGCCGGTTCAGCGGAGGCTATCCGGATGCGGTGCGCCGGTTTCCCGCAGGGGATACCCGTGCCTGTCCGGCGATGAAAATTGCCGATTTGTTTGTTATTTAAAAAACAATGGGATACCTTTGCGAGCGGTAACCATTTGTAGGTATAGGCGGCCTGCCGCCGGACTTTCCGGGTCAATACAAACACAAAATAACATATTCGTTCTATGGCCAACATCTTTACTTCATCTATCGGCAAGAAGCTGATTATGAGTATTACGGGAGCGTTTCTGATACTGTTCCTGACCTTCCACATGATTATGAACGGGGCGCTGGTCTTCTCCGACGACGCTTACAACGCCATCGTGAATTTCCTCGGGGCCAACTGGTATGCGCTCGTGGGGACCGTCATCCTGGCGGCGGGCGTGGTGCAGAACGACAACGATTCGATCTACCGGCTGTTCTACGATACGATCAAAGGCGGCGACTACCGCGCCCGCGAAGCCAACGTATACCGTCTGGCCGAGGTTGCTGGACAACCGTTCGTTCGGCGGCGCGCAGGTTTCGCGTACGTTCTATGCCCGCGGCCAGACCGGACAGCAGCTGCTGCTGGGCGCATATGCCGCACTCAACAAGGAGATCGCTGCAGGTTCGGTGAAGAGTTATCCGCGCCACGAGATGCTCGACATCGTCATCGAGGACGGCGAGGCGAGCGGCATCATCGCCCGCAACCTGGTGACGGGCGAACTGGAACGTTTCGGCGCACACGCCGTCGTGATCGCCTCGGGCGGTTACGGCAACGTCTTCTTCCTCTCGACCAACGCCATGGCGTCGAACGGCTCGGCCGCATTCCAGTGCTACCGCAAGGGCGCCGGCTTCGCCAACCCCTGCTTCACGCAGATCCACCCGACCTGTATTCCGGTGCACGGGGATCAGCAGTCGAAGCTGACCCTAATGTCGGAGTCGCTGCGTAACGACGGCCGTATCTGGGTTCCCGAAAAAGATCGAGGATGTGAAAGCCCTCCGTTCGGGTGCCAAGAAACCTTCGGATATTGCCGAAGAGGACCGTGACTACTACCTGGAGCGCCGCTATCCGGCCTTCGGCAACCTCGTGCCGCGCGACGTGGCGTCGCGTGCCGCCAAGGAGCGCTGCGACGCAGGCTTCGGCGTGAACGAGACGCGGTCTGGCCGTATTCCTCGACTTCAAGACCGCCATCGAGCGTCTGGGCAAGGAGATCATCAAGCAGCGTTACGGCAACCTCTTCGACATGTACAAGGAGATCACCGACGTGAGCCCCTACGAGCAGCCGATGCAGATCTTCCCCGCCGTACACTACACCATGGGCGGCATCTGGGTCGACTACAACCTGATGACCACCATTCCCCGGCCTCTACGCCATCGGCGAGGCCAACTTCTCGGATCACGGAGCCAACCGTCTGGGCGCTTCGGCGCTGATGCAGGGTCTTGCCGACGGTTACTTCGTGCTGCCCTACACCATCGGCGACTACCTGTCGCACAAGATCCAGGCTCCGAAGGTGAAGACCGATACCAAGGCCTTCGACGAGGCAGAGAAGGGTGTGAAGGATAAGATTTCGAAGTTGCTTTCCATCAACGGCAAGCAGTCGGTGGACGACATCCACAAGAAGCTGGGCCACATCATGTGGGAGAACGTCGGCATGGCCCGCACCAAGGAGTCGCTCGAAAAGGCGATCGTCGAGATTCAGGCGCTGCGCAAGGAGTTCTGGAAGGACGTGAAGGTCGTAGGCAAGGCAAACGACTTCAACGTCGAGTTGGAAAAGGCACTGCGTCTGGCCGATTTCCTCGAACTGGGCGAACTGATGGCGCGCGACGCCCTGAACCGCGAGGAGTCGTGCGGCGGTCACTTCCGTGTCGAGCACCAGACCGAAGAGGGCGAGGCCAAGCGTGACGACGAACACTTCGTATATGCCGCCGTATGGGAGTACAAGGGCGAGAACGAAGCGCCGGAGCTCACGAAGGAGCCGCTGAACTTCGAGTTCGTACACCCCGCACAGCGCAACTACAAGGACTAATTCTTCTGTCGTCTAACTTTAATACACAATTTGAAACTATGAATTTCACGTTAAAGATATGGCGCCAGAAAGACGCCAAGGCAAAAGGGGCATTCGAAACCTACAAAGTCGAGAACATCTCCGCCGACACCTCGTTCCTCGAGATGATGGATATTCTGAACAACAACCTCGTCCACGAGGGCAAGGAGCCCGTGGCTTTCGACCACGACTGCCGCGAGGGTATCTGCGGTATGTGCTCGCTGCACATCGACGGCCGTGCGCACGGCCCGGGCGACGGCGCCACGACCTGCCAGATTTACATGCGCCGTTTCAAAGACGGGGCGACGATCGTCATCGAGCCCTGGCGTTCGGCGGCTTTCCCCGTAATCAAGGACCTCGTGGTGGATCGCAGTGCCTACGATAAGATTCTTCAGGCCGGCGGCTTCATCTCGGTCCGTACGAATGCCGTGCAGGATGCCAACAACATTCCCATCCCGAAGGCCGATGCCGACGTTGCGATGGATGCCGCTTTTCATGCCGTTCGCGGCGGGTTCCGGCGGCAGGCAAGTCGGACGGTGATTCCGGCGAGGGGGCGACGGGTTTCGTAGGGCTGCGGTTCCCCGTATGCGTGCGGAACCGTTACGCCCGCTGTTGTCCGGGCCTGATTTTTGAAACGTAAGCGCACGGCGCTGCCGGCGGGGGAGCGATGTCCGGGGCGGCGTAACATAATCGTAATATTTTTTTAACACCATGTAAGGGCGGCGGTTCGTACCTTTAGGGCCGTTTGGCATGTGGATATTAAAGCGGTTCGTTTATGGAGAAAGATTATGTGGAGAGGGATGTCAGTTGGATGTATTTCAACAGGCGTATCTTGCTGGAGGCTGAGAAAGAGGAGGTACCGCTGCTGGAACGGCTCGGTTTTCTCGGCATCTATTCCAACAACCTCGACGAGTTTTTCCGTGTCCGGGTGGCGACGCTCAACCGTATCATCGAGTATGAGGACAAAGGCATCAAGCGGGAGCAGCAGACCGCTGTCGATACATACAGGGAGATAACGAGGCTCAATGCCCAGTACTCCGTGCGGTTCGAGGAGATTTTCGCCCGTCTGAAGGAGGAGCTCCGGACAGCACGGTATCTGGCTGCTGGACGAGACGCAGTTGAACGAAGTGCAGCGCCAGTATATCTGTTCCCTCTACGATACCCGGCTCAACGGTTCTACGAATCCGTTGTTCGTCTCCTGTTTCCGTCAGGCTCGACGACCAGCCCGACGATGCGATATACCTCGCCGTCCGGCTCCGTGCGGAGGAGGGCAAGGTTGCGGATGAGTATGCGCTTATCGAGCTGCCCGTACAGGAGTTCGGGCGTTTCGTGCGCCTGCCCGACGACGGAGAGAGAAAGTGCCTGATGTTCCTCGACGATGCGGTGCGTCTCTGCCTGCCTTTCATCTTTGAGGGGCTGCCCTATACGGAGTTCGAGGCCTATACCTTCAAGTTCACCAAGGATGCCGAGATGGAGCTCGACAGCGACATGCGCAACGGGGTGCTTCAAAAGATATCCAAGGGGTGAAGAGCCGGAAGAAGGGCGAACCCATCCGGCTTGTCTATGATTCGGCCATGCCCCGCCGTATGCTCCGCAGCATCGCCAAGATGTTGCACATAGATAAATGGGATACGCAGGTGGCCGGCGGGCGTTACCACAACATGAAAGACCTCATGCGTTTCCCGGACTGCGGCCGCAGTGACCTGCGTTATCCGGCACTCGAACCCGTGCTGAAACCCGAATTTACGGCGCATGGCAGCATGCTCGATGCGATACGCGCCCGCGACCGGTTTCTGCACTATCCCTATCACGGTTTTTCGTCGTTCCTGAGGGTACTGCGCGAAGCGGCCATCTCTCCCGACGTTACCGCCATACGCATGACGATGTATCGGCTGGCCCGCAATTCAAAGGTGGTGAAGACGCTGATTTGCGCCGCTCGTAACGGCAAGAAGGTAACCGTCGTCATCGAACTGCTGGCCCGTTTCGATGAGGAGTCGAACATCAACTGGTCGAAACAGATGCAGGATGCGGGCATCAACGTGGTGTTCGGTATGGAGGGGCTGAAGGTGCACTCCAAACTCGTGCATATCAGCAGCCGCAAAGGGGGCGTCGCCTGCATCAGTACGGGCAACTTCCACGAAGGCAACGCGGCGCAGTACACCGACGTGACGCTCTTTACCGCCCGCAAGAGGGTGGTGCAGGAGGTCGGCACCGTCTTCGGTTTCATCCAGAAACCTTATGTTCCCATCCGGTTCAAGGAACTGCTCGTATCGCCCAACGACATGCGCCGCCGGTTGCTCGCCCGTATCGACAAGGAGATACGCAATGCCGCTGCAGGCAAACCGGCGTATATTATGGGTAAGCTCAACCACATCACCGACCGTGCTCTGGTGCAGAAGGCTCTACGAGGCTTCGGCCGCCGGCGTCAGGATAGACCTCCTCGTGCGGGGCAACTGTTCGCTCGTGACGGGTATTCCGGCAGGAGCGACAACATCCGGATTAACGGCATCATCGACCGGTACCTGGAGCACTCCCGCATCCTCATCTTCGCCAACGGGGGCAAGGAGGCCTACTATATCGGTTCGGCGGACTGGATGCCGCGCAATTTCGATAACCGCATCGAAGTGATGGCTCCGGTACACGATACCGAGATACGCCGGGAACTGAAACGGATAATCACGTATGGACTGCGCGATACGTTCCAGGGACATACCGTAGACGGTACCGGCAGGAATCTGCCCTGGACCTTGCCGGAGGGTTACGGCGAGGCGCTGCGTTCCCAGTCTGCCCTGTATGCGTATTATCGGGAGCAGGCGGAGCAGGCCGCCCTGCGCGGAAGCCTTGCCCGGCGCCGTCGGCCCGGCCCGGATGCGGGAGAGGAGAAGAAGATTTTGATATCGGAATAATATGGAAAAGACGAATTATGCGGCGATAGACATCGGGTCCAATGCCGTCAGGCTGCTTATAAAAAGCGTGGATATGGAGGAGGGACAGCCTCTTTCGTAAAGGAACAGAAACTTCTCAGGGTGCCGCTGAGGCTCGGAGAGGATACCTTTTCGGTCGGGACAATCTCAAGGAGAAGGGAAAGCGGTTGCTGCGCCTGATGAAGTCGTACCGGCAACTGATGAAGATATACGGCGTGAAACGCTACCGGGCGTGCGCTACCTCGGCTGTCCGCGATGCGGCCAACGGGCCGGAGCTATCCGGGAGATAAGCCGCAAGACGGGAATAAAGATAGAAGTAATCGGCGGAGAAGAGGAGGCCCGTCTGATATACGACAACCATATTGAGGAGATGCTCGACAGGAGGTACGATTACCTGTACGTGGATGTGGGCGGCGGAAGTACCGAGATAAGTCTCATCAGCGGCGGGGTGTTGCAGAGCTCCCGGTCGTATGACATCGGGACGGTGCGCCTGCTCGAAGGGCGCGTGAAGGAGGAGTCCGTGGCCTCCTGCGGAACGACATGCGGGAACTCGGAGCAGGGCATCCCGGTTTGCGTATCATCGGCTCGGGCGGCAATATCAACAAACTCTACCGCCTGGCCGCTGCCGGATGCAAGAATGGCATGGAACTTCCGGTGAGCGAACTCTCCGTTATCAACGGCGTACTCAAGTCGATGTCCTCCGAGGAGCGTGTGCGTGTCTTCAGGATGCGTCCCGACCGGGCCGACGTCATCACCTTCGCAGCGGATATCTTTCTGGAGATAGCCGGGCAGTGCGGCGCCTCGGTCATCCTCGTGCCGACCATAGGACTGGCCGACGGCATCATCGACAGCCTTTATGCCGAGGATGCGGAGCGGGCAGGCAGGCGTTGATTCGTTTTCCTGCCGTCGGTGGCGGCTTAGAATATTTCGCCGAGGATGCGGAGTGACTGCACCTTGTTGATGGCATCGAGGTGGTAGCCGAAGTAGTGCAGCATGTCCGAAAGAAAATCGGCCCGCTGCGTGCGTGACAGGCGCAGGGTGCCGAGCTCTTCCGCTTCTGCGGACATGAGCGTGGCCAGCAGGGCGGCGTTGGGGCGGTTGATGGCGACGGCATGTTCCGGGAAACCGGCAGTGAACGACCCTTCGACGATGTCGAACCAGTCCCCTTCGGTGTATTCATTGCCCGGATAGAATCCGAGAAAAGCGCTTAACTGGACGAGGAACCACAGGTGGAAGTTTGAGATTCCCTCTTCCATCTGGTCGAGCGCCATGACCGAGGCGCGGACGAAACCGAACAGCGGAGAGTTGGGTTCGACCTCCTTGATGAGCCTGTAAAGGACTTCGGCCATGAAGAGCGAAATGGTGCTTTTGCGGACGTCGAACGGGATATGCTGGAGGGGGTGCGACAGCCGGACGTCTTTCATACGGTCCATCTGCGACCGGTGCGAGGGGATGCCTTCGAATTCCAACAGGAACATGGGTTGCAGCAAGGCGGCCTTGTTTCCCTTTCCCTTGCCGCTTTTTCCCCTTTGTACCAGGTAGTTCCGGCGACCGTAGGTGTCGGTCAGAATGTAGGCCACTACCGACGTATCGCCGTATTTTATCGTGTGCAGTACGATGCCGTGTGCTTTGTAAGAGTCCATCTGGAGGCGTCGAGTTCGGGTGTCCAAGCCTGTGAATGAGGCAAAATTACGAAATATAAAATCAGCAGGCCGAACTTTCGGCAGAATAAACCTATGATTTTTTTTCTGTAATTTAATATGTTTGCAGAAGCGATTTAAAAAATCTTTTTCCTTATATTTGCATAAATATGTGACAGAAAATCCATGTGTTATGAGCAAAAAACTGAAAGACTGGATGTTATAAGGAATCTGATAGATTCCGAGCAGATATCTTCACAGGAAGAGCTGTTGTCATGGCTGAAAAGGGTGGGCATCGATGCTACTCAGAGTACCCTTTCGCGCGATATGAAGGAGTTGCGGGCCATCAAGGTTCCCGATGCGGAGAAGGGCTATGTCTATCTGCTGCCCGAGACACTGCAGGGAGAACAGACCTCGGGCAAGGTCTCCTCATCGGTGACGGACAACATCAGGTACATCGAGTTTTCGGGCAATATGATTGTCATACGCACGAAGGCCGGTTATGCGAAAGCCGTGGGGGTGATGGTTGATAATGAAGATTACGACGATGTGTTGGGTACGCTTTCAGGCGATGATACCGTATTCGTACTGCTGGCCGAAGGGGTGAAGCCGCTCGATTTCCTGCCGTCGTTCGATTCGATACATCCCAATATCAAGACGCTTTACAATCCCGAAGGACGGAAAAAGAATAACGGTGCCATGCGCCGCCGTTTCTTCTGACCGAGGACGGGGTGGAATTCGGCCGCGGGGACAACGCACATGCGTTGTCCCCGCGGTGTTTTCGGACCCGAAGAAAAAGTTCCGAAAAAAAGCCTCGCGGGCGGGCGGTGGCTCCTCTTCGTTGGAAAAAGCAGACGGTTTCGCAGGAAGACAGGCGATTTTTACAGGTAGCGATACGGTGCAGATACTGTTGCATAATGCAATGAAAATTAATATCTTATATGTCGGTTCTGCGCCGGCCGGCTGCCGGGGAGGTGTGCGTTTTCCGCAGATTGAAGTATGCACAAGGAAGGTTTTGCACATAATTTGTTTATCTATCGGGAGAAAGGGTCGTTTCGTGCGGCCTGCCGAACTGCAGAACGGTTTGTACAAGATGATATTCACATTAAAATTACTGAGATGAAAAGAATTACGTTATTGTTGGCAGCGGTGGCCCTGTTGGTAGGGAGTGCCGCTACGGCGCAGGACCTCAGGCGTGAGGAGCGTACCATGAAACGGTACGGGCAGCAGGCCGAGAATGAGATGCGCAGAGAGATGCGCGGAGTACGCGCAGAGGAGAGGCGTGCGGAAAACGAGATGCGCAGGGAGATGCGCCGCGCGGAACGCCAGATGCAGCACATGCATGCGCCTGCCCGTCAGGCCGTGAAGGTCGTGTCGTACCGTTCTACCATGGTGGGTGACCTGACCGACCTGGATTTCATGATAAACTTCGACGGCGTCATGCTTGACCCGAACGAGGAGTTCGTAATTACACCCTATCTCGTCAAGGGCGAGAACATGCTATGGCTGGAGCCCGTCGTGATAGTGGGCGAGCGGCGTTACAAGGAGTTGGAACGCGGCGGGGAACTGAATGCCAATCCTTCCGGGCTGATGCCTTACGAAACGGTGGTGCAGTCGCGTCGGTACGTGCGCGAGATGCGTCGCGAGGCCCGGAAAAACGGTATGCAGTGGGCGCCCGATTCACCCAATACGGTGATGTACTCCGCTTCGTTTCCTTATGAGGCGTGGATGGACGGAGCCGAAATAAAGTCTTGACCATGTCTATTCGAGGCGGAGCGTGATAGCCGAGTATCCCACGCTCGTGGGAACGCTTTACAATCCGATGCCCCCGCAGGTGATGTTCCTCGTTCCGGAAGTGGAGGTTGTCAAGGCCCGTTCGGAAACCATGACGGCCCGTATCGTGTTCCAGGTAAGCAAGACCACGATAGACATGAACATATTCGACAATGCTGCCGAGCCTGGAGAATATATACAGGTTTACCGGCCGTCTTGCCGGTGACGACAAGGTGAAGGTCACGGGTATCCGGATGACGGGATATGCGTCGCCCGAAGGCTCCTACGACTTCAACGCGAAACTGTCGCTCGGGCGCGTGAATACCATTCGCGACCTTGTACAGAAGCGGTTCCCCGGTATCGCAAAGTCGCTTTTATACCGTCGGCAATGTGCCGGAGGATTGGGACAGTGTGCGCCATTGGGTAGCTGCTTCCGATATCCGTTACCGGGATGAGGTGCTCGCCATTATCGACAACTACGCTCCCGATGCCCGTGATGCGAAGATACGTGCGCTTGACAAGGGCGCTACCTACAACATGCTGCTGCACGACGTCTATCCCGGTCTGCGCCGGACAGACTATACGATTGATTACACCGTGCTGCCTTTCACGGTAGAGGAGGGAAAGAAGGTCATTCGGACGAATCCCCAATACCTCAGCCTGAACGAACTGTACCAGATAGCCCTGTCGTATCCGCAGGATTCACCCGAGTACGAGGAGGTGTTCATGATAGCCCTGCGGTATTATCCGGACGACCCCGTAGCCAATAACAACATGGCGGCCATTGCGCTCCGCAAGAACGACCTCAAGGAGGCTCACAAGTATCTCGACAGGCTCGGCGACTTCGCCGGTGCACATAACAATATCGGTGTCTTGAAAGCCCTCGAAGGGGATTACCGTGCTGCCGAGGCGCACTTCCGCAAGGCCATCGAGCACGGCAGCAAGGAGGCGAAGTTCAACCTCGAAAACCTCACCTCGCTGCGCAGGCATTGATGCCGGGCCATTGTCCGGAGCGCCGCCCTTGCGGAAAAGTGTTCCGGACCGCCAGCCGATACTATGGATGAAGGGACTGCCTTTTAAGGCAGTCCCTTTATCGTGTCGTCCGTGTATGGGGAGCCGGCGGTTCCGTACGGAGTCTGCCGCCTGCTGCACACAGAGGAGGGGCGGAGAGCTTTCCTTTTTCCGATGTCGGTACGCCCTATCGGACAGGCTGCGGCGGAGAACTCTTACCAGAGTTGTTCGGGGTATTCGCCCGCATCCACCAGGGCGCGTATCTTCTCCACTACACCCGGTCGGTCGGCCGCATAGGTGACACCGAACCAAATGCTTGCGTCGGTATCGAGTACCTTTACCTTCGCCGCTCCGCAGCGGATGGCTTCATTGACGACGGTCGGAATGTAGAATTCGCTTTTCAGTTCGTGGCCGCGCTCCGCCAGAAAGCGTGCGAACAGCCGGGCGGAGAAATCCATGTAGTCGGGCGTGAAGCCCCACATGTTCATGGAGACCGGTGTTTCGGGAGCCAGCGCATGGTATTCGTCCTGTTCGTCGCGGAAGATGATGCCGCGGCCCTCCTGACGGCGTATTTCGGTGCATTCCGTGACCGATGTAAGGAATCCGTCCGTATCGGTTTCACATACGCCGCGCGACACCGACCCGCTTTCGGAGAGGGTATTGCCGACCCGGTAGCCGACCATGCAGTATTGTCCGGTACCGTCGGTCCCGGCGAGGAACCGTGCGAGCACCTCAAAGCCATTGCGGCCGTAGAAGTCGTCGGCGTTTATCACGGCGAACGGTTCGCGTACCGTTCCGGCGGCCGTCAGTACGGCGTGTCCCGTACCCCACGGTTTTACTCTGTCGGCGGGCGGAACGAATCCGTCCGGCAGCGCATCTACCGATTGGAATACCACTTCGGTCGGAATGCGTCCTTCGTACTTGGCGAGTACCTTTTCGCGGAAATCCCGTTCGAAGTGGCGGCCTATGACGAAGACCACCTTTCCGAATCCTGCCCTCGCGGCATCGAAGACCGAGTAGTCCATGATGGTTTCGCCCGAAGGGCCCACCCCGTCGAGCCTGTTTGAGGCCGCCGTACCGGGAACCCATGCCGGCCGCCATTATCAGTAGTGTCGGTTTCATGTGAATGCTTTTTTACCGGTGCAAAGATAATGGTTTGTCGGTGGTTCGCATAGGGAAACGGAGAGCCTCTGCCTTCTGTTCGCTCTTTTCGCCTTTGCTGCGGAGACTGTCGGCGGACTGGGGAACGGCGTTTCCTTCGTTCCCTACATCTTCGGCGGTATCCGCCGGATGTCCGGTCGTTCTCCGTGCCTTCCGGCACCCCGTTCCGTTTCCTCTGCGCGGATTAGAATACCCGTTTCAGTATCTCGCAGATGTTTCCCGAACGGCTCATGGTATAGAAATGGATGGCCGGTACACCCGCCGCCTTCAGCTCTTTGGCCTGTCCGACGCTCCATTCAATGCCCACCTCCTTGGCCTGTTCGTCGGTACGGCAACGCGACAGGCTCCTCGGTGAGCGCTTCCGGCATATCGATGTGGAACGTCCGCGGGAGCATTTCGAGGTGTTTCAGCGACGAGACGGGTTTCAGTCCCGGTATTATCGGTACCGTAATACCTTCGGCGCGGCACCGCTCCACGAAGTCGAAGAAACGGGCGTTGTCGAAGAAGAGCTGCGTGACGATGTAGTCGGCCCCCGCGTCCACTTTTCGCTTCAGGTTCCGGATGTCCTGCGAGAGGTTGGGCGATTCGTAATGTTTTTCCGGATAACCGGCGACCCCGATGCAAAAGTGGGTGGGGATGGGGTTCTGCTGGAGTTCGTCGAGGTAGACGCCCCGGTTCATGTCGCTGATTTGCCGCACGAGGTCGGAGCAGTAGGCGTGTCCTCCTCTGGTGGGGGTGAAGAAGCGTTCGCCCGGAGCGGGGTCGCCCCGCAGCGCCATCACGTTGTCGATGTCGAGGAAGTTGAGGTCTATCAGGATATTCTCTATCGTATGGCGGTCGAGGCCGCCGCAGACCAGATGGGGAACCACCTCCACGTCGTAACGTTTCATGATGGCCGCCGCCAGTGCCACCGTTCCGGGGCGTTTCGTGACCGTGATGCGCTCCAGCGTTCCGTCCGGCCGCTGGCGTATCACCTCCTCGTCGCGGTGGTAGGTAAGATTGATGAAGGAGGGTGAGAACTCCATGAGCGGTTCGATGGCGTTGTAGACCTTCCCGATGTCGCCGCCCTTCAGTGGCGGCAGGAGCTCGAACGAGATGAGCGTCCTGTCCGATGCTGCCAATATCTCTTTTTACTTTCATTGTGCCGTGTTTGTGTGCCGTTCCGTGCGGGCGCGGGTACAGGGATATTCGCCGGAAACCGCGGCCGGCTTCCGTATCCTTCTGTCCTGCGTTCGCTTTCGGAACGGTTCCCTTATCTTATCGTATCAGGGGTTGTTTCCATATTTTGAGTCCGTATTCGCCGCAGATGCCGAACATGTCGTCCTTGATGCAGATGGCTCCCGAAATGGCGGGGATTTTCCGTATCTCGGCGATTACGTTGTTGATGTCCTGTTTGGTGTGTATCTTGTTGGCGAAGGCGGTCGCGTAGCTGTCGGCCAGTGCTGCGTCGCTGCAGACTATCATCACGGCATCGGCCATTCCGAAACTGAGTGATGGCCCGACCGTGCCGGAAGATGTGCAGATGCTGATTCTTCCTCCCTCCGGAATGAAGATGCCGACCTTCTCCGAGAGCGGCGACTGTCCCGCGAATACGGGTATGTCCATCCCTCGACAATGTCGGCGTAGATATCGCCGCCGTTTTCGACGATGACTTCCCGGCAGTCGTACTCCGTCTTGAGGCGTCGGCCGATGTACTCCGCTATCGCTCCTGCAACGGCGGCCATGGGGCCGACGCCCGCCGTTGCTGCGGCTTCCGCCATCCGTACCAGTATCCGGGCGCACCGGCGGCCGGGAAATAGGGGAGAGGATGACCGCGTAGGTCGGGTCGTTCGTAATGTATGCGTCCATTTCGAGCCGTAGTTCACGGAGAATCTGTCCGGCGAAGAGATTCATTTCGGGGACGTACGATGCAGTGTCGATGCCGATGCAGAGGTCGCTCTCCTTGTAGCTTATCGTGAAGGTTTGCCAACGGTCGCGGTTGAAATTGTCGCGGTATATCCGAATTTTGTACTCTTTCATCGTTAGTCGTTTGCTATGGTGAATAAATGTTGCGGGCATGCCGTCAGGCACAGTTTGCACAATATGCAGTTTTCCCGCTGGAAGGAGAGTTTCCAGTCGGGCGGCCCGATGGTCAGTGCTTTGGAGAAGCAGGCCAGCGCACAACTGCCGCACTGTACGCACCGCTCCTCACGGAAGATGATTTTGTCCGTGACGAGGGCTGTTCCTACCCCTTGGGCGACAAGGAATTCAAGTGCCTGTGCGATGTCCCCTTCAGGAGCGCTGAACTCCGCGAGCATGGACCCGGCCAGTCCCGGCGCCATCTCCGCCTTGATGATATTGATGCATATGTCGAAACGTTTTATCAGGTCGTGTATTATCGGTTTGTCGCCCGTGCTCTCCGAGAACGACAGCATATATTTCCTTTTCATGTTTTTCGTATTTCAATGGTTTCTTCCGGGTTCTTCGCGTATTTGCAGTTTCTTGGTCGTAGTACCCGTAGGCATGGGGCGTACCGGCTCGCTCAGCAGGAATTTGCCGCTCCGGATGCGCTCCTGAGCAGTTCCGCTATCTCGCGGGCTTTGGCGAGGCTCGACACGGGGCTGTTCTTATCCGGTGGCCGCCGACCTCTATCTCGCCGCTCCGCAGGGCAGCGTAGTTGGTTTTGCCGAGCACTCTGTTGCCGTTGCCGTAATCCACCACGGTCGTTTCAATCTGTTCGTTGCGGATGGATACGCGGCGGGCCAGGTCGGCGTCGAGTATCGGTATCGGAATACCGATGCCGACGAAGAGACTGCATCCGTACTTCTCGTAATACATGCCCCGCAGGTATTCGGTACTCATCTCACGCAGGTCGCCTATGACGGCGATGGTGCGGGCATTGCTTGTCGGGATACCGTATTCGTTCGTCTCCTTGGAGGTGTTGAACTGCGTCCCGTTCCACGCCACATACCCTTCCGCACCGGCGAGAAAGATGCGCGTACCGAGTCCTATCGTGCGGCACTCCGGGTCGTTCAGCAGGGGCGACAGCTCGCCGGAGGTGGAGTAGCTGGCGTTCTTCATCTTCGGTAGGAGCGTACCCATGTAGGTATGGATGGTGCGGTCGGAGGTGTTGGTCGCCACATTGTAGTTCTGGTAGGCGTTGCGCGGATTGTAGAGATAGGCTTCGTTCACCGTATCCCGGTTGATGTAGGTGCGGATGTGGCGGCGGGGATAGCAGTCGGTCCCTTTGCCCCAGGCCTCCAGCAGAATGTCCTTGCCGTTAATGAAGTCTTCGATGATATGCGCTCCGCCGTATTCGGGATTGGCCGGGTTGCAGTCGGTGGCTCCTATGTAGGTATCCACGGCAGCGAGTCCGCCGCTTACGCCCACACCGTTGAGTTCGATGCGTTCCATGCGGATGGGCGGGTCGGAGTGTCCGAAGTTGATGAAGGCGCCCGAAGAGCACATGGCGCCGAAAGTACCGGTGGTTACGACGTCCACCTTGTCGGCTATCTCTTCCGGCGACATCGTGAGGGCGAGTTGCGACACCTCCTCGGCAGTCAGTACGACCGCTTCGCCGTTCTTAATCCGTTCGTTTATCTGTTGATATGTTTTCGCCATGGTAATGAAATTACAGGGCATAGCTAATGCTATGCGTTGATTGTTAATAATATGCGTGTTTGATTACATGATGCCGTAAGGATACGGCGAACTATGCACGGCCTGTCTTACAGGTCTGTCGATAGTATGTTCCGGGAATAAGATAAGATTAGCGCGCTTGGCGCATACGCATATCCATGGAGAAAAGACTGCGCGACGAACCGCCGCAGTAACATGTCGTTGAAAAAAAGCTTCTCCTGAAATAGTCGTTTTCATAGCCTTCATGGTTAATTATATTTCCTGTCCTTGGCAGGTCGGGACGTGGCACCTTATCGTTGCGATAGGTTGCCGAAGTTTCATAGAGCCCGTTCTCTCCGCTTCTCGTTATAATTCGGCACTACTTTCACTTATAGTGTTGCCACAAAGGTATGCAAATTTTCATTAAAACCAAACATATTTTTTGAAAAAGTGGGAAACTATACAGAAAACGGCTTTTGAAACGGTTCCGTCCGGGTGTTCCGGTCAAGGCCGCATTCGCAGACCTGTCGCGGAGCGGTGCTGCGGCAGTCGGTTTCGGACTCCGGATGGAGCGGAAAACGGAAGGTCGGGAGCCGCCGCGAGGCCGGTTTACCGAATGGCCGCCGCGTTCCGGGGTTTCGTCTGCTCCCTGCTGTTTCCGTGTATCGGGATAATCCGTCCGTTTCGCTTGGCGGCATTGGCTCCGCCGCCGTGTCCCGATTCGGCATCCCCGGCTTGTACCGTTATATTTCGATGATATATTTCCTATCTTTGCGGATGCAAGACAAAAATACGAAGACGAATTTATGGGTACAATTTCCGCGAAATAGAGCCGCGCTGGCAGAAGGAGTGGGAGCGGCGCAGGACTTACAGGGTGGACGCGGACGCTTCCCGCCCCAAGTATTATGTGCTCGACATGTTTCCTTGTCCGTCCGGGGCGGGCCTCCACGTCGGGCATCCGCTGGGGTATATCGCTTCGGACATCTATACGCGCTATAAACGGCTCTGCGGGTTCAACGTGCTGCATCCGATGGGGTTCGATGCTTTCGGGCTTCCGGCCGAGCAGTATGCTATCCAAACGGGGCAGCATCCCGCGGTCACCACGGCGCAGAACGTGGCGCGTTACCGGGAACAGCTCGACAAGCTCGGATTCTCGTACGACTGGGACAGGCAGGTGGTGACCAGCGACCCCGCATATTACCGGTGGACGCAGTGGGCGTTCCTGAAGATGTTCGACAGCTATTACTGTTACGACCGGCAGCAGGCGCGCCCCATCGCCGAACTGACCGAGGCGTTCGCCCTCCGGGGAACGGAGGGGCTGCATGTCGCCTGTACCGAGCGGATGGAGTTCACCGCCGCCGAATGGAATGCGATGGACGGGAAACGGCGGCAGGAGGTGTTGCTGAACTACCGGCTGGCTTACCGGGCCGACACGACGGTGAACTGGTGCGAAGGGCTCGGTACGGTGCTTGCCAACGACGAGGTGGTGAACGGCCTTTCGGTGCGGGGCGGTTTCCCGGTAGTGCAGAAGCGCATGAAGCAGTGGCTGCTGCGGGTGAGCGCCTATGCCGAACGGCTGCTCGACGGCATGGAGCGGCTTGACTGGAGCGAATCGCTCAAGGAGATACAGCGCAACTGGATAGGGCGCAGTACCGGGGCGCAGATGTTTTTCGGCATCCGGGGCAGCGGGCGGAAACTGGAGATATTCACCACACGGCCCGATACCGTTTTCGGATGCACGTTCATGGTCATCGCGCCGGAACACGAACAGGTGTGCGAACTGACGACCGACGCACAACGGGCGGAGGTCGAGCGCTATATCGAAGAGACGAAGAGGCGTTCCGAGCGCGAACGGATGGCCGATACCAAACGGGTCAGCGGCGTTTTCACCGGTTCTTATGCGATTAATCCGTTCACCGGCACGGAACTGCCGGTTTATATCAGCGACTACGTGCTGGCGGGGTACGGTACGGGAGCCATCATGGCCGTACCGGCGCACGACGCGCGCGACTACGCTTTCGCCAAACATTTCGGACTCGGCATCGTGCCGGTGGTCGAGGGGGCGATATCGACGTCGCAAGTTACGATGTGAAGGAGGGGCGGATGATGAATTCCGGGTTCCTCGACGGCCTGGACGTGAAGGAGGCCATCGAGCGGATGTTCGCGGAGATAGAGGCGCGGGGCATTGGCCGGAAGAAGGTCAATTACCGCCTGCGCGACGCCATCTTCAGCCG
>VOFD01002785.1_pt1 | contig 23339 bp, 39 predicted proteins | sample 5384101 | NCBI WGS metagenome assembly VOFD01 (sample SAMN12384723, study PRJNA508395) | human gut metagenome | isolation source: healthy gut C | host: Homo sapiens
CTGATAACTGCCTATATAGTAATACCCAGGGTGTCGGTGCGTCCGTATGTCTCCTATTGCTCCGAGCGAGGTTTCCTTATCGGTTTCATAAAAGTTCACTCCCGAAGCCCAAGGAGACCCGTTGTTGTGGTATAGACCCTTACTCCGTTTCTTCCGAGTCCTGCGGCTCTTCCCGTCGCTCCGTAGGGTATGACTATCTCCGAATCAGGATTCATAGTTCCGCCTGATTTAGGCAGGCGTTTATCGACTGAATCGTCAACATATTCTTTGTTTACAACGTCTTCACTTTCATTTATCGGGGAAAGATTTTTCATAAGCTCCTCCTTATCCTACGACGACAGCGTAATAAGAGCCCGCCGTTATTGTAGTGTCGCTTGATATTTTGATTATTACGTTTGATCTGCTGTTTATCGTGATATCGCACATCACCTTTTCACCGCTTGACGTATACACGTCGCATAGTACGGCGGTATCGTTTCCAGCAAGCGATAAACCGTGATTGCACGCCCAAGTACATACGCCGCTTGCAGGAGTAAGAGCAGGGCATAGTATTTTAGCCTTGTGTACTCCGTTTGTAACAAGAGACTGTAGGCTTTCTATAAGGTCCTTGTTGTCCTCCACCGCCTGCGCAAGCTCGAATATGGTGTCGAGAGCCTCCGATGGCGCGCCGCCAAGCAGTGCGGAAACCTTTTCGTCCGTATACGATCTTGCGCTTGCGTAAGCCTGTGCGGCCGCTCCCGCCTCTTCAAACGCATTCGGGTCAATTACTTTAATACTCTGAACAGATGGCGAAAGGCTGCTGTTTTTCTTTTTCAATACGGTTAAAACTCCGCTTGAAGTACTTGAAAATTCAAAGGCGTCAAGCGGGTTGTAATTTATCCAGTCGGAGCCGTTGTAAATTTTAAGGCAGTTGTTCGTTGTGTCCCAGAAAAAGCTTCCCGCAACGGGAGAATCCGGAGCGGACGACATCGCCTTGTTTTCCAGTACCGCGTTCAGCAGCTGATTGTTACATAAATCAATTCCAGTTTTTGCTTTTACACTCATATTAAAACCTCTTTTCTTTTTAATTTAAATAAACCGTTCCCGCCGTAGGCTCGGAAAACCTAAGGGTGACGGTGTTTTCATTCGTATACTCTATATCGCAGAGAACAACCGCTCCGGTATCGTCTATGACCGTAACCGACGGCTTTTTGTTTAAGCTGTGAAGTATCACCCAGACCTTTGCTTGAGTATCTTGCGTATATTCTCCGCTTTTATCCTTGCTTTCTCGGTCAAGGTATTTAAAGTTGGCGTTTATGTCTCCGACACAAGCTCCTACGTTTCGATTAGCCGGTATATTAACAAGCGGCATTAGTGCCTCCTACAATTGGATTTCCCGTCAGCTCAGTCCATGAAAGGTTTAAGTCCTGCATTTCATAGCCTAAATTACCGAGATTCTCCCATGTGTTCTCAGCGGCTATTTCATTTTTTATCAGCTCGGACTGTACTGAATTTATACCGCCGTTTATTCTGCCGTCGCTGGTAAAAGACTTACGCAGAGAGCCAAGCTCTATACCGATAGCTTCGCCCGTTATGCCGTCGATTGTTTTCTTGACGATCTGCTGCGTTGTATTTATTCCTAACAGCTCATGATAAACCGTCCCTATATCTCCTAAATTACATTCCTGCAAGCCTATAAAGCTTTTTATATAAATCATAGTTTTTAAGGTCGGCAAAGCTTACCCGGTAATTTATACTCGGCTGGCAGTTGATGAGCATATATTCCTTTGCGCGTTCCTCACAGACGGTTTTCATTTCCGCTATCGTGGGGTAATCTTCGGCGCACTTTATATCCTTGTAATTTATTTCAAAGCTGTAAAAACTGCATAGGCGGAACTGGAAGGACCGCCATATCAAGAGTATTAAGCGAAGCCGTACCAGTCAGTACCGTTTCATTTCTCTGTTTTTCATTGTTCACAATGCTTTCGTTATAAATAGTCGCTTCATAGTAGACCGTGGAACAGTAATTCGAATAATCTACCTCCTGTTGAATTTCCGTCATGTCAAAGCCGTATCGTATGGAAAAGGCGTTATCCTCGCCCCTCCGCCTGTTAATTACAACATTGAAGTTATCCCTCAAAAGCTCTCCGCCCCAAACGGTTATAAAACAGTTATCCGCTCCGATCAACGCTTTGGTAACCGACATTTTTTCATAATAAGCCGTTTTTAAATCGTCGGCGGACGGAAACTCTCCGGAGGGCTTTATGTCCGTTGAAAACAGAAAGCGTTCGGCGGGCTGTTCCGCCGTACTGCTTCCTCTGTCGGTGTATGTGTGAGTAACAATCCAGTTGAGTGCGTCACTGCCTGTCTGCATCATAGGGCGGGTGTCACGGATAAAGTAATAATTAAGATCATAAAAGATGTGCATAGCGTCCGCTTTGACCTCGTAATTTCCGTCCGATGACATTGACAGCGATTTCCGGTATATTCTGAAAAGCTGTCCCTGCGCCTTTATGATGTAGTTTTTCTCGGATATATTTCCAGTTTTCCCACTCATCGCGCGGATGAGTAAGCGTTAAGAGTATTCGCCGTTTAAAACCTCTGTAATCTCACAAAGAGGTAGGCGCAAGTATACGCAAGCCGTTGTGAGAGAAGTCAGTCTCGTCGGGCGCAAACACGCTTATGTAGTCATACATCAATACCACCTCTCATTTTTGTTGTAACCCAAATACTGGAGCTTTTGGTTATGAGACTTGTATATTATTCCGTCGTGCTCCCACTCCTCCCGGACCAGCTCAACGACTATGCTGTTCTCTCCGGGTTTCAGCGCGGGGAATATTCCCGCAGTCTGGTTTACTACCACAAGCTTTTTACTGCCTGAAAACATATACGCAAGCCTTGACGAAACGTCAACATAGATATTCTGCTGCTTGTAATCGTAGTAATACTTAGCCGTACCGCCTGAAACGTCGGCCTCATATTCACCGGTATATTCTCCGGGCGTTGTAATAATAAGAGGGTTTTCACTGCCGTTGACCGTAACCCTGAGCTTTCCCGCAAAGCTGAAATACCATTTAGGCTCGCTTTCAGCGGTACCGTTGTTTATTATCGTCATCGAGCCTGTGAGCGTATCGTCGTCCATTCCCATAGGCGTTGATACAAACGGGTTTGTGACGGAATAAGCAAATGGTTCGCATATAAATTTAATTTCAAATGACTGTATTCTGTCGTCAATCCTCTGAATAGATATGACATCGTCTGAAATTACATTATAGTATTTATCCGGCTCGTCAGAAAAAATAAAGCTTACCTCTGCCTAAAAGCCATGAAAAAATGTTCCTTATATTATCGGGACATTCCACTAATAGCTCAGCGGTTATCTCCGTTGTCTGGCGTTCTTGCTTTTCAAGTATTAACGGATTATAACGCCCCGGTATTGAAGTAATTTGCGGTTCGCATGGTGCGCGCTGAACGCCTGACATAGTAATTATCTTAACTCCCATATCTTGTGATGGGATTTCTTTAAAAGTAAATGTCATATTAACCTCCGGATGATTTAATATCTTTTACTTCCTGACGGCTCAACGCTTCGGAAATGCGTAAAATGTCAGTATCGTTTCTTACGGTAAAATAGTTTTTGTGTTCTATTTTAACTTCTGTGGTTCGGTTTTCAATAACGCTTTCGCTGCCTTGCTGTTGGGGAGAATACATGCCGTTTGCTATGTCAAAAAGCCGCTTTTGCTGCATTTTTTTGTCAGCACCATTTCACCGTCAAGAGCCATAATAGGCGCTTCATACTCTCCCTGAAAATCAATGATGCCGCCGGTGTGAAAACGGGGAGCGTTACCTCCGGAATTGTGGGAATAGCAGGAATTCCAACTTTATCGGTAATTTTGTTAACGCCGTTAATAAGACTGTTTATTATTCCTATTGCTCCGTTTAAAATATTTTCTACAAACACTGGAATATTATTGAAAATACTTTTAAATACTTCAACTATGCTGTTCCATGCGCCTTCCCAATTACCTTTAAACACGTTTGATATAAAGTCAATGACGTGTTCCAGTACCTCTACAATACCCTCTATAATTGGTATAACCGCATCGACTGCTTCGCCAAGAACATCCGAAATTACAGAGGCAAGACCGGATATTATTGGCTTTAACGAATCAACCAAAGGAAACAATCCATTCAGAAGATTTGTAAGAGGAGGTAAAAGTGCATTAATAAGTTCAACTATCGGCGGTATTAACGCATTGAAAACTTCTACAAGCGGCGGTATCAAAGCTGTTGCTAGTTCAACGATTATAGGCATAAGCTGAGTAAATAAATCAAGTAACGGGGGCAGCAGCTCATGTACTATCATAGTAAATACCGGCATTAACGCTTGCAAAGCTTCCATAAGCGGCGGTAGTATCTCTTCTATCGCCGACATCAGAATCGGCGCAAGCTGCGTGAATACGTCAAGTATTATCGGCAGCAGATTTTCCGACATTTCAATCAACGTGGGTAAAAAAACTTTCGAAGGATTCGAGCAGCGGAGGGAGAATTTCCTGTAAAACAGGCAATACCTCTTCTATAAGTTCGCTTAAAACGGGTATAAGCATTTCGCCCAGAGGAAGTACCAACATTTCAACAGATCGTTTCAGTCCTTCGAACATAGAACCGAGATCGTCGTATTTTACTCCCTTTATGTCATCCAGTGCGCCGTAAGTATCGTAAGCTCCGTCTTCTATATCTGCGAGAGCCTCAACCGCTTCGGGTCCTAAATCTTCCCACATAGTTCCGAAAAGAGCAACTCCCGCCGCGTCTTTTTCAAGAGGATCTTCTATACTTGACAGCGCTTTCAGCGTATCGCTAAACGCCTTTTTAGCCGTTTCTCCGCCCTGCCCAAACTTGGCTGCCATTTCGTCGGCGTTAAGTCCTATAGCCGTAAATCCTGCGGCAGTTGAATCGGAGCCGTCAATTGCTCTTATAGAAAACTCCTTGACCGCGTCTCCGACTTTGTCAAGATTCCAGGCGCCGCTTGCAGCGCCTTTTTCGAAAATCTTGAACATATCGTCGGCGTCCAGACCGACCTTTGCAAATTGCGTGGAATATTCCGATATGCTGTCAATTAATTCGCCGGAATAGTCAAGACCATTCTGCGCTCCGGCGGCAATCATAGACATTGCCTCGTCACCGGATACGCCGAAATTATCCATCATGGCTTTAGCGGCTCTTGTAGATTCGGATATATCGTATTCAAACGTATCTCTAAGAGCAAACGCGGATTCCGTAATCGACTGCAACTGCTCATCCGACATTTCACCGAGATTTTGCGTTACTGTTGCCATGCCGTCCGCTATGTCTTGAAATCTTCGCCATAGTTATTGGCATAGATTTTTTCGAGGACATTTTGAAAATGTCCTGTTTCATCGGCGGCATACCCTGTACTTGAAAGAAAACTGTTCATCGCTTTGTCAACGTCGTTAGCAAGATTGACCGCATATCCGCCGGCGGCAACTGCGGCAGTACCTACGCCTACCGCTGCCGCGCCGATAGCTTTAGCAGACTTACCGGCAATGTCAGCAAGCTTATTGCCGCCCTTTTTGGCTGTATCCTGTGCGCTGTCCATATCCTTTTGCAGATTATCAAGATTCGCTCGGACGTCAAATTCAACTAAACCGTCAGCCATTTAATCACCTCTCTTTCGCCCTCGCCAGCAGAGTATCCGCAAGCCGTTTCAGTCCGTCCTGAAAGTTCTTCTCTCTCTCCTCTTGTGATATATCAAGGGCATAATATTGCTTTAGTTCCATGAGCGACCTGATATAATCCTGATTATGCTTATCCGGCTTCGGCAGCGGTCTTGAACGAATTGACATAACCTCACGTATTTTAGTTCTCTCAGAAAGTCCTTGAAAGAGAGAAATAAACTTCTGCCAGTGTAATTTACCCTGCTGTTCAATCAGATCAATCCCATAATCCATAAGAAAAGAGCTGTAGATAAAAGCAGAGTCCTGCTTAAAATCTACAACTCTTAAATTGTTTTTACCCGTACTTCGCTGAAAGGTTTCAATCTGTTCCTTGAAAATAACGTCAAGCGCCTTTATATTAGGTAACTTTCTTTCTTCTGTAAGTAACGCTAAAGCGTATTGCGCTTTTTCATAATCAAGCAAAAAATTGTCCTTAAAGATATCGTATACTTTTATAACGTTATCAAAGGATATATTAAGCCTGATTTTTTTGCCCTTATATATCACATAGTCAGTAAGCGGCTTTGTAATATTGATCATTTCAATCCCAGCTTGCGTTTTTGTTTTTTGTATAGCTGAAATTATTAGCTATTCTTGCTTTTTGTTCGGCAGCCGAAGTTTCTATAGCGGGCTTTACGACATCGTTTATATACGGATATAACTGTATAAACATATCCGTATACTTGCCTTCAAAATATTCAAGCATAACAGCAGTGTTTTCTTCTCCGAAAACCAGCCGGAAAAATTCAATAACCGCCTTTCCGTAGTTTTCAAACGCTTCGGCATTCTCGCCCTTTTTTATGCCCCTCTGGGCATTAATAAGACCGATTTCAGCTTTGCGGAATCCGCCGGCCATCCTGTCGGTATTAATATCGACATGGACGGTAAGCTCGACCTTACCGTCATCGCCGAGCAGCTCTAAATCCTCTACTATATGATTTGATTTTTTTTTATCTGATAAGCCATATTTAACCTCCCGCCGTTATTTCCGGCTTTCCGTTTATGTGTATTTCGACCGATATAGCGCAGGGTTGATTGGCAGCGCCGCCGGAGCGCGTAATTTTAGCAAGAGTAGCGTTGCACGTAAGAATAGTCGGCTGTCCGGCGGTAGACTTTGGTATCTGCAACAAAAGCTGAACGTCTCTTGCGGCGCCGAAGCCCATATATACTTTATCACTGAAAATGTAGTCCTGCGCAGCGTCTCCCAGAACTCTTACGCCTGTCAGGGTAAAAATAAGCTGCCCTCCCGTTACATAAGACGATCCCCAGCCTTTATCCGAAAGAAAACTGGTCTGATAAAGAACCTCGTTAATTGCTTCCGTTATATTATCAAAGCCTCTGGCTATGGTCTGCGGTGTTCCACCGACGTCTTCGGTGTTGGGCACGATTATTTGCAGCTTGTAATCATAATTAAGCTGTATATCTTCCGCTTTTACTGTTCCGCCTGTTGATTCTGCCATATTAAAATCCCTCCATATTGTATATATTGACGGTCAAAATGCAGGAATAAATCCACATTATACCGTCTGAATTTTTTTCCTGCCCCACATAATTGGGGGACGTGGAAATTTCAATTGTCTTTATACGCCAATTTTCACCGCTTGGCAAATCAAGCGTCCTGCATTTATTAAATATCTGATTCAGTTTATCTAATGCCGTTTTCTGTGATTTATACTTTGCAAGCACAAGTACGGACATTGATTCATAGCTTTCACCATTGAAAAATCTACGCAGAGCTGAGGACGGCGACAGTTCCATTGCAGCGCCGCCTTTTTCCGGCAATTGTCCTATACTTACGCCGATAAAATCTGAAAACGCTTGTAAAACCTCTGTTTGCACCTCCATTACTTACCTCCGTTAAAAACCTTGTCGTAAATCAGCCGCCAGTCCTCTTTGTGTTCGGACGCGGCTTTGTGCGCCCACATTTTTTGCGCGTTAGGGTTTTTGTCTTTTGACGCCGAATCAAGATAGTATTGCATTCTGGCATACGGCGTTTGCCACTTCAAGTTCCCGGTTTCAAAATCGCTGTGAATCTGGCTGCTGTTAATCAGACCGTCCTGATCCTGTTTGCAGTAAAAAATTGCAGTCCTTCAAGGCCTGCTGAGACATTATAAACTGAGCCTTTTCATGCTGCTTTGCAAGGCGTTCAGCTATCGCTTGTTTGTTAAGAGTGACTTTTACGTCTGCCATTATATCAGCCCCAGTTCATAGTGATGCAGCTTTCCGCTGTCATAAAGCGGTTCTATTGTTTCGATAACGTGTTCTATTCCGTTCCAAATAACCTTTTGCCCTTGTATAAATTTCACGTCTAACGGTCGGCTGTTACAGCAGTCATATAAAAGCGTGGCCGCCAAAGTAACTTGTCTGTTATCCTTGGCGGTTATAAGCTTTGAGGACGGCTCTATACGCACATATTTTAAGTTGGCAATAGTTTTTGTTTCTTCCTTTTGCCAAGAGTTGGCGGTACTAACTTCAATCAAGTCAGCCGAATGAATTAAAAGTTTTTAGGAATTGGTTTCATTTTACCGTCACCCCTCTGTAAAGCAATCCTGTAGGCGCAAGATAGCCGGCTGCAAGAGGGCATAAGGTTAAAGCGCCGTTATCCGTATTGCCGGACGTATCAGCCGAATAGCTGAATTTGCCTAAAGATACGGAGTTATAAGACATATCGGTAAGGCTATCAATACCGCCGTTATTGCTTATATAATCAGCATGAGCGCATATAGCCTTGCATACTCTTGTTTTTAAAGCTTCCGGTACGGTTTCAACAGTGTATCCGCTAAAAGCAATAGCATTGTCAACAATATCGGCAGTACGGGAGAGGAGCATTTTAAGCTCCTCGTCCGAACCGTCAAATTTGCCTTTCCATTCGTCTTTATAAAAGTTAATCATCATGATTTTGTAACCGTTATGGTATAGGTTTTTCAGCGGAGCCGTTGGTTACCTTTATCGTAACGATATTTTCGCCGCTTTCCCAAGTAGCGGCGCCGCCGTTACTAACAGCGGTATCGCCGACTTTATTTCAACAGTCGCGTTTAAATCTGACGCCGTTGCCGTAATAGTGTTAGTAGCGTTGGCTGTAGACGTTGTATAACCGGTGACGTCCTTGTCAAAGGTTGGGGAGAGCATCAGCGAACCTATTGACAAGCCGGACAGCGTTGCATCAGCATCAGGCGCCGGGGAAGGAATTACAGCCGCGAATGCGTTTTCTTTGACGCATAAGTATGCTACTCGCATAGTTGCCTTGATTGCCACCATATCCTGCTCGGCAAGAGAAATAGGCTTACCGTCTGAATCAAGTGTGTTTTGCAATGTTGCTTCCTTAAGTATCTCAAATTCTATCCCTTGTTTAATCCCGAACAGAGAATATTTCCACTCGCCGCCGATGATAATAGCTTTTTCCTTATCCCATGCGCCGTTGCGTACAAATTCAATAGGCTGTGAATAAAATTCCTTCTGGTTTGTTCCCTCTATAAACAGCGACGCGCCGTTGTTATCACGAAGCTTTCTGAGAGTGCCTTTCAGACCTATTGTAGCTGTAAATCCGTTGACATCAAAACCGTTTTCCTCAACCTTAGACATCAGGTCCGACACGTCGATATCAATTTTTTCAGTTGCGGCAATTGTATTGCCGGATGTTGAGATTTTTCCGAAAAGGGACGTTTCAAACGGTGAATTTGTTCCGAAAATGCAGGCTGAATCAATTGTTTTATAAAAAGCTTCTGAAATGCTTTCTCTAAGTTCGGAAAATACATTGATAGTTGTATCTTCAAGCTTTTCCTTAGTAACCGGAATAATAACGGCAAGCTTTTTAGCCACAAGCTTAGGATATATCCAAGTTGCGCCGGAGGTTTTAATACGTTCGCCCTCGCCAACCCAGTATGCGCCGGCTCCCGACGTCATAACGGGAACTTTCTTTTCATCCGTTTTCATTTCCTCTGCTTTTGACAAACGGATAATGCTTGACCCCTTGCTACGTCTTTTTATAATTTCTCCTGAAATCTCTTCCGGTATAAAGCCGGAAAGTTCGTCCTTTAAATAGCTCATAAATTAACCTCTTTTTCTTATTTTCTTTTAACCTGTTCACTGCGTATAATATCAATGGCTTTAGCCGATGATGCGGGAGGAGTATTACCGCCGGTTCTTACGCCCGTTGTAATACTCGGCTCTGTCGGATTTGTAACTGCCGGATATTTCTTGACGATTTCATCTATAGCCTGTTCAGCCGTTACTTTATCCGTAATTTTGGTTTTCGCAATAGCTATTACGTCGTTTAAAGCTTCAGCGGAAACGCCTTTTGACATTGCAGTAAATTTCAGTTCTGCAGCTGCTGCTCTTTTTCTTCAGCGGCTTGTTTTGCTTTTTTCGGCTTTTTCCGATTGTAGCCGCTTGCTTTTCGGCATCCGATTTCTGAGATTCCTGCCACTTGCGAAATTCCGCAAGCTCTTCGGCTGACGGCGTATTTTCTGATTTTGCAGGTTCGTTATTAGAGACTGTTTTAGGTTCCGTTGCCGCTGCATTAGATTTTGGATCACCTCCGCCGGATAAAGCCCCGGCAGGCTCCGGTGTAGTTGACGAATCGGATATCTGCTGAGTTCCGTTTGTATTAGCTTCTTCTGCCATAAAAAATTACCTCCAAAAAATATTCAAGCAGTTTTATGCCATGCTCAGGGCATGAAAAGAGCGCTCATAAAAGCGCTTAATCAATAGTTTCAAAGCTTACCGGAATCCACATATTCGGATTGAAGTTAAGCGTATAGTGGTAATTATCAACGTAATTATCCGTAACGTCCTCGACAGTATAAGTTACATTGTCAGAAAGACCTATAAAATGCTTTTTATATGCGCCGTTTTTTTCATCTTCAACTATTATTTCAAGCTGATTTTCTGCGGTATCCGCATTTAAGGACATTTTTCCTGTCATCTGAAAAAGTACATCGCCCTGAATGCAGTTAATAACGGTTATTTGCCTAATTGTGTTAAAGTTATCAGCTTGCTTTGAAATATTGTACGATACTCTTTCAGACTGTCTTTGACATCCGACAGACAATGCCGACATCAACGCCAGCCCTATTACGGCTGCAAGTATTTTCTTTGATTTTCTTTTCATAATTCTACCTCTTTCTTTTTTTGGGATATAAAATAACACCTCTTACGAGATGTTTATTAACCTATTAAATTCAGGTATAAGTTAGATATGAGAAAACCGCCTTGTTATCGGCGGTTAGTCAATTATAATTTGCGGCGTTCCTATAAACAGCGACGGTTTTGTGCCGCATTTTTTCAGCAGTGTAATCAAAGTTATCATTTATACATTTATTAACTAATTCACAAAAATCGCTGTAATCTTTTTTCACTCAATATGTCCGCTTCGGGCGGAACGTTACAATAATATTTAAAATGTTCTTCAAATTTACTGCACGGAACATTCCAGTCAATTTCTTTTTTCATTGAACTGCCTCCTTTAACTTATTTTCAAAATAGTTAAGAGCATTCGGAAAATGCTTCTTCATTTCATTATAACGTATTGCATCAAATTGCGCTTCAAACATATGCGCAAAAGCTTCAGACGTAATAGCATATTCGTCAGACTGCCAATAGGACTGTTCATGATACCCACAGCCTTTTATGTTTCCTTTGGTAATACCATCAAATAAATCTGAAACTGCTGAATGCCTACGAATATTGTTTAGCTCGCTTGAAATTTTAGAATCAACTTTATCAAAAGTTTTTTAGACCGTATTGATAAGCAGTTTTTTTACGGTATTCCATTACGTCAGAAAATAAAAGCTCTCTAAAACTGCTGTCTTTTGAAATACTGCCGGCCATATCGTCAATTAAATGACCGTGCTCATGAAAATATGTTACACATTTTCCACGCTTATTATGTAAATCTGAGTCATAATGCATTGTTATTTTCTTTGATAATGTGTCGTAATATGCTGTACCTTCAAAACTTGCGTTTATTACAGAATTTTCAGGTACAAATTTAGTAAATGCTTTTTTTGCGTATTCAGACCCGTGAGAAAATTTATTTTTAACGGTTGAATAATATTCTTTACTTACGCGTTTATCCTTTTGCAAACGATTTTTGAATATGCCTAAATCAGATTGCTTTTCCGCTTTCAGTATATCATTATTTTTAGCGGAAGTCAACGCTTTTTTCTTGTCTTCCCCGCAACTGTTTTATTATACCCGACAACCGCCGTTCTGTCCGCCTTATAACTCAGCCCGTTATCGGCGCAATACTTTTTCAAAGTCTGCTGTCTCCGCTGAAGAATGGCGGAAGCTCTTTTCAGACCCTCGGTATCGCCTACGGCTTCAAGAGCGGTGCATTCGCGCTTTGATTTTCTTACGCGTCTTTCAAGCTCCCTCTGGCCTTGCACTTTCATATATTGCTCATAATTTTCTTTTTCTTCATTAGGAAAATACGTCTGATATGAAGCTCCCGGTATAAATGGGTAAATTTTATGACCACAGTTAATACCAAGAAGTCCGTCAGGCTCTCCGTATGAGCTGTCAGACCATGCATAATAACGGATTTTTCTGCCGTGTAAATCTGTGGTATACCCGCCGTCTCCTGATAGGTTGAATATTTTTCCTTGATCCTTTGCGCATTTTGGGCGCGCCCCTGAATGGCTTGATACTTCTACAAGATTCAGTCCGTATGCTTCCATGCGGTCAAACTGCGCCTGATTCGCTGTGTTGGAAACGGTAGTGCGGATATCCATGTTTATATAAGCTTCAGGAGACCATTCTCTTCCAAGCTTATCGACAAAAGCTGGAATGCCTTTTTCGGACATATCTTTGATACACTGCCGCATAGCCGCCTGACGGCTTTCTGCACCTGTAACCGCTTTTCCCGCAGCTTTGTTGAGCATATCGACGAATGATTGCTTTTCAGCCAATTCGGCGGTATCGTTTATAATTTTCTGCGCTGCTGATTTAGCTTTAAACCGCATAACCGTATTTACCATATTTAAAGATTGCCGAGCCTGTTTATTATACGAAGTCAGAGCTTTTGACATAGTTTTTTCAATCGGAACTGCTGAATCGTTGATAATACCGTCCTTAACAAGCTGTTGAAAACCCGGTTCTAATTCTCCTATAGCGGTTAGTGCAGCTGTTTCAAGTACCTCTGTAAGCATATCAGGAGCAATACCGGCGTATTCGGCAATGGTTTTTATATTAGCCTTGTCAAGCGCTCCAAGCCGCGCAAGCATTTGTATTTTCCACTGCGCTGTAGAACTGCCGACATCTCCGCTTTTTAAATAATCTGCAATATTGGCGATTAAATCAGTTTCAAGCCCAGTATATAAATTACTCAGCCCTCGGCTCAGATTCATTATCTCCAGCTTCGTCATCCTTTTCACCGCCGTTCATAAAATCGTCAACCGATAAGCCGGTCACCGATTGCTCTTTATTTATGCGGTCAAGTTCTTTCCGCGCTGTTTCCTCGTCGCATTTTTGAACGTCCATAATAGCTTTAAGCTTCGATTTCAAACCTGCTTGTGTAAGCTTTTACGTTGTTGTCGATGAGGGTATTATCGTCTATTATGATATTATCCTGCCATCCGACAGTCACGGTATATTCTTTCACGGGTATAAGCTTTAAGGCTGTGCCTATGGCGATAAGGCTGTATTAGCTGCTCGATAGTTTCTGATAGTAAGTTTTTATTGCTTTTTATTGTCCTTGCTGTCTTGCTGTCCTGTGATATAACTTCCGTGGCTGTCTTTACCCCTTGTACCGCATCAAAAGAAAGAGAGCCGGCAGACAGACCTATTTGAAAGCAAAGGATATTTAATAGCGCATTAATTGCTAAAACGTGCTCTTGTATGCGAAGTTCAACTGTATTATCAACAATTTTCAAGGCATCGGCATCCCCGGTATTAAGTGCGACAAAAGCTTCGTCTTCCGCATCAAAATATCGTTGCATTTCTCCTGAAATCGGATCAACAACAGTGCGCACGCTCTGCGTTGGTACAATAATTCGTTTTTTCCAAGCGTAAATTCTCTTGAAAAGCTATCAAACGCAATATCAAGTGTTTCCAGCGTATCCACTGCATTTGCAAATATCGAAACTCCCAGTGGGGAATCTATTTCAATATTGTTTGATGTACAAGGCTTAAAATAGCAGAACATAGGAACGTTAATTCCGTTATATACTACACTTTCTGTAAGTTTAGGAAACATTTCAGATACTGAGCACTTAGTTCCGAGGCTATTTTTAAGTACACTTTTAAATACAATGTTTTCAACCTCTATCGAATCATTGCTGAGTGAATGACTTTCCATTAAAGTGTAATAAATCCCTCTCTTATATGAGAACGTGCGAAAAATACAATCCGTTACGGTATCGCCCATCCAGCCAACAGGCAGGAAGTGTTCGGCTTGAACATAATCCACAACAGGCTTTGAATTTTCTGCATAAATCTTAAGTGCCATTCCGCCCATTGCATAAGCATAAGATAATAGTTCGGGGAACTTATTCCAGAATCCTACTGCGTTTAATGTTTTATTTATGTAATTTTGAAACTGCTCATCGTCAATCGTTATTTCTACCTGTTCAGAAAAAGTCATTGCAGAAAATTCGTCGCAAACAACTTTTGCGGTGTTTAAAAGTTTTCTTTGCCTCATACCTTTCGCATGCAATCCTGCTGCTTTTGTCCTCTTCCATGGTGGATTGCCCTGAAATATTCGCTTATGAAATTCCATTAGCCTATAATTCTCAGATAAATCCAGCAAATTAGTTGCTGGAAAAGCTTGCTTGGCGTCCTGTAATATATTCATTTAAAGCCTCCTATCTCTATGATATCGCTCATCAGCGGTTCGACACTGTATTCGAATGCGTCGAGACTGTCAATGTTGTAATTGCCATCGTCGAGACGAACATCTTTAAGCTGCTTGCTGTCCCAGACTGCCGACTGCATAGCCTTTATAAAATGACCGCAATTTTTGCGACTAAAAATCTTTCTTGCGATATTATTTGATTTGTAAACCGGATTCTGCCCAATACTTCCGATTTGCGGGCATTATGAGGATTAATGGGAACTTTGTTTTTTATAAGCGCGGTTTTAACTCCTCGTATCAGCGTTGTTTCGGCGCTGTCAAAATAAATGTCGTATACGTTATATTTTCTCTGGCACTTGCGGATAAAGGTTATAATGTCGTTTTCAAGCTGTGTCGGCGTTATTATCTCCTTGCGGTAATACTCTTCAAGTACTGCCACCTCTTTAAGTCCTCTTGTAAATCCTGTGCATATACCGGCATGAGCTGAGCCGTTGCCACCGAAGTCAAAGCCGATTGTACAGTACATGATATCATCCGGCGCACTATCAATAAGATAATCTTTTGTATTATCCGCAAACTGCTTATATATAACGCCCTCTGCCGACACCCACAAGCCTTTTTATATATCTATCATGGAATACTCCGGTAAATTGCTGTTCAGCAGCTTCGAGCTGGGCAGGGGACAGGATTGGATTGTCAGACATTAAAAAATGCAAATGTAAAGCGTTTCGCTCTTTTGCCTTTTGAATCCACTCTGTATAAAACCAATGAAATTGATTATCAGGATTGCAGTTGAACCACAACTTTGCTTTATCAACCGACAAGGTACGTGTTATAGCCTGTTCAACAAACGAGCGCGGCATTAGCGCTACCTCATCAAAAAATACGCCGCTTAGAGTAATACCTTGAATAAGCATGTATGATGATTCATCTTTGCCTCCAAAAATATAAAAATAATTTTTTGCGACCTGCGCCCTCTATTGTCAGCAGATTGACCGATCTGGTATATGTAACCTTAAAGCGTGAGGTAATATCAACTATAGATTGGAGCGGCATTATAATATTTCTTTCCGCTGATCTTACCGTTTTTCCGCAAATGCCGAACGTTGCCCCATCAAAGCGTTTCATCGACCACAAAACAAATGACGTTATCATGCATATTGTTTTACCCGAACGTACTGCGCCATCGCAGATAATAGCCTTGTAATCGTCTTTATAGCACCATTTGAATACTTGTTTTTGTTTTTGGAAAGTTTATGAAATGTCATTCGGTATCGTCCTCCAAGGCTTTATACAGCATGGGTTCTTCACCAATGGCATTTTCATTGCCTAAAAATCCCTTCAGCTCCTTTTTACAGCCGAAATATCGGGAAGAGCAACCTTTTTAATATGCTTTACCTTTTTACCGCCCTTGCTGTCAATCGTTATTTCTTCTTCGCTGTATTCACCGCCTGAAGCCGCAAGGAGTAGCGCGCTTTTGAATCTCGGCATCCACAAGTTCAGGATTAGATTGTATAAACTCAGCAAATTCCTGATTTTTCTTTTTAAATTCATTTATTAGTCTATCACGCTGAGGCTTGCTGTCGGTTCTTAAAAATTCTTCATAAAGGCTTTTTATACCATTTAAGCTGCCACCGTTAAGCCTTTTTGACCTGCCTCATAATCGTCAATCCCTTCAAGCAAAGACTTTATACTATTTTTTTCAGTACACTCATACAATCACATCCTTTAGGTATAAAAATAAGGGCAAAAATGCCCTTTTTAAGCTATTCTGTTTTTATCCGATAAATTTCACCCACAAATTTCTTTTAAACGGTTTTAAAGGGGCGTAAAACGTTATTAAACGTATATATGAGCATAACTTAATTTTGATATGCTCCGCCATTCAGCATTTTGTCTAAAAAGCTGTTTTTCTTATGCTCCTGCGCCGATCGGAACGGGACGAATCAACCGTACCAAAGCAAACACTGTGTTTTATATGATTTTAATTGGGAGCGTAACCCTATACTGTCTCCCGCAAATCGGCACAAAAACCCTTGCCCGTTTTTTTGCCTTACACAAATTTCAGCATAACTGCCGCTATATTTTTTCAGAGGTCCGGACATTATAAGCTTCTGACCTTCAGGCGTCACATATATTTTTGAAGGTTCAATCGGTCTGCCTTCGTTCCAGAGCCAGTTTATATATTGCTTTTCAATTTCCGACACTGTCTGCGGGTTTCCGCCGCCAATGAAATTTATAACGCCATCTGTATTTTTATCTTATAATAGTCTTGAGACTTAAGCTCCGAATCCATCTCAAAGGAATATGTATCCGGTAAAAATAAGATATCTCTGCTGCCGCCATGTTCCTTTGTTATGGATATTCATAAGTTTTTTCGGGCGTTTTAATTATATATCCTATTCGCTGCAAAGCGTTCGAGGAAGAAAGCTCACATCCGGTTTTTGTGCGTATAACATACATCATAGCTTATCCTCTTTTTCTTTCAAAAAATCTTTAACCTGTTTGTAAAGTTCCGGACGTTCTGCCGCCATTGCGTCAAATATCATTGTCTTGAACTGATCTGCGCCGTTTTCAAGCAATTCCTTGGACTTTATATCCGCATTCTTCTTATATGCCGCAGCTTTGGTGAGAGAAACTGCCGATTTCACAAGGGTATCAAAATCCTTTGATTTTATCTTATCCTCCGGCATTTCACTTACAGCGTCAAGCAGCTGGGAGCTGATAATTCTTAGAATGCCTTCTGCTATATCAATATCCGGATAACGGCTTATTTCCTCGTTAAGTGCCCTGAAATTTTCCTGCGATACTCTCAGACGTTCCAGCGATTCTCGAAAGTGCTTTACATACCTATGGACTGAACCGATAGATATTTCAGTTCCGGTTTCCCTGATATAGTCAACAATTTCACGGTATGTAAATCCGGCCCTGATCATTTCATCTACGGTATCCTTAATATCAGGCTCAAGTCCGTCTATTATACTGTGACGTCTGTTTCCGAGTGCGCTCATACTGCACCCCTTAAAGTTCTATGCAGACGTCTGACTTTTTACCGACCAGTACTCTGATTCCATCCGCAGTAAGCTTGGCAGACAGGTATTTAAAAGATGTGTCTGCAAGAGTTGCCGGTTTTCCGGTTTCAGTGTTCCTAAGCTTAATGTATCCGCCTTCGTAAAGATAATCAATGCTTTTTACAATCTCGCACTCCTCCATATCTGACATTACAAACTTTATTTCCGTAAGTTTTTTGTAATCTCCGGAAAGCACATTCAGCAGCTGCAGAACACGCCTGTTATTTACAAAAAAATTGCCGTTTTCTATATCTCTTTTTATTTTCTCTGCTTCTAAGTTCATTTAGAATCCCCTTAATTTCGAGCAGGACGCTCATTATACGATCAAGCTGTCTTCTCGTATTGTCCTGTTCTCTGAAAAAGTCCTCTCTGGTAATATAGTCTGCCTTTACTTTGGCAATATCCTTTTTACATTCATCAAGCTCAGTACGTCTTATACATGTTTCTTTTATTTCAGATACATCAAGCTTGCAACAATCAAGTTCTGTTATAGTACGTTTCAAAAAAATATGAGATAATGGCGAGACCGCCAGTCAGAGCTACTTCAATGATCATCGTGAAAATCTCCTGATTCATTTTATCCTCCCTTCAAAAAAATAAAAAGTATATAATGTATAAATAAATTATACATTATATACTTACTTTAGAAAAAATCACGAATTTAAATGTATTTTGGGTTTCGCTTTAAAAACTCAGCTGCCCCTCCATAGGTGTATTTTTTATAGCTCTAAGCTTATCGGCTGTTATTTCCCGTATAGTTTTTTTCCGATAGATTATACTCATTAGCCAATTCCCGATAGTTATAACCATTGAATTTATCGCATATTTCATTATTACGATTAATCTTCATTACTGTATCAGCTTTACAAACATATACAAAGCCACCGCCATAATATTTCACGAGTTTTTATATGCGTCAATCCCTATCAGTTCCGCGAGATCGTGCTGATCGCCGTTAAGCTGTTCAAGTGTTATATCTTCTATTTCCATCATACACCGGCTTTCTTTTCGGCAGACTCAACATATTTTTTTCAGAGTGTCAATAAGCTTCCTGCCGTTATTAACGGAAATCATGCGAAACGGAGCTTTATTATCCGTATTTATTTCTACTTCGAGGATTTTTCTGACAGCGCCTTTCATGCGCTCTGAAGCCACTGCTCCGGAAGGACTGACTTCCTGCAGCTTATATATGAGGGACCATGCTTTTTTTTCTGCTGTGCTTCTGTCATTTTTCCGGGCGGGACGTCAACTGGCTTTTTACGGGATTTGGACTTTTTAAATTATTAGAACCTTTCATACGGCTCATAAGCTCATGCTGTACTGAATAAGCTTCGGAGCCGGTTAGCTCCTTTATAGATTCTTTCCCGGTAATGCCGTAAACAAGTTGATGCAGCTCGTCCTCACGGCTGTTTTTATTTATTCAAGACTTGAACCCATTGCATAAATAGCTTTTTTATCTGATTGACAGCTGCCATAAAAATTCCTCCTTTATTTTAATCTGAAATCCTTGCCATCGTCTTTAGGAATATTAATTTTAATAGACATCTCTGCTATTCTTCCGCCAATAGCTTTATCCATGTGATAAATTTCATCAAGAGTCTGCTCCGAAGAAATGACTGTACACATTGAATTTCTATACCTATAATCAAGAATCTGAAAGGCAAGTCTGATATCGGCGTCAGTCGCTCCTTCCTTGAACAGATCATCTATATAAAGCACTTCGGGTTTTGGAGTTCTGATATTATCTCCTTATATTCCGGCTCGTTTACCATAGATTTTATAACAGGCGATTCCTCAACCCAGAGCATATACCTGACCGAAAGTCCGATTTTGAGAAGCTGTCCGGAAATTGCAGTGCAAATATGTGTTTTCCCGCAGCCGTTCTGACCGCCGATAAAAACCATCTTCCTTTATATGTCCTGACAAATTCTGAAGCATGTTCCTTGATTTGCTGCTGGAAAGGCTTGCTTGTTTTATACGAAGCAAATGTCTTTTTCTTTATCAGCGAAGCAATACCGGAGCATTTTAATCTGTCTATGCTTTCACGTTTTTTCATACATTCGCATTTTACCATAACCTCTGCATTGTCCCTTATTACCGCAATATAGCCGCGGTTAAGGCACTTTTACAGTCATATCCGGTAAGTTTTCCGGGAACACTGTTATATAAATCAACTTTAGCCTTGATAAAGTCATCATAAGTAAGAGCCAAACGCTTTATTTTGGGTATCATGTCCGCAAGCTTCTCCATCGGCTTCATCCTCCCATCTGCGGTTATTCAGATATGTTGACGGATACGGCATAAACTGTCGATTTTGCTTTACCCAGTTTATATCTTTCTTCTGCATTTCAAGCGCTGATAAAATAGTATTTAAAAAGCTTTTCATCCGGATTCAACTTTTTAAAAGCTCTGAAAGCCTTTGATTTATCTTTTTTCTTTGGATACGAGCTGTAGAATATTTCAAACATCATTTCAATATCCATAATAGCCTTACCTTGTCACAAACTGCCTACGAAGCTTCTCCATAGCTTCACTGTGACGCTCTCTTTCAGAATAATGAAAGTAGCATTCATAAAATTCAACATCTTTGGTAAACTTTGTGCAGTATAGTCCTTCGTTACCACATGAATGCTGACAGTTCTTACAGCAGTTTTCGTTGTTAATCATCTCCATCCTCCTCTGTTTTTTCCTCATATTCACGTTTTGTTATAACTCGGACATCAGATTCCATTACTTTTGCTGTATTGGCTATTGTTTTTATTTGCATTTTAAGAAAATTTTCATTAAGATCAGAAGAATCAGCTATTCGGCATTCCTGAAATGTGATGCTCGGATACCCGACTGAACCCATTCCGCCCCATATGCATGAGTTTCTTACTTCAAAATATATAGTGACAGTGATATTAATAAGTTCTTTTATTTCAGCAGATGTTATTTCAGGAAATTCAGCTATTAAATTTTTATCCTTGTACTGCCTGCAATTTTCAGCGCTTTTATAATTAGCGCTGTCAATACAGACTTTCTTATGATAGCAATTTTCACATTTCGTCATTTTTCTATCACTCCTATATATCAAGTCCCAGTGAATTATCAATGTCGAATTCATCTTCAACATCAAGTACAATCGGCGTTTCGTTGTAATACAAGTTCAAAAAGCAGCGTCTGAAACTTATTGTAAGACGTGATTTTCACCATTTCCTTTACGCTGTGACCTTCAAAGTAAACACCGCTTAAGTGCCCCCATCCTGGTTTATCTAATTTTCTAAAAATTGAAAAACCAAAATCACAGGTAAAAATATCTTTTCTTTTATCGCCAAAAATACGTTAATGAGTTTGACGGCTCTTCTTTAGATATACTGCAATCAAGAAAACCATGTTCGCTTTCATCCATAGATGTATAAAATTCGTTATTAAGTTCGTACTTTTCATTTTCTTCTAAGTCTTCAATTTGCCAATCGCGATAAGCTTTAAAAATTTCAGATAACTTAATACTTTCATATTTAAGCATAAATATATCTTCAAAAGTGTCTGAAACTTTCTTTGCTATATCTTCCTTCAGATATTCTTCGGTAATCTGTTTAAGCTTTTCGCAGATAAATGAATTATACCCGGTAAAATCAAGGGTATCAAGGCAAGGCGAAATCTGACTTTCAACCATTTCTCGGATTTTCTTCCTTATTCCATATCCGTCAAACGCAGAGGCTACCGAATCAAGTACAAGACTGTGAAGCTTGCTTTCAATGTGATTTTTGATTTCTCCGCTTGTCTCCATTTCGTCAATTTTTTCTGCGCAATTTCATTAATATTAATGCTCATTATTTCTCCTTTTATTGACATTGCCATTTTTAAAGAAGGGAAGGATAATTAATGCTAATAGATACAGTTAAAAAATATATGTATCACTCTAATTGAAGTACTTCAATTAAAATCACAAATAAAACATGATATTCCCTTAATTGGAATAATATCTGTATTAAGTACCCTTGTTTTAATTCGTAAAATTTCTTATAAAATGGCTCGTAAATCATTTTAATATATTTTGTCTTTGCCTGTAAAAAATACGGGCATTTTTCTATTCACTTAAACGTTCTACTGCAACCTTTGTGCTTTGTTCAACACAAACAGCAGCATTAATATTAAGTATAAACTGTTCAAAAGCCGGTTGAGAAAATACGCCGCTGTTATTCAGCTTAATTATTGACCGGATTTTATTCCACGAAATAATTTCAGCTACTAAATAGGCATTATCGCTTGCCTCTTCTTCTGATAGCCCGCCGATTTTCATGAGATTCTTTTTTGTCTGTTTCAAAGCTTTTTTCCGTTAAGCTTCTTCATCAGCGACTTCTTAGCCTTTTCGTCACAATTCAAACTGCTGATAATTTCCTCAACGCTGCCCTCACAGTACTCCTTATTCCAAACGGCTGCTGCAATTTTTTTTCCCTCGGCATTAAGTTCGATTTTTTGTGTTACATTAACAAGGTCATTGTAAGCTTTTCCAAAAATATCAACAAACAAGGACGGCAGCACATTTGAAACTTTATCGGCAAGTGTTACAGTTGCTTTGCCGGAAGTTCCTGAGAATGAAACAGATTTGTATTTTGTATCCTCCAGAGCGCTTTCGCCGAGAATCTGAAGTTTGGACTGTAATGAAGAATACTCATCATCAAGCGCTGACTGCTCTTTCTTAATTGCTGCCATTCTGTCAATGATCTGTTTCACTTCCATCATACCGCCTCCTTCATTTTAACAGCACAATCAGAGCAAACGCATACATCCTTGTATTTTTTACAGATTCATGAGCACCGCAGAATCTGCACAAATCAATATGCGGTCTGATAGTCAAGCTGCCATCCTCCTGCGGTATTAAGTCTACCGCCATATTCGGCTGCCACCCCATGTCAGCCCTCAGAGCTTTCGGAATTGTAATTCCGGCCTTACTTGTAAAAGTTTTTTGATATCATATTTTCCCTCCTTCATATTTTATCCCTGACTCTGCATTTATACGGACTTGTCACCGTTCCGGACGCATATCCGAAGCTGCATTAGGGTTGAGGGGATGCCCCCTCATTTTTCTTTTAGCGCATAGCGCTCTTATTATAGGCTTATATTCAATTCTTCCGTTTTTCATATCCCTTCCAATTCTTCGATTGACTTCTCTGGATATGGATGTAAAAGCCGAATACTTTTTTACAATCTATATGGCAAACGCCGTTTTCTTTCCTATCCTTACAATTTCTGCAGGGATTGGGTACTTTTCTCATTTTTTAACTCTATATTTTTTAAAGGCTTAAATCCGATAATCCCATGACATCTGCGTTTAAAATTTCCTTGCTTATACATTCCTGTTTCTTGGAAGTCTTGTTCTGAATAAATACCAGCACAATTACAAAATTCCGGATGCCGTAGGTTAGGAAAGTACATCTTAAATATTAAAGCAGCTTCTCTCATATTCTTAGCTTTTACTATAATCCATCCTCCGTAAAAGGTTGACTTTTATCTTTGCCAAAGGTAAAATAAAAATTTTCCATATTACTCCTCTTTCATTAAAAAGTTATATTCTTCATAGAAAAACGTTAATTCTCTGTTTAAATTATTTCTTTCAAAGCTTTTTCAAAGTTTCTTGCAAGGAAGTGTTAAGAGCTTTTTATTCTTCTGTCAACATGTTCACTTGTTTCCTTTCGAATCTTATTTTCCTTATACTCTAATACTGCACACATAATAATAAAAGCGGCGCTTAGAATAATGAATATTTTAATTAATAGG
>VOFD01002587.1_pt1 | contig 23302 bp, 35 predicted proteins | sample 5384101 | NCBI WGS metagenome assembly VOFD01 (sample SAMN12384723, study PRJNA508395) | human gut metagenome | isolation source: healthy gut C | host: Homo sapiens
TCATCGGTGCTGTCATGGACCAACGCTTCCAAGCAAATTTCCCTGAAAACGTCAAAATAGCCCTTGTACGTTTCGGCATTTTTGTCATCCGGATGGGTGTAAATGTAATTTGCAACCGGAACCATAGCCCAGCCGCCGTAATCTGCCCCTGGCTGAGGGAGGCCATCATACCGCGGCAACGTTCTGTCACCGACTCCAAAAAGCTCCGGCGTCGTGGAGCCGGAGGCCTCCAGGCCCATAAACAGGAAAATGGGCTCTGTCCATGCGCCCCAATAGTAGGAATCCTCTGTTTGGTTGATATAGCTATGCAGCCGTTGGACATAATTCACCCCCTGGTAATCATAGGGGTTGTCACCCTGTGCAACAATCTGCAAAATGGCTGCTCGGATATCCGTACCGGCCCATTCCGTCCTGCTTTTATGGTTCTTGAGATTGTACACAGAGAAGCCATACTGGTCGAAATCCTCCCGAGTACCGATTTCGCCATCCAAACATCCCAGTACGAACTCGTGAGGTTGCGGTTGGTCTGGTAATATTCTCGCAGCTGATAGACAGCTTTGGTCACCAGGTCATCCTCACTGACGGTTCTGCCAACGGTAACCGCAAAGGCCCGGTGGCGGCTTCCTCGCCCTTGGTTACAGTAGCCGTCAGCGTCACCTTCTGCTCCGAATACGACACCGTCACTTTGCCGGTATCAGAAATGGCGGCAGGATTCGAACTACCCAGGAAATGGCACTCCCGTTTGCTCCGCTGACAGGCAGGTCGATGTTCTCCGTGACAAATAGGGGAATGACAATGGCATTCCGGTCATCATGAACCGCAGCCTTGTCTGTCCGCCCGCCATGGGGAAGGACCTCCACTGCAAAGCTTCTGGATGCTTCGGCAGAGCCAAAGGTCACCTTCGCCGTCAGAGTCACAACCACGGCAGGCTCTCCTTCGGCAGGTCTATTTACCACGCCAGTGACCGGATCGATGACTGTCGGGTTGCTGGAGATCCATTGAATGCTGCTGCCAAACCGTCCAGAGGTGGGCAGAAACAAATTTTCTGTCGCCGTAGTCGGAATGGATAGGGTATCCAAGTCACGGGATATTGTGTCTGCCTCCGACAGCTCCGGCGCATATACAAAGGTCGCCATCACGGCATCATTGTAGAGATAATCCCCCAGTGCCACAGAGCCGCGCCATACAGTTGCAGCTGAAATCCATGCCGTTGAAATCGGCAGGTTCCGATTATTCCAGTTAAAATACGCACCCAAGTCATCTTCTGTAAAGTGGGTGTTGTTCTCATCTTCAACGTGTTCTTGCGCTACAAAAATTGAGTAGCAGCCGGTCCATCAGGCCGAGGTCATCCACCTTCTCCTTTTCTCCGGCTGCAATCAGGGCAGAAATATATTGGGGCAATATTTGATCCCCTTTGATAGCCGCTGCCATTCCGGAAATTGACCCCTGGTAAGAGTCTTCCTCCTCCCGATAAAGCACCTCAAAAGGTGTGCAGGAGGCCCGTGAGTTCCTTCCTCGCAATGTCCTTCAGTTGATAGGAAGTTCCACCCACGGTAACCGGCGTCTCATCCTCAAGCCAGCGGGCCAGGAGCAACGCCGCATCGGTTTGTGCATAAAATACTGACGCCATGAGCATATCCAATCCCGTTTGGCCGATCATGCGTCCATTGGGGATCTCCCACACAACGCCTTTTGTGTTTTCGTATTTGGCATCGCCAAAGCTTTCCAGGTAGGTCTCAATGGCGCCGGTCCGCGTCTGCCGTTCATTCCCCCTGGAAGCTGCCAGTCGCCACCGGCATAGTACATTTCGAGAGCCAGCAGAGAATAGGTGTTGGTGATGCTGGCCCCAACGGGAATCGGCTTGGACGCCGTGGTGGGGATAAAGTTTCCATCCTCCCCCAAATTGGATAAAATCTCCCCAATCAAGTCAGAAGCGGTCTCTGCCGGGAACCCGTAGTCCCGCTTACGGTACTGCCGGGGTCCTCTCCCCGCACCATCACATCAATAGCCGCCATGGCCTCCGCCGAGCCAAGCTTGACAGTTTTTCCCTCTGTAAGCAGTGCTGTCCCCACGAAATCCGCTTGCAGCGGAATTCCGCCGTCTGCCCAGAGTCTCTCGTCAGAGCATATACCGCCAGCGCCGTGAGGGGCGAATACTCTGACTTCCGCTCATAGTAGGCCAGGTTGGCTTCTTTTTGCGGCGGTGATGTCCTCCCCCGCTTGCAGCTGTCACCGTCCCTGGCAGCAGACTGGCCAGCAGCGCCAGCGCCAGCAGTAGTGACATCGCCCGCCTACTCCAGTCCCTCCGCCAAATTTTGGGCTTCATGTTTGCATTCTCCTTTCCAGTCCATGGACTGCCGCAAAGCAGGACGGTCAAGGCCGTCCCCTGCCAGGTACTCCCGTCCCTCCAGCAGGGTCAGGCCTTGACGCCCCATGTTTGCAACCAGCCTATCGAATCAATTCACTTAGGCAGCAGGATAATAGATTTCATACTCGCTGATGTCGAAGACAATCTCCATGCCATCCACCAGCTCGTAAGACGTGCCATACAGAGACAGGGCAGTGAGCTCACCATTCTGAGTGCAGGCAATGTTCCAACCAGTGCCGCTGAATACATCATAGGTAACCTCGCCTACAACTTCCTGGCGGGTGGGGTTGTATGTAATGTTCTGGCCTTCCACATAGTGGATGTAACCGCCTGCAGGTCCCTCCACCGGGTTGGCATCCCAACCGCCTTCGATCACATAGACGTCATGATTGTAAATGCCGCAATGATGGCATCCAGCACATTGACCTGAAGGCCAGACGGAGCATTGTATACCGAGTCGCGAACCAATCCATCCACAACCAGTTCCTTGATGTCATCGATGCTCATTTCATAGTTCAGGATATAGTAGTTCGCATTGGCGTCCGCCATGGTAGGTGTGCCGCCCTTGTAAGCCTGTGTGACAGCGTTACCGTTAGCATCAATACCGCCCTTGGTGAACTTGTTATAGGTAACGAAACCGTGACCGTTCAGACGAAGTGGCTTCGGTTGCAAATACGGAGCTGCTCATGGCAAAGACCATGGCCAGCACCAGCATATATAAACATATATAAACAGAGCTGTACAGAAATATGCTTATAAGAATATAAAAATCTATTCACTTTCAATTCCACAGGCAAATATTCTAAAACAAAACAGCACTTTCTGTAGGTGCAGATTGTGCTACACATCGGGAAACAATTACTGCGAAGGTGGAAACCAGCGACTGCATACTCGGCAGGGGAGTATATCACAGCTTGGAAAAATAGCCGAAAAGCTTAAAATGCAGCCTTTTGGTTTAAAAAAGAATTAGCTGGAAAAATCGATGACTTTCTGAAACAAACACAGCGAACAAAACCTGAAATTATGGGTATATTGAATGTTACAGACAATTCGTTTTCTGACGGAGGGTTATACACCACTGCTGAAAAAAGCTTTTAAACACCTCCTTGATATGGTTAAAGACGGTGCAGATATAATTGATATAGGTGCAGAATCTACAAAACCGTATTCAAATGCAGTTCCACCGGATATACAGCTTAAAAAAAAATTATACCGGTGCTTGAACTCGTTCAAAAGAAGGAATTTCAGTGCCTGTAAGTATAGATACCAGAAGTGCAAAAAGTTGCACAAGAATGTATTAAACTGGGAGCTTCTATAATTAATGATGTTTCAGGCTTTGATTATGATAAGAATATGTGCAGTGTTATTGCTGCAAATCCGCAGGTAAAGATTGTAATACAGCATTCAAAAGGAACTCCTGATGTTATGCAGAACAATACCTGCTATGGCAATCTTATTGATGAAATTTATCTGGGGTTAAGAGAAAAAGTAAATCATCTTTTTCTCAAGGTATTTCTTCAGAGCGTATAATAATTGATCCGGGGATTGGCTTTGGAAAATCCAGAGCCCAGAATTTTGAAATAATAAGAAGGCTTGAAGAATTTAAAGGATTGGGATGCAGGCTTCTGCTTGAATTTCGCGTAAAAGCCTGTTGAATATGCCTGATGCAGAAAATAATATAAAAGATACTTTTACCTTAGCATTGAATACCCTTGCCCTGGAGCATGGCGCTGATATATTAAGGGTTCATAATGTAAAGCTTCATAGATGTCTTCTGGATATATTATGTGAAAATTAGTAATGAATTTTTATTAAGGGGTTGGCAAAAATCATTTTTTGCGTTTTAATGAATAGATAAGTGTGGAGTTTATATATTGTTTACACATGTAAACATTTGTAAATAAAATAAGAAATTTCCGCAAATAATGTCAAAAATAAAATTGTTTTGTTTTTAACTAAATATCAAACAAAAAGATAATAGAAAAAAGTGAGGTGTAGAATATGTCAGTAAATGCAGTAAACGGTACAGATAACAGAGGCAGAAATGCCGCAATCGGTGCTGGAGTTGGTCTTGTAGGCGGTGGTGCAGCAGGTTATTTCACAAAATCAATTTTAAAAGACGGAAATTTCTCAGATGAGTTTATTCACAAAACAATGTTAGCAACAGCAGCTGATGACTCAGCAAGAGATAATTTAAAATTATCAAAGAAAATTACAGAAATGGGCGATGATGCTTCTGTAGGTAAAATGAAAAAAGTTCTTAATGATGTTATGGAAAAAAGTAAAAAATTCGTAGCTGAAGATCAGATAGAAGCAACTAAAAAGCTATCGCCGAAGGTTCAGATGACGAAGTTAAGTCTATTTTTAATGGAGTAAAACAGCTGCAGAAACTATATACGACGAAGGAAAGAAAGTTGTAAGCGATACTCTGGAAACTGTTTATGATAAAGCAGGTAAAAAATTCAAAGAATTACCGCAGGATGCAGCAGAAGAAACTAAAAATTCTTTGAAGCTGCTAAAAAAGACAGCTCGTAACATGAAAATTAAACCGGCAGCTATCTACGGTGCCGCAGCTGCAGTAGTGGCTGGTCTTATTGGATATGCAGCAACCCCGAAAGCTAAACCGGCTGAAGGTGAAGCTTCTGCAGAAAAAGCAAATTCTTAATTGATAAGTTAGTTATAAAATAAAAAAACAGGAACAGCTATGTTCCTGTTTTTTTTGTCATATATAAATATTTGTAAATTAAACAAAATACCAGCAAAAAAATATATTTTTGTGTTTATATTTACAGGTAGTATAAGAGTCCCCCATGATAATAATCAATAAGAAAATAGAAAAGTTTATAAATTACGCAGGTAAAAATCTTAACGCACCCCAGCAATCAATTATTATGGGTGCAACAGCCTTAGTATTTCAGCCTTACATAAACAGAAAGAATAACCGTCTTGACCAGGATACGAAAGATATGGCAGTTGCCCGTTCTATTGGAAAAAATATAGCAGGGAACTTTTTTTGATTTTGTAACCAGAGTCGGTGCATTTTTTGCAGTAGTAAAGCTTTCAAATTATAAAACCAATGACGTGAAAAATGATGAAGATATAGTTAAAGAGCTGATTCCCCAAAATCAAAAGAAAGATATTTTTACGCCAAACCTCGGCAATAAGTTTGCCCCGCGTTCAAAAAAGGGAATTTCTCAAGGATTATAAATCATACAGGCTTGCAATGGGAGCTCTGTTAGCAACAGGAGTTGCAGTATTTATAAAAACTACGGTTGAGCTTCCTTTGACAAAAAAACTCACAGATATTTTTTACAAACTTGAAAAAATCAAGAACCCGCAGGAAAAATGATACATCGAACAATACTGAACAGAGTAACAAATAAAATATTTAATAACTATGCAAAAGATTCCGGCAAGCTTCTTGTACATGTCGGAACCGGAGTTACTGTTATCGGCGCATCTGCACAGATGGCATGCTTTTGAGTGACAGGAAAATGGAAAAAGCATACAAAAAATTCCTTGTTAATCAGGAAGCCATTACATCCGGCGCATGTATCGCAATGTATTATTCCATATGCGAATCGGTGCGTATTGGGGTTAATAAAGCACTGGAAGGCGGCAAAGTCTTAACAGAAACGGTAGCAAAGTCTATTGCAGGCTTGAACAAAGAAAATAAGAACATTAAAGCCGAAGATTGGAAAAATATATTTACTAAAAAGAAATGAAAAAAAGGGCTTTCCTATAACCTTGAACACATAGAAGAAACTGATTTTTATAAAAATTCAAAAGATGTCTTGAAAAACAAATAAAAGAAGCTGCAAAAAATCTTCTGATATTTTTCAGAATTATAAAAGCGGTGTAAGTATTCTGGCAGTTCTTGCAGCCTCGGTGTTTGCCGGTAACATAGCAGGACCTGTAATAGGCAACTATCTGGTTTCTTTTCCTGTGAAAAAGATACAAAATAGTTTGAGCCATAGCCTTTGTGGAAATAATTTTTTTTACATGTAATAATAAAATTATGCTAGACAAAATTACGATTAAGGGTGCGAAAGAACATAATTTAAAAGATGTATCACTTGAAATTCAAAAACGAACTGATAGTTTTTTACTGGAGTTTCCGGCTCAGGCAAAAAGCTCTCTGGCTTTTGATACTATTTTTGCAGAAGGGCAAAGACGTTATATTGAAAGCCTTTCTACTTATGCAAGACAATTTTTTTGGGGCAGATGGATAAGCCGGATGTAGAATATATTGACGGGCTTTTCTCCTGCTATTTCAATTGACCAGAAATCAACAAGCAATAACCCGCGTTCCACAGTTGGTACCGTTACAAAAATATACGATTACTTAAGGCTTCTTTATGCAAGAGCTGGGACTCCTTATTGTCCGAACTGCGGAGATGAAATTAAACCGCAGTCTATTGACGAAATCGTGAACAGCATTATGAAACTCGGCGAAGGTACTAAAATTCAGATTTTAGCGCCTATTGTACGCGGTAAAAAGGTGAATTTCAATCAACCTTTGAAGAGCTTCGCCAGGAAGGTTTTGTCAGGGTTAAGGTTGATGATGAGATTTATAACCTTGATGAAGATGAAATTGAGCTCAGCAAAACAAAAAAACACACAATCCACGTTGTAGTTGATAGAATTGTTGTAAAAGAAAGCGCCCAATCAAGAATTGCAGATAGTGTGCAAATTGCTTTAAAAAAAGCCGATGGAATAGTTATTGTTGATGCTGTAGGCGATAAAGAAATTATATATAGTGAAAAACTTTCCTGCCCGAAATGTAATCTAAGTTTTGAAGAGCTGGCACCAAGGATTTTTTTCTTTTAATGCCCCTTATGGCGCTTGTGAAAGATGTTCAGGTTTAGGTGCTGATTTTGTAATTGACCCTAACCTTGTAGTTCCGGACAGGACAAAATCTTTTAAAAGACGGTGCAATTTATCCTTGGTCAAAAAAACAACTACTTCTTATTATGAAGATGTCTTAAAATCCGTAAGCGAGCACTACGGAATAGATATGGATACTCCGTTTGAAGAACTGCCTGAAGAGCAGCAGCAGATTATTTTATACGGCGGAGATGATTTAATGAAATTCCGCGTGATGAAATTCGGGACTCACCGCTATGAAACCAAGTATCACAGATTTACAGGTGTTATTCCTTTTCTGGAAAAACGCTATAATGAATCAAATGGCGAGTACTGGCGTGAAGAAATAGAAAAATATATGGTTACAACTCCTTGTCCTGCCTGCGGCGGTGCCAGACTGAAACCTTTTCTGCTTGCTGTAAAAATTAAAGGTAAAAATATTTACGAGTTTACATTACTTTCAATTACAGATGCGCTTGATTTTGTAAATGACTTATATCTTGAGCTCGATGAATATAAATTACAGATTGCAAAACAAATTTTGGATGAAATCAGAGCACGTCTTAGATTTTTATGCGATGTCGGGCTTGGTTATTTGAATCTTGCTCGAATGGCAGGAACTCTCTCCGGCGGCGCGGCACAGAGAATAAGACTTGCTACACAAATAGGAAGCGGGCTTTCCGGTGTGCTTTATGTTCTTGATGAACCTTCTATCGGACTTCACCAGAGAGATAATGACAGACTTATCAAAACACTTATTAAACTTCACAACCTCGGTAATACTCTTATTGTTGTAGAACATGATGAAGATACCATATGAGGAATGCAGATTATATTGTTGATATTGGTCCGAAGGCTGGTATTAACGGCGGTAAAATTGTAGCTCAGGGAGCTCTTGATGATATTATAAAATGCAAAACTTCACTTACCGGTCAGTATTTGAGCGGTGCAAAGTTTATTCCGGTACCTGAAAAAGTACGTGAAGGAAACGGTAAGTTTCTGAAAGTTAAAAATGCTCATCTGAATAACCTTAAAAATATAAATGTAGATATTCCGCTTGGTAAAATAGTAGTTCTGACAGGGGTATCCGGCTCAGGAAAGTCAACACTTATGCAGGACTTAATCTATGAATATGCCCTGCACTCTCTTCGCGGCAATAAACCTAAACCGCAGGGCGTAGATTTGATTGAAGGATTTGAAAATATAGATAAAATTATAGATATTGACCAATCCCCGATAGGCAGAACTCCGCGTTCAAACCCTGCAACATATACTGATTTGTTTACACATATTAGAGAACTTTTCTCAAAAACCAACGAGGCAAAAGTCCGGGGGTATAAGCCGGGACGCTTTAGTTTTAATGTAAAAGGCGGCCGATGCGAGGCTTGTAAGGGTGATGGCGTAAACAAAATCGAGATGAACTTTTTGTCAGATGTCTATGTCAAATGTCCGGTTTGTAAAGGTAAACGTTATAACCGCGAAACACTTGAAGTAAAATATAAAGGAAAAACTATTGCAGATGTTCTTGAAATGAGTGTAAAGGAAGCACTTGAGTTTTTTGAAAATATTCCTGCAATTAAACATAAGCTTAAAACATTATATGATGTAGGGCTTGATTACATAAAGCTTGGTCAGAGTGCAACAACATTGTCAGGCGGTGAGGCGCAGAGAATAAAGCTTGCATCAGAGCTGAATAAGCGTGCTACCGGAAAAACTTTGTACCTTCTTGATGAACCTTCTGTAGGTTTGCACTGGGCTGATTTGGATAAGCTTATAAAAATAATTCAGCAGCTTGCAGATCAGGGAAATACAATTTTAATTATTGAACATAACCTTGATTTAATAAAAGTTGCAGATTATATAATTGATTTAGGTCCGGAAGGCGGAGCAGCCGGCGGTCAGGTTGTTGCAACCGGAACCCCGAAAGAACTTGCCAAAAAATAAAAAATCTGTCACAGGTCAGTATTTGAAAGGCGTTTTGAGCTGACGCCTGAACCCTGCTCATATTGACGCTCCACTTGAACTTATGATAGAATTCTGCTATAATAAGACTATAATCAGGAGATATATATGAAAAAAGTTCTATCAGCTTTATTTATGATGTTAATGCTTGCCTTCGGTCAATCAGCTCTGGCAAAAAATGTTCCGGTTGTCGCAATGAGTGATTATGTCGGCACAAACCCGCCGCAGGCTATGGCTGTAAAAGTCGGCAGTAATATCCAGGTAACTGATGATATAGTTCTCTTTGAAGGCTACGTTGTTAAAGGTAAAATTGTAGTTAATAAAAATGGAACTTTTTTTTTCTTTTATCCCTTATAGCTTTATAAATTTCCATAATGAAGAAACTAAATTTGAACCTCAGGCATATGCTACATTTGCCGGTATGGTCGTGAATAATAAGATTGTTGCAGCAAAAGCTCCTTTAACAATTAAAACAGGTCAGGTTTTTGCCTTAAATTTCACAGAAGTGCAGCCAAAACAACAGCAGCAGGTTGAAAATGTATCAGGAACAGCTTCTGATATTGTAAATACATCATATACACCGGCAACAGAAGAATCCCAGCGTCCTTTCAGCAGATATTTACCGGGATTACCGCTGACTGATTTAAGCACTTTTGATTCCTGCAATCGTTACAATCCTGCTATGCCTCTGAATAATATCTTGCGAAATAATGAATTTTTAAGATAAAATAAAACAAGAGAGATAAATTTGTAGGAGTATAAAATGAAGAATATTTTTAAGGCAGGAATTTTAACTGTTTTTTGTGTACTGTTTATGCAGCCGGCTTTTGCCACAGAAGTTTTGAAAGTTGAATCCCTAAGCAGTTTTTCAACTTCAAAACCGCCTGAATTTATTTCTTTGAAAACTATGAGCTCTGTTGCTCTGATGAAAATATTACTATTCCTGAAGGTGTTATAGTAAAAGGAAGGTTGACCGAAGTTAAAAGACCGAAAAGATTAAAACGTAATGCGAGTTTTTCTGTTATTCCGGTAAGCTATGTTGATGTTAACGGAAATGAGGTTGAAATTCCGGTTGAATATATCGGAAAGTTCTCGCCGAAATTTGAAATTGATAAGATGGATGTAGCCAAAAGTGCAGCATTAACTGTAGGCAACCATTTTGTAAAAGGTATAAGTATAAAACCATGCCGTAGAAGGTGCTGTTAAAAAAATGAAGAAGGCAATAGATTTAAGTCTTCTGCTGTTTCTGTATATGAAAACTCCCCTTTCTCTTATATCGAAAAAAAGGAAGCGAACTTGAGATCAGAGAACACGATTTGTTTTCTTTAAGATTTAAGGAAGCTGAAGGCGAAGACGCAGAAAACGCAGAAACTATAGAAACGCCTGCCGCGCCGGAAGCTGTTGAAACACCAACTCAATCCGATAAAGAAGTTAAAGTTAAAGAAAAAAGACAGAAAAAAGTAAAGAAACAAAACCTGACAAACAAGACAAAATTATTCCGGCAGAAAGAATTAAAGAGCCACAGGCAGAAGCTCTGAAGGAAACACCGGCAGCCATGCCTCAAAAACACAGAATACGCTTCAGCCAAATGAACCTGAAGTCCACTGGGTTCAGGAGGGTGTAAAAGGCGAAACCTTTAAATTCGGGCGTGAAGACAATATTTAATTAAACTTCTAACGCAGCAATTTTTAAGGCACCGTTTCCTTCAAGGATTATTTCGGTGTCTTTTTTTCACAATCCGAAATTACAAGCTTAGTCTTTTTAAGATTATCTTCTGTAAATGTTGTTATTTCTTTGACCTTTAATTCACTCACACAAAACACTCCTTTATTCTTATGATAACAGATTTTTAGATTATTTCAATAGTAAAAATAAATAAAAACAGAGCCTATTTTACAGGCTCTGTTTTTTATCTTATAAAAGTTAACTAAAACGATTAACCTTTAATCTGGTTCATTACTTCATCAGCAAAGTTTTCCTGACGTTTTTCAAGACCTTCACCAAGCATATATCTTGTGAATTTTTCAACTGTTAATTTGCCTTCGATTAATTGCCCAACAGTTACGTCCGGATTTTTAATGAACGGCTGTTCAAGAAGAACTCTTGAAGCCATAAGTTTATTTACACGACCTTCAACAATTTTAGCTCTGATAGCTTCAGGTTTTTTCTGAAGATCTTTTCCTTACCCATTTCAATTTCTGTTTCGTGGTCTATAACAGACTGAGGTATTTCTGCTCTTGAGATAAATTCAGGAGCTGAAGAAGCAAGTGTAAACAAATATCATTCATTAATTCTTCATCTTTTTATCAGTTTTTAAAGAACACCGATTTTACCGTTATGAATGTAAGAAGCAGTGCTGCCTTCATAACGTACAAATCTTCTGAAAGTGATTTTTTCGCCGATAGAAGCGATTTTTTCTTTAATAATATCAGCAATAACTTTGCCGCTTTGTGGACAAGTTGAAGCAAACAAAAGCATCAACATCTGCAGGATTTTCTTTTTGCAACAAACTCTGCAAGGTTTGCAGTTAATTCTTTGAATTCTTCATTTTTAGCAACAAAGTCAGTTTCACAGTTAACTTCAACCATAGCACCGCAATCAGCTTGAACAGATGATGCGATTAAACCTTCAGCAGCAATTCTGCCCATTTTTTTATCAGCAGAAGCCATACCTTTTGGCGGAGAACTTCCATTGCTTTTTCCATATCTCCGTCAGTTTCAACTAATGCTTTTTTAGCATCCATCATACCTGCACCGGTTTTATCGCGAAGTTCTTTAACCATTTGAGCTGTAATGTTCATTATAATTCTCTCCTTTTCTGTTGTCCGTCCGATATATACAGACAGCTGCAGTAAATTAAAGAGGTGAGGCGTAATTCGCCCCGCCTCTTATAAATAAACTATTATTCTGCTTTAACTTGCTTCTTTAACTTCAACTTCAACGCCTGCATCTTCAGCTTTAATTTCTTCAATTTTAGCTTTCTGGTTAGCGTTGTTTTCTTTAAAGCTGTTTGCCTTCAAGAACTGCATCAGCAAGTTTAGAAGTAATTAATTTAATAGAACGGATAGCATCATCGTTACCCGGGATAACGTAGTCAATTCCGTCCGGATTAGCATTTGTATCAGCTAAACAAATAACAGGGATACCTAATTTGTTAGCTTCCTGAATTGCAATTAATTCTTTTTGCCCTGGTCGATAATGAAGATAAGGTCAGGCAACCTCTCATATCTTTAATACCGCCTAAAGTTTTTGCTTAATTTTCCTAACTGTCTGTTGAGCTGAGCAATTTCTTTTTTTAGGTAATTTATCAGCGTGACCGGAAGCAATGAATTCTTCCAATTCTTTAATTTATTAACACGTCCTCTGATAGTTTCAAAGTTTGTAAGCAAACCGCCTAACCATCTTCTATTGATGTAATAATTCGCCTGAGCGTTGAGCTTCTTCTGCAACAACTTCAGCAGCCTGTTTTTTTGTACCTACAAAAAGGATGTTTTTGTTACGTGCTGCAAATTCTCTAACAACAGCATAAGCTTCATCCAATAAATCAGAGGTTTTACGTAAGTCAAGAACGTAAATACCATTTCTTGCACCGTAAATAAACGGTTTCATTTTAGGGTTCCATCTTTGGGTCTGGTGTCCGAAATGAACGCCTGCTTCCAAAAAGTTCAATCATAGATGCTACCGGCATCGTTTTTTCTCCTTATAATTATGTATTGTACTACGGGCTAAACCGCCTCATCCGACGGGGCTTTTTGTGTTTTAACAAATCGCTGCATAACTTTTAAATGCGATTTGCTTTTTTGCCCAAACCCGGACTAGGGCAAAACCTATCAGGCTGGTGTAACCATTTATATAATAATATAAACATGCCTTAATGCAAATCTAATATTGATTTTTGTAACGTAAATTACCTTCAGTCCAGTAAAATTAATATTGAAAAATGCTTAAACATATATTATAATAAGAAAAAGCAATAAAAGCAGTGATATAACTAAAAAGGAGATTAAGTTATGGAAAACACAGTAAAGACAAGGCTTTTCGGGGGGGGGGCAGGGTAATTTAAGCTCCTTAACGGGTATTGGCGCAGGTAATAAACCATGTAGCGCCGCAACGCAAGAGAAAAAGCAAAAAGGCTTTACTCTGGCTGAGGTATTGATAACTCTGGGTATAATAGGTGTAGTTGCATCAATGACATTGCCTTCGCTTGTTCAAAAATATAAGGAAAGAGAGCTTATTACAGGGGTTAAAAAAGTTTATTCAGATGTGAATAATGCTATCATGAAAGCTCAGACTGATTTTGGTGTTATCGGAGATATTTCTGTACTATTTGATCCTTCAAACACTCACAAACAAACCGCCCAAAACTTTTTAAAGTACTTTAACGGTGCAAAAATTTTGTGAAAAGTCTTCAAGCAAAGGCTGTTCACAATATTATTATGATGTAAAGTATGCACATTTTTATGCAGGTAATGATGGAAAAGGCACCACTTGGAGTGCTAAAAATTGGCTGCCGGCAATTATCCTCAATAATGGTGCGATTTTATATATAAATCAGAGAAATAATGAAAACTGTTATGCAGAAGAATCTTATACGCTAAAGGATGAATATGGAAGACCTATTTTGGATGAAAATGGGAATGAACAAACGCGTACCGGCTATGTCACTCTTTGCGGGAGTATTGTTATGGACGTCAACGGCACTAAGCGTCCTAACAGGTACGGTCAGGATGTTTACAGTATTATGATATATAAAGACAGGGTAACTCCTTCATATCAAAGCTCAACAGGCAGTGAAAGCTTTAAAAGTATTTTATCCGGTAAAGATAAGTTGATTTACAATGAATATAAAGAAGGTGAAGCAATGGAAGACTAAAAAAGCCCTGAAAAAGGGCTTTTTTATCTATAGAACTCGTTATTTTAATCAATTTTCCAGCTATTCAGATATTCTTCTTGTTCATGAGTCAGAGTATCAATTTCAATTCCCATTGATTTAAGTTTTAATTCTGCAATTTTTACATCAACTTCGCGAGGAAGTGTATAAAGTTTGTTTTCAAGCTTACCGTAATTTTTAACAAGAAATTCAATACCCAAAGCCTGGTTTGCAAAACTCATATCCATTACACTTGCAGGATGACCTTCTGCGCAAACGAGGTTTACAAGTCTGCCTTCAGCCAGAACATAAACAGATTTCCCGTTAGTGAGTTTATATTCTTCAAGAGTTGGTCTGATTTGTTTGATTTCAGTAGTATATTTTTTAGACCGTTTACATTTACTTCGTGGTCAAAGTGCCCTACGTTTCCGAAATGCCCCGTCTTTCATTTCCAAAAGATGCTCAACATCAATAACGTGTTTATCTCCTGTAACGGTTAGGAAAATGTCGCCTTCTTTGGCAGCCTGGGCAATCGGCATTACTCTGTAACCTTCCATAGCTGCTTCGAGAGCTTTTAAAGGATCTACTTCACAAACAATAACGTTAGCCCCCATACCCTGAGCTCTCATTGCAATACCTTTACCGCACCATCCGTAACCTGATACAACAACGGTTTTTCCTGAGAAAAGAATGTTTGCAGCTCTCATTACACCGTCAAGTGAACTTTGACCTGTCCCGTAACGGTTATCGTAAAGGTGTTTTGTGAAGCTTGTATTAACACCAACAGCAGGAGCTTTCATAATCCCCTGTGCTTCCAAAGCCTGTAATCTTATAATACCGGTAGTCGTTTCTTCTGTAGAGCCGATAATTTTTTCAGCTAGTTCCGGTCTTTCGGCATAAATTGTTGAAACAATATCACAACCGTCATCAATAATAATATTCGGATTATGGTCAAGTGCAACTTTACGTGTTCTCTGTAAGTTTCAACGCTTTCTCCGGCATAGCCGTAAACAGGAATTTCCCAGTATTTTACAAGAGCTGCGGCAACATCATCCTGTGTTGAGAGCGGATTAGATGCCACAAGAACTGCATCAGCGCCGCCGGCTTTCATAACTGTGCATAACGCTGCAGTTTCTTTTGTAACGTGTACACAGGCTGACAATTTTAAACCTTTAAAAGGCTGTTCTTTTATAAATCTTTTTTCGATTTCCCTGAGCACAGGCATATCTTTTAAAGCCCATTCTATCTGGTTTTTCCCCTGTTCTGCAAGGTTAATATCCTTAATGTCGCATTTAATTTCTGTCATTACCATTAAATTTCTCCTTTTGTTTATAATAGAATTATATTTATAAAAAAGTGTATAGCAATATTTTGTAATATTTGTGTAAACAGAAATATATTTATGTAAAAATTTCTTAATATAATATTTCGTTTTGGCAAAAATAAATGTTTAGCATTTTTAAAAAATTAGAAATAAGGAGTGTGTGTGAAAGTTAATATTGATAAATTAAATACGGTTAAAGAAGTTCCTTCATTTGAAGGCTATAAACCCTCCAAGACTGATGCGGGTACAAATATATATGAATTTAACTATCCGTTCGACAGCAATAAGTTTGATTGCTATCTTGAATTGTGTCAGGTTGTCCCTAACGAAAATACCGGTAACTATGGGCTGGGAAAACTGCTTAGAAATAAAAAGTATAGGAAATACTTTATTACAGCTTCAGCCAGGTGTAAATAAAGTAAATCTTAATGATTATTCACTAAACGAAAATAGTCCTTTTGCATACCACTATAAATTAACACCTAAAGGTTCAAATGGTAACGGTATACCTATGTACCAGATTGATTCGGGTGATATTATAAATTTTTCAAGACCGGATCTGGATAGAGGTTATGAAAAATATACAACCTTGTAGTTCCTAACGGATCAAAGGGTTCTACAGGCGGTTCGCAGATTTTGCTTGTTCCGGATTCGTATAATGCTATGTATACCTTCGATAAGGATGGTAAGTATCAGCCAAACCTTGACTATATACGGGCTTCATTAAGCATGAAACATTTCTCAAATAAAATGGGCGGTTCTCTTGCCTGTGTGGAACATGATCTTGATGCAGGCAACTTCGACGGACTTGCAAACATTGTTTAAACACCGTTACTTACAGATGACAGTAAAACTCCTCATGCTTACTGGAATAAAAAACTGTATGCAGATAGCTCAGGCACTGGGCAGTGTTGATGATTATGCTAGACTTCAAAGGAAACTATTTGCCCATGGTATTAACTGGGTATCTGACGGTGCATATGTTAATGAAGGTTTGGAAGGTGTTCACTTTAAACACGTATTAAAATGGGGTGAAAAAATCTCCGTATTTCTACTGGTTTAATGCAGAAAATCTTCAGAATGGCCCGTTATCTCTCGGGGTTTACGGAAAGAAAACAAACTTTATTGCACATAAGCTTATAAACTGCCCTTGGGATTTTGAGCAGTCAGCTGATGGTATTACAAAACCAATTAAGAATAAGCACTACGATAAAACTAAACCTACATATCTGCAGATTTTTGACAGACGTTTAGTATCTTCTTCAGAGGCAAAAAATAATACCCCTGTAATTGAAAATTATTCAAAATGTAATACAGAAAATATCTTTGATATTGTTACACATGATGATACTGTTGTTCCATATGTATTTGAGATTGATCCTGATATATATATGGACAATATCAAAAAATTTAATGAGTATAATAAGGCCAAGCCTTTAGGTCAGTATGTTCCATACGAAAGTTTTGAAGCAACAAGAATTCTTACAAAATTTCCAAACTTCCAGCTTGAATCCAAATTTGAAAGCGGATTTACAACTTGGGATGCAAACGTAGATATTGCTAAGCTGCGCTATGTATACTCTCATAATGATACAATCCGGGAAAACAACCTTCTTGACAAGAAAAAAGAAGAATATAGAACCAAAATTTGTGAAAATAATATGGAAGTCCAGGATTATGCAATTACCTCTGCCCAGTACTGACTAGAAAATCTAATCAAATCTTAAATCTATATGTTGCTAAAAATCTTCAAAATGTAGACAGCTATGATGCTCAAAAAAGTTAACGAACTAATCCAGCGCAATATTAAGGAGAAGAAGACCTTCCCTGTTTCGTTAAATTCAAAAAATTAACCTTAATAATATAGAATGTGTACTTAGAGGGCAATACCAGTTTAGAAAGGTTGAAGACGGGGGAAGATTTCAAAACTCTTGTTAAATCTTCTTTAATGGATGTTCCTCTGGATTCAATTGAGCTGGGAGATAACATAGTTTCCGTTCTGGGTACTTCTTATATGTCAAAGCGTGCACATCACCCAGACGAAATAGGTAAGTCCAGATATGAATTGGATAAATTAAATAACCCGCATCTTAACGAGCAGAATGAAGAGCTTTACAGATCTGTAAATGCGATGTTCTATGAAAAAGATTACATTGATGGCTACAAAAAACGGTGAGTTTTATACATTTGCGATGAATGTCCTCAAACGTGTCAATGAGATGCTTCCTCCTCAATCCAAACTGAATACGGGCTACAATACAAGTGATTACGGGAAATATGTAGTACCGCTTCTGGCTCCTGAAATAATGAAATTCGCAATGGTTAAAGGTCTGTTCCCTGACGCTGAAACCAAAATAAATGAAGAAGACGGCGGAATTAAATATGATTACAAGGAACTAAAAGAAACTTCTCTTCAGGCTCTCGGAATACATGCCACAGACCCGAAACAGGAAGCTACAGAGCTGCTTTCCGCAATGAAAAAGGTATAGCTTCAATATCTAAAGAAGATAAAGATATGCTTGCAAAAAGCTCTTTATAAGATGATTGAAAATACAAACCTTACAAGCTTCAGGCTTGCTGAAATGATTGTAGACAGAAGCCAGGCCGGTATGGATTGGAGAATTGATGCTACTAAAGATATTGGTGATATTGATGCTCTTAGAGATGGACATGGTGACTTCCAAACAACTTGGAATGATGTAATTAATTTCTGGAGTAAATTTTCTAAGGCAGTTTATGAACAGAACCCTAATTCATATCTTGTAGCCGAAGTTACTGATGAGGATGAGTTGTTTGATAAAGGTAATGGTAAAGGCTCTGCAAGATTTAACGATAGAAAAGATATTGTAATGAAGTTCCTGCGCGAAACAGGTATTACATCAACTGCCAATTACAGATATTTCTTTACTGATGTTGCAAGCATTTTTGGAAAGACTGCTGAAAAGGGGATGATGACTATAACGATTCAGGCACAAGAATGATTAAAAAATTATGAAGGATGGCTGGGATGGTCAGAGAAATGAACCTGTTACCGGCTTCCTGCATTTTGGTCCTCTCGGAGCTCAATTATATTCATATACCTTTGTGGAGAACCATGACAAACCTCGTATTCTTCATGTTAGGTATGGATATGGGGTTATTCTATGCAAACCTTAACGATGAGAGTAATCAAGGTTATAGAGAAGCTGCATATAGAGTATTTACCTGCAACTTTAATGACCCTATTAACTATGAACATTTCAATAATTATAAATTTGACAGAAAAAGCCCGAAAGCGGCTGCAATGGGTGACGCTATGCAGCATAAGCTTTCAGTAAAGTTTTAGATAACGTTTGCAAAAGTTACAATGATATATTTAATGACGGAAACAGAAACATGATTTATGAGGGTATTGTTAAATCAATCAGTGAACTTGCAAACGGAATTTCATATTCAAAATCCGGTGAGCGTAAAGAATTTAATGCAGATGCTTTTGGTGTAATTCCTTATGATATAGCCATTAATAAGGTTATTGAACAGGCAGAAAATCATGGTTTGAGGCTTTCTTTACCGCAGAGAGATATACTGAGAAAGAGTATTCTGTGCGAAATGCTGCGTCCTGCTCTACCTAAGATGAAAGGTATGATGCAATTCCTGGTTGCAGCACCAGGCAACCCTCGTATATGCCGGTGATGATTTTGGTATGACCGGTTATGAACAGAAGACAAAGAACATTTATCTTCAAAACCGTAATGCTCTTCACCATGAATGGCTTGAAACGGGTCTGAAGGTCTTGATGATCTTAAAAATTTCAAAAAGCAGATTGATGAGGTAATGGCTGTACGTTCAAGATATGAACTTCACCCGTTGAATGATGGTGCGCCGTTCTGCTTCCAGAGCAGCACGCGACAACATCTCCGGACTCAAATAATAAAAATTATTTTAGTGAAAAACTCAGTGCAATTTTTAAGATAAAAGTACCGATGGAGCAATGACAATTTCACTGATTTAATCAATGAGGCTGGTATAACCCTGGTGTTAATTATAAAGATGAAATGGTCCGAAAGATGTTTACCTTGACGCTATTGAATTTACAATGATTTTATACCGGCTCAGGAAGATAATGAAATAACTCAATGAGGGCTGTTAAAGTTGTTGGTAAAGTACAAATTTGTACGATATGTTAAAAAGAAAAAACGAAAAAGAAATGGTAATAAAAAAACAGAGGAAAACATGATAGGAAAGCTATATATGTTTTCTCAAACACGCTTCCACTCCGTTCCCGCTATCGTTTCGAAAAGATATATAGCTTTTCTAACGTCAGAACATTAAAAGAAAAAAAAAGCTTTTTTCGGACACGCTCCCGCACATGATACATATAGTCGACATCATTACCGGAATAGTGTCGAGCCTGAGGCAAACACAACCTGGGTTAACGAAAATCCTATCAGGTAAAAAATAAGAAAAAAAATATTTGTTAGCTTGGACGGAGCGGAAGCGTGCTTGAGAAAACATAAAACAGATAACACAAAGCAGTAGCACCTTTTGATTAACTATAAAATTTGAGGCGATAGCGTAAGCAGTGCGAGAGCGTGCCCGAAAAAGTTTTATATTTAATCAAAAAAAGAAGATAGAACAGATATAACTAGAAAAAAGGAGATTAAGTTATGCAAAACACAGTAATAGCAAGACTTTCCGGGGGGGGCAAGAGTAGTTTAAGCTCCATAACCGGTATTGGCGCCGGCACTGAACCATTTCGCGCCGCCGAACAAAGAACCGTTAAACGAGGTTTTACCTTAGCCGAGGTATTGATAATAAACTGGTACATTGATAACTACAAAACTTATAGTAAAAGTAGAAATGTTGCTACTGATTATTTTGATGATGGTCAGATAGTCCTGACAGATGGTTCTTTCTATATGATTGAAAATCCTGATAATAGTACAAATTACCTTTTTATAACAGTAGATGTTAACGGCTATAGTAAAAAAACCGAATGCTTGGGGGCATGACCTATTTACATTTGAAATTACCAAAACCGGTAAGTTTTTTGCCTATGGGCGCTGAGGGTACTGTATTTACAGATGCCTCAACTTACTGCTCTCCGTCATCTTCTCACAGATTAAATGGAATATCCTGTACCTATAAAGCATTGACAGATAAGGATTACTGGAAAAATTTACCTTAACAGTTCTGCCAAAGCTTTCGGACACAACCCGATAATATTTTCAAGACTGCCATCATAAGATTTTATGTAACCTGCAGGCATTTCCTGAATACCGTATGAACCGGCTTTATCAAACGGTTTAAAATGTTCTACATAATATTCTATCTGTTTATCAGTAAGTTTTTCAAATGTTACATAACTTGTTACGGCAGTCTTTTTAACTTCTCCTGTTGCAGAGTTGATGACAACAATGGCAGTGACAACGGAATGGGTTCTTCCTGATAATTTTTTAAGCATTTCTACTGCACCGGTTTTTCCGGAAGGTTTTCCGAGTATTTTATCATCAAGCACTACAACTGTATCAGCGCCAATAATCTTTGCCGGCTCTTTAATAAGCGGCATGACTGCTTTTTGCTTTATTTTCTGCAAGGCTCTCAATAAATTCATAAGAAAAATCCGTCTTCGTATGGTCTTCAATATACGGTGACGGAACGATTTCAAATTCATAATTGTTTTGTTTTTAGAATATCCTGTCTTCTGGGGAGAAGAAGACGCCAAGATAATTTTTCCCATAGGTTCGTTCCTTCTTTTTCTGATATTATACCCAAAAACAAGGAACGCTAAACTTTTTAATACCCGCGGCTTTTCATATATCTGGCATTTTTGCATTAACAGCATAACATGCAATATTCAGACGCTGCTTAAGAACCATCATATTACGATACATTGTAGCGTAATCGTTCATTGCGCCCATCATTTTATTTGGATCAACCATAGATTCCATATTATCATGGTTATCAACTTTTTCTTCTGCGTATTTCTTGACCAGCAGCTGGTCAATGTAGTCTTCTGCACCTATTGCCATGTGGTGACCTCCCTAAATAGTGTGTGTGTTCTTTTTCCTATGAGAAAGTGTATAAATCTATCCTAAATATTCCTTATGTATATACTAAGTATTTTATTCCACAAAAATTGCTTATTTTTTTCGGTTTTTGTTACGAAATGTTAAAATAAATTAGTTAAAAGAAATAAAAACCTGCTTCCGGAACTATAATAGTTGCATGAAGGAAATTAAGATAGTGTCACCGGTGAAAAACCGGAAGATATAGATTTATTTGCCACAGAAACATCCTGCAGGGAATATTACGTTTATTACAAAAAATTTCTGAATAATAATTTTGACTACGTAGATGAATTTGTAGCTGCAGCGAAACGTAATAACTGCGCTATTTATATAAATTTTAAACATGATATAACAGAAGAAAATCTTGCTGAAATAAAAAAAATGCTTAAATATCTAAAAAACAGCAGGGATTGACGGTATCTTTATAAACAGTTTTGCAATTTTGGGGGCGATAAAAGTTTTTAATCTTCCGTTTAAGGTTGTTGTAGACTCCTATTTTGATATTCATAATATTGCAGGTATAGATTTTATAAATAACTTCCACAAAGTTGACGAAATCATTATTACCGAAGAAATTTATATGAAAAATATTGCCAAAATTAAAAAATATACAAAACTTCCTCTGGCAATAGATACAGACAACCTTCCTTGGTGCGCTGAAGATATTAAAAAACTGGGAGCAATAGACAAGGTTGTGATTAAGGGTAAGTTTGCAAACTCAGAGGAAATTCTTGAAGGTATTGAACTTGTTGAAAAGATTTTAGAAAAGCCTAAGCTATTTAAAACACAGAAACTTCCGTTTAAACATGTAAGAAAAAAAAGTATCTACCAGACAAACCACTTTTTCCGGTGAAATGGTTTCTGCAGAAGGTAAGGACTTCAAATTCAGCAGGAATATCCAGAATTTTGAATGGGATATAAAACGTCCTCGGTATCAAAAGAAATCCATTTTGAAAAACGTGATGATTTTAAAATTAACCTCAGGCTCTCCGAACTTGAACAATTAAAAGAACTTGAAAAATATATAAAAAAATAGGTCAAAATCCTGTAGATTCTATCGAATACGGAGAAATTCTTTCAACATGCGACCTGTCGACCAGCAGTTTTAATGAAATTATAACCAAAGTAAAGAAATTCTGTACAAAATACGATATAAAATTCCAGTTATCTACGCCGCGAATTTTGATAGAGCGTGATTTTGACAGGGTATATGAATATGTAAAAACAGCTTTTGCTGACAGAACCGTGCCATCGTCGCTTATTATAAATAATATAGGCTACTTTTGGCTTGTAATAAACGATACTGATTTGGAGGATATTCCAATAGAAATAGGGCAAGGGATAAATTTGTTGAACAGTATGTCTATCAAATGTTTAAATAATCTTTTCCTATTGAGACTATTGACTTTACCTCATTTACGGATATGGAAAGTGCAATTAAAACCGTAAAAAAGATTAAAAATATAATTCCTAATAAAAATACACAATTGCCGGTAACATAAGGGTTCCAAGTCTGGGCTTGTGTCCTTTGAATAACGACAGTGCTATAATATCGCGCCTTTCCTGTAAGGCCCCCTTGCCACAGAGGAGGTTTTGCGCTGAAAGACCCTTCTTTAAATAAGATATATCCGTTCACCTGTGACGGTTTTTGCAGGATGCACTATGTTTGAAGACAGGATATTAGAGGATTTTGAACACGTAGAAATATTACATAAAGCAGGAATTAACGAATTTATTTTTTGACTTTTCTGCGTTGAATGCAAAGTATGTTCCGGTGCTTTTAAACAAGTTTTTTACAAAGAGGCACTTGATTTATTAAGAAATCTCTGTTATAATAGAGAAAAAGGAGAATGTATGAAAAAAC
>VOFD01002890.1_pt1 | contig 23286 bp, 39 predicted proteins | sample 5384101 | NCBI WGS metagenome assembly VOFD01 (sample SAMN12384723, study PRJNA508395) | human gut metagenome | isolation source: healthy gut C | host: Homo sapiens
CGGACCTTTGTCCGGCCCACCGGCTGGCAGTGCCCGGGAGATTCGGGAGAGAATGCAGGCAGGACTTCCCTGCCGCCTGGTGTCTACCCAATGCATCGAGGCCGGTGTGGATCTGGATTTTCCGGTGGTATTCCGGGCGCTGGCGCCGTTGGATGCCATCATCCAGGCGGCGGGCCGGTGCAACCGAAATGGGGACAGTCCCACCGGACGGGTAATTGTCTTTGTCCCGGAGGAGGAAAAGCTGTATCCCAGCTCTGCCTATGAAAACGCAGCCAACTGCGTCCGGATTCTGGCGAGCAGGCATCCCATTGATTGCAATGATTTGAGCCACATTCAGGAGTACTATCAGCTGCTGTACAGTCAAAGCGAAGGGGGACAAGCAGGCTCTGCGCCAGGCTGTGGAGGAGGAGGACTTTCTGGAGGTCCAGAATGCCTACCAAATCATTGAAAACACTGGCTTTCAGGTGGTGGTTCCCTGCCCGGGGAAGAGAAGCTGTATCAAGAGGTGGAGGCACGCTATGAAAAAGAGGGCCTTACGCCGGCCCTGATGCGTCTGGCCGGGCCCATTACCGTGTCCAGCTTCCAGAGAGACTTGGTCCGGCAGTACTGCGTACCGCTGTACTACCGCGCCTGGGAACACGGCGGGACAGCTGTGGAGACGGGCTACTATCTGTTAGGCATTCCTGACTGTTACGACAGGAAGCAAGGCATAGTTTTGGAAAACGTTCAACTTGGCATGTTTTAAGGAAATGAGGTGACCAATATTTTGAATTGTCCACAGGTAACGATCACGGTATGGGGCGATTTTGCCCTCTTCTCCAGGCCGGAGGGGAAGGTAGAGCGAATCACCTACCCGGTTCCCCCCCCAGTGCGGTCCGGGGTATGCTGGCGTCGATTTATTCCAAGCCGGCGGAGTTCTACTGGCAGGTGCAACGGTTGAGGTTCTGAAGAAGATCCAGTATGCCACCTTCAAGCGCAATGAGCTCAAAAGTAAAATGCCCCGCATTCCGGCGGGAAACCCATGAAAGCCTGCCTTCTGATTGAGGAGGACCGCACCCAGCGCCAGTCTGTGGTGCTGCGGGATGTGCGCTACCGCATCACGGCCCAGATTGTGCCCCGGCCGGATTTCCCCGGTTCTGCGATTCAGCTGTACAATCAGTTTGAGCGGCGGGTGAAGCGGGGGCAGATGTTCGTCCAGCCGGTGATGGGCGCCCGGGAGTTTCCGGCCTATTTCACCTGGGGGCTCCACCGGGAAACGCCGATCCAGGAGAGCCTGGACCTGGGGCTCATGGTGTACGACGTATTTGACTTGAACATTTGGAAGGTAGGGAAGCAGGCGGAGCCTTCTGTCTCCCTCTACCGGGCGAAAATGGACCGTGGGGTCATTGAGGTGCCTGCCTTTGATTCTCCGCTGGTGCTGAAACCGGGAAGGAGGGACGGCGGATGCTGACGGAATTGTACCGCTATGCTCTGGACAAGGGCCTTGCCGCTCAGCCGGGCTTTAAACCTAAGCGGGTGAAGGCCTATGTTCTGCTTTTCCGCTTCGGGAGAGTTTTGGGAATTCACACCCGGGAAAAGGACGCCCCGGCGGTCTATGCGCCGGACATCGGTGCGGCGGCCAACGGAACCCGATACTGCAATCCCTTGATTGAAAAAGCGAAAATTCCACTAGGGATGGTGGAAGATCCCAAAGGGGATCAAAATGTTCCCACAAAGCATGATTTTTTTCCTGTCCATGCTGGATGACGGGGGCGATTGCGAGCCGGCGTTTTCTGTGGTGGCCCAGGCCTTGCGGGATGGAGCCACTGTGCAGACAATCGAGCAGGCCTTGGCGCTGCATAAGCTGAAAGGCGGCGATCCCATTGGATTTATGGTGGACGGAGTTCCGCTGGAAGCCAGCTCCCGGTACCTGCCCTGGTGGACGAAGTTTCGGGCGATGTTCTTGCCGGAGGAAGCCGACGTCCTCCCCAGGTGCCTCATTACCGGTGAGCGAAAGCCGGCCATGGCCACAGTGCCCAAGGTTTCCGGATTGATGTTCGTAGGGGCCACACGGCAGGGGATGCGTTCCTTTGTTTTGATAAGGATGCCTTTCAGTCCTATGGCTTTAAGAAAAGTGCAAATGCTCCCGTATCGGAAGAAGCCATGACCGCCGTCAACGCGGCGCTCACCGATCTGATTGCCAAGGCGCCGGTGCTGGGCAATGCCAAGCTGGTCCACTGGTATTCCAGCGGTATTTCAGAAGAGGGAGGACCTGCTTCCCCATCCTGCTGGAGGGCGAGTGGGATGATGGGGTGGATTCTGAGCCTGATGATGAAGAGGAAAAATCTGCCCTTCAGGCGGCGAAGGCTCTGATTTCCTCCATAGAGAATGGGACTCGGCCGGAGCGACTCCACGCCAGATACTACATCATGCCCCTGTCTGGGGCCAACGGGCGGATGATGGTACGCCTCTGGCAGGAGGAAGCTATGAAGACCTTTACTATAACATCAAGCAGTGGTTCGAAGATCTGTCCCTCATTTCCTGGAACGGACAAGGGAGGGCCAAGCCTCTCCCAAGCTGAAGGCCTTGGGAACCCGGCTTCTAAAGCCAGGGGAGACCCCAAGAAGGTCTGGAGCCGGATGGATGATGAGCTGCTAATTTGCTCCAACGGCTCCTGAGCGCCATTTTGAATGGGACAGCTCTGCCGGATGAAATTCCGGCCCGGGCCTGCGATGGATTCGCTCCAGCCTGCTGGAGTCGGATGAGGAAAAGCGTACGGTGCCCTTTGACATAGAAACTTTGGCATTCCAGCTGCTGAAAGCTTGGCTTTGCCGGAGGCAAAGAATGAGAGGAGATGAACACCCTATGGAAGCAACCTGCAACCAAGAAACAACTCGAGATGTGGCATATTATTGCGGCCAGCTGATGGCAGTCTACGTTGCGATTCAGCGTAAGGCCATGCCTGAGGTGGGCGTGGGTGTGGCAGAGCGGTACTATACCGCCGCCAGTGCCAATCCCGCGTTTGCCATGGGCAAGCTGGCCCAGCTCTCCCAGCACCATTTGGGCAAGCTGGACCCCGGACTTGCGTACTACTTTGAAAGTAAGATTTCGGAAATTACGGTAAAATTGGAAATCGGAAAATTCCAGTCGTTATGAATATGGAGCAGCAGACAGAGTTTGCCCTGGGCTTTACCAGCAGCGCGCCGTTCTGTATGCCCCCAAAGAGAAATAAGGAGGAAATCATCATGGCTATTGACAATCGTTACGAATTCCTGTTTTACATCAGTGCCGCAACGGCAATCCCAACGGGGACGGATATGGCAACGCGCCCCGGATGGACCCTCAGGACCTCCATGGCTACGTCACGGACGTGGCCATCAAGCCCGCATCCGCAATTATGTCCAGGCCGCCTATGCCGGGAAGCCAGGCATGGAAATGCTGATCCGCAGCGCCAGCAACATCAACACCGGAATTGCCCGGGCCAAGGAGCTGGCCCAGGTGGTCTCTGCCAGGGAAGAAACGAAGTGTACGCCGGGAGAGCTGCCTGCCAGCTGTTCTATGATGTGCGGACCTTCGGTGCGGTGATGTCCACGGCCCCAACGCCGGGCAGGTCGGGGACCGGTCCAGCTGACCTTTGCCCGGTCTCTGGATCCCCCATTCAGCCCCAGGACGAATTTCCATCACGCGGATGGCCAAGGCAGAGGAGGTGAAGAATGCCAAAACAGCCGCAGACTATGAGCAGTGGGAAACGGGCAATCTGAGGACAGTCTGCGTACCATGGGCCGCAAGCAGTTTATCCCCCTACGGCCTTTATGAGGCCCGGGGTTTTTGTCAGTGCCAATTTGGCTATGGAAACAGGCTTTGACGAGAAGACCTGCATGTTTTATTTGAAGCCATTTTGAATATGTACGAGCATGACCGTTCCTCCAGTAAGGGGGGAAATGGCTGTGGTGTCGCCGTTGATCCTGTTCCGCCATACGGGTACCGATTCGATCTGGAGCAGCGCAAGCGGCAGGCCCGGTTGGGCTGTGCGCCTTCCTACCAGCTATTTGATTTGGTCCGGGTGGAGAAGCGGCCGGAGGTGGAGTATCCCCTGCCTTACCGGGATTACACCGGGAGCATCCGCCTGGATGCACGCCCGGCCGGGGTTGACGTGGGCTTTCTCTGCTCGCCTTACGGCGAGATCTCCTGGGAATCAGGTGCCGGAAGATGCAGAGCTATTCCGCTGAGTCGGAGCGGAACTGTTCCCCCTGTCTTGGCTGACGCAGTATGGCTATTGTCCCCGGCGGTGTGGCCTGATGGCTTTGGAGCAGCTGTGGACAGAAAGCGCCGACACTGCCGCAGGCCGCGCGCAGCACGAGCGGGTGCATACCGCCCGGATTGAGCGGCGGAGTGGACAGATGAATTTATATGAGCTGCCGGTGTTTTCCCCGTAGCTTGGGTGTAAACGGAAGTGTGATTGCGTGGAGGCGCTGGAGACCCGGATGGCGTGGAGCTGCCGTATGGACAGGGCCGTTACCGGCTGTATCCGGTGGAATATAAGCACGGCGTGGTCCGGGACGAGGAAGAATACCAAATTCAGCTCTGCGCCCAGGCGATGTGCTTGGAAGAACAGTTTGACTGCATCATTCCGGCGGGGGCCATTTTCTATATCAATGCGCACCGCCGGGATGAGGTGGCACTGACCGAGTCGCTTCGGGAAAAGACACGCCAGACAGCGGAAGCGGTGGCGGAGCTGCTGCTCTGCCAAGAGGTTCCAGCGCCACATTACAGCGCAAAGTGCAAAAATGCTCCATGCGGGAGGACTGCCAGCCGAAGCTGAAGCGATCTGCCGCCAACTATTGCAGAGACCTTTGGGGAAACTGCCCGGGAGGACGTTTGATGAAGCAGCTGCAAAATACGCTTTATATTCTCACCCCAGACACATACTTATTTTTGCAAAATGAGACCATTGCGGTGAAGGTAGGCGGTGTGGAAAAGGTTCGATTCCCTCCCATACCATCAGCTCCATCTATTGTTTTGGAAATGTGACGGTTTCCACGCCGTTGATTGGCTTCTGCGGGGAACGCGGGATCAGTCTGGTGTTTCTCTCAGAATATGGCAGGTTTTATGGGCGCGTCCAGGGGCCGGTTTCCGGCAATATTCTGTTGCGGCGGAGGCAATTTGCCGCGCTAGAGGACCCCAGTGCAGCGGACCCAGCTGGTGCGAAGCATATTGCTGGGAAAATTGGCCAACAGCAAGTTGTTTCTAATGCGCCAGCGCCGGGAGCGTCCGGGACGGGAGGCAGAGATTACCCCGGCCATTGAGCGGCTGACGGAGGCGGCATGTCGAGTGCAGGATTGCTCCTCTGTGGATTCCATGCGGGCTTTGAGGGAGTTGCGGCGGCAGCCTACTTTTCTGCCATGCCTGCCATGCTGGATGGAAGCAAATTCAATTTTCGGGGAAGAAATCGCAGGCCTCCGGAGGACCCGGTCAATGCCGTACTGTCCTTCCTATATACGCTGCTGAAAAATGATGTGCAGTCGGCGTTGGAGGGGCGTAAGGGCTGGACCCGGCGGCAGGGTTCCTGCACACATTGCGCCCCGGCCGCCCGGCTCTGGCATTGGACCTGATGGAGGAGCTGCGCGCACCACTATGTGACCGCTTAATGCTGGCTCTGATTCACCGTGGGCAAATCTCGGAAAAGTCCTTTGACCAGCTCACGGCGCCGGTTTTGCTAAGCGAGGCAGGCCGAAAAGCGGTCGTGGCAGCTTGGCAGAAGCGAAAGCAGGAGACCATTACATCCATTCTTGGGTGAGAAAAATCCCGGTTGGCCTGATTCCCCACGCTCAGGCACAGCTGCTGGCACGTGTATTGCGGGGGAGATGGATGAATATCCGCCGTTTGTTTGGAGGTGAGGAGACATGATGATTGTGCTGTCGTACGATGTCGATACGACTGATGCAGCAGGAGCCAAACGGCTTCGCAAAGTTGCGAAGATTTGTGAAGCAAAAGGCTGCAGGGTACAAAATTCTGTCTTTGAGCTACTGGTTGACCCGGCACAGCTGACCACATTGAAAGCGCAACTGAAAAGGTCATTGACCCAGAAAAGGATTCCGTACGCTTCTACCGTCTGGGCAGTAATTGGCGTCCAAGAATCGATTATATGGGCCGCGGCCTCCGCTATGAGCAAGACGACACCCTGATCCTATAGCACACGCGGACCTCCACCGACCATAAAATGCTGGGAGGTTCGCGCAAGAAAGCACTCCATTTGTGAGCGTATTAGATAAAAAAATGCAACCTAAAACGTACTGCCCAAATGCTGGGTACAGTTCAAAAACGGCAATTGGGCAGGAAAAATTTTGCACAAATTAGCAACATGCTTTTTGTGCAAATTTACAGATGCCCCCCACACGGGGGCACGACTTGAAACGTCTATGTAAGCAAATAATAGATTTTGAAATCTGCGATGCCCCCACACGGGGGCACGACTTGAAACAAAGAGGAATTCATATTTTGCGCTGTTGTACGGGATGCCCCCACACGGGGGCACGACTTGAAACTCTTGCATATCGCGGCAATGCTCTTTATTCATGATGCCCCACACGGGGGCACGACTTGAAACCTCGGTTCAGGACGCACCACACAACCGCCGCTTTGTGGATGCCCCCCACACGGGGCACGACTTGAAACCCTTGCCCGCATTGCTAACATGCTTTCGCCGGAGGATGCCCCCCACACGGGGGCACGACTTGAAACTTCTCCCGCATATACAACCTGATCGTCGTCCTGGATGCCCCCACACGGGGGCACGACTTGAAACACTTGCGGAAGGATCGTCGAAAAATCTTCAATCAGGATGCCCCCACACGGGGGCACGACTTGAAACCGCGAAACGGTCGTTTCCCCGAAAGTGGCCGCCGATGCCCCCCACACGGGGCACGACTTGAAACTGCAGAGCGAAAAGAATTCCATGTGATCCGCATGATGCCCCCACACGGGGGCACGACTTGAAACATTTCATCACCCCAACGCATGATAATCCCGCCAGATGCCCCCCACACGGGGGCACGACTTGAAACTTAATAGCTGTGCTTTCCGCGCTAACGCCTCCCGATGCCCCCCACACGGGGGCACGACTTGAAACTTTGTCCTTGCGCCCGTTGCTGGCATTCTGGCAGGATGCCCCCACACGGGGGCACGACTTGAAACGTTCCTCTATAAATGCCAAGTGCCACGGCATACACGAGATGCCCCCACACGGGGGCACGACTTGAAACTGCCTGTGAAATGGCCGTAACGCCTGCGCCTACAAGATGCCCCCCACACGGGGGCACGACTTGAAACTGAAGCGCAAACCATTCACGCACCCGATACACGGGATGCCCCCACACGGGGGGCACGACTTGAAAACGTATATAAAATCGTGGAAATAGCTTGTATCGGTGGATGCCCCCACACGGGGGCACGACTTGAAACTTCGTCTTCCTGCTCCTTTCGCGGGCGGCCTGCGATGCCCCCCACACGGGGCACGACTTGAAACAAGAGAAACGGCGCATTGCCGCGTCAGACAATTGCAGGATGCCCCACACGGGGGGCACGACTTGAAACAATTGATCCCACGGACGAAGACTTTGCAAACGGGGATGCCCCCACACGGGGGGCACGACTTGAAACTTCGATTCCTGCCCTTTCGCGGGCGGCCTGGATGCCCCCACACGGGGGCACGACTTGAAACCAGGAATGGCCGTCGCCGTGAAAACGGGGTAAAGGATGCCCCCCCACACGGGGGCACGACTTGAAACAAACCGCCGATACGCCGTGTTCCGGCTTTGAAATTTTGGATGCCCCACACGGGGGCACGACTTGAAAAACGGAAAATCGAAACCACCTTGGACAAAATTCGGATGCCCCCACACGGGGGCACGACTTGAAACCCATTGTCGGCCAAAGTTGACCCTGCCTCGGGATGCCCCCCACACGGGGGCACGACTTGAAACCACATGGCAATATCGGCAAATGTCCTGGAGTGCAGATGCCCCCCACACGGGGGCACGACTTGAAACTCGCACCGTTCAAACCTCAATCGCGCTTTCCACGGATGCCCCCACACGGGGGCACGACTTGAAACTGAGCGCTTGGCCAACATCGCTAATGAGCGACATGATGCCCCCCACACGGGGGCACGACTTGAAACGAGGTGCGAGGCCGTGGACCTCTACGGCTGGAAGATGCCCCACACGGGGGCACGACTTGAAACCTTCGGACGGTTCACCTATCATTTCAGCCTGGCCGATGCCCCCACACGGGGGCACGACTTGAAACTGGCGACGTCAAGGCCATGTGAGCAAGCTGCTGGCCGATGCCCCCACACGGGGGCACGACTTGAAACCAGTAAAGGAGGCGGCCCAACCGGGGATAATAATGATGCCCCCACACGGGGGGCACGACTTGAAACATGGCGGCCACATCCTCGCTGCGGTGCATTTTCCGATGCCCCCACACGGGGGCACGACTTGAAACCCATGCGCCAACCACGTTGGCAACCAACAATGCTGGATGCCCCCACACGGGGGCACGACTTGAAACTCGCACATCCCCCAATTGACCCTTGCATGGGATGCCCCCCACACGGGGCACGACTTGAAAACAAGGACAAGAAAAATGTTGGGCGGCCCCACGGGATGCCCCCCACACGGGGGCACGACTTGAAACCTATCGAGTGTGAGGTTTCGGAAAAGTCCGGCTGAAGATGCCCCCACACGGGGGCACGACTTGAAACCGGATGATGCCTGGCCGTTTGCGGAAAGCGCTCGGAGAACCCCCCCACACGGGGGCACGACTTGAAAACACTGCTGATGGAATTTACCCCATCCGATGAGATGCCCCCACACGGGGGCACGACTTGAAACTGGACCCCGCAGAGGCCCAATAGGGCGCATGTAGATGACCCCCACACGGGGGCACGACTTGAAACTTTTTCGCCGCCCTCGTACATGGGTATGCCTCGACGATGCCCCCCACACGGGGGCACGACTTGAAACAAGTACTAATTATATATATACTGCGGGTGACTGGAAAAGTGATGCCCCCCACACGGGGGCACGACTTGAAACGTTTTACCACTGCCCTTCTTGCCGAAAACCGGATGAGATGCCCCCCACACGGGGCACGACTTGAAACTTCCCAGAAGGTGAACTTGTTACAACAAAGTCTGCGATGCCCCCCACACGGGGGCACGACTTGAAAACGGTCAGGACGGCAGGTCTATCAAGGGTTACAAACGATGCCCCCACACGGGGGCACGACTTGAAACAGAGAATCAACGCACTAAACCAAGGAATAAAGCCACGATGCCCCCCACACGGGGGCACGACTTGAAACCCGGCATCCAAGAAATCCCCGGATCTTTCCAGGAAGATGCCCCCACACGGGGGCACGACTTGAAACACGGTAGACAATATGACAGACAACCGCGCTACAGATGCCCCCACACGGGGGCACGACTTGAAACAAAGTCGGTCGCATATCCACCAAGGTCGGCATATGATGCCCCCCACACGGGGCACGACTTGAAACGTCCTCGATGAAGATGGCCCGCCGCGCCTCTGCGATGCCCCCACACGGGGGCACGACTTGAAACGCGTTCGAGGCCAGCATGAAAGGCATCGACGAAAAGATGCCCCCACACGGGGGCACGACTTGAAACTTGCGCGAGTATCGCTAATGTGCTTTGCCATGTTGATGCCCCCACACGGGGGCACGACTTGAAACTGGATCACCTCGGACCTCGTGAAACGCGTTATGGGATGCCCCCACACGGGGGCACGACTTGAAACACAACATCTCCAACCTTGGCCGGGTTCTTCCGAAGAGATGCCCCCCCACACGGGGGCACGACTTGAAACAGTTTTCTCTTGCCGCTTCCGGTGTTGGCGCATGATGCCCCCCACACGGGGGCGACTTGAAACCCGGCGCTTGGCGGCAGACTGTGCATCAATATACGATGCCCCCCACACGGGGGCACGACTTGAAACATCAGCTCTGCAACTTATAATCCGCCCAAAGCCGGATGCCCCCACACGGGGGCACGACTTGAAAAACAACAGTGCGGTTTACGAATAATAATACGTCAGAGATGCCCCCACACGGGGGCACGACTTGAAACTTCGAGGACCTGGAAACCAGCCACCCCCTGCTCGATGCCCCCACACGGGGGCAACGACTTGAAACGTTAGCGCCGTCCGGGTCCGGCCATTCAATCCAGGATGCCCCCCACACGGGGCACGACTTGAAACAACATTGGATCCCGGGGCGCGGCTACCGTATCAGATGCCCCCACACGGGGCACGACTTGAAACTGGATCAAAACAGGTCATTCGCACTGGCACAATCGATGCCCCCCACACGGGGGCACGACTTGAAACAAACTTTTCGCGAATTTTTAACGGGGAATTTTTACGGATGCCCCACACGGGGGCACGACTTGAAACTCGGCTGAAAATTGTACCCAGGTGGTGGACGATGGATGCCCCACACGGGGGCACGACTTGAAACCCGCATCCTCCAGCGCCCAGGCAACAAACTTTGCGATGCCCCCCCACGGGGGCACGACTTGAAACAGTCCTGGGCAGACGCCGCCAGATTGGCGGATGCCCCCCACGGGGGCACGACTTGAAAACGGATACCCTGGTCTTGGCAGTAAGCATCCTATTGGCGATGCCCCCCACACGGGGGCACGACTTGAAACGCCGTCTCGGACGTCGCAACGCAAATTCTCTAGAGGATGCCCCCACACGGGGGCACGACTTGAAAACCAGATCAGCCCGCAACGGACTACGCAACAATCCTGATGCCCCCACACGGGGGCACGACTTTGAAACCACATATGATTGCCAGCGATGCGCCAGCGTAATCGCCGGATGCCCCACACGGGGCACGACTTGAAACACCAGTATCAATGCATTTTTGCCAAAACGCTGTATGGATGCCCCCACACGGGGGCACGACTTGAAACAACTGTCTTTCGGTATGCGTCCCCGTCTCATTGGATGCCCCCACACGGGGGGCACGACTTGAAAACTTTTTGCATCCCTGCTGACCGCATACGGCAACGCGATGATGCCCCCCACACGGGGGCACGACTTGAAACCGTCCGCTATCTCGGTGATAGCATCATCGACGGGATGCCCCCACACGGGGGCACGACTTGAAACTTCCGTTCTTCTTATCATCAAAGCCATCGGAGTAGATGCCCCCACACGGGGGCACGACTTGAAACCTTCGCCTAAAATCAGCCGAATGTGCCTCCGATGCCCCCCCACACGGGGGCACGACTTGAAACACTTCGCCCACAGAGCGGGATACTAGACTTACAGATGCCCCCCCACACGGGGGCACGACTTGAAACTATCTCAGGCAAAAAGTGGCACGGGAGATCGGGAGATGCCCCCCCACACGGGGGCACGACTTGAAACGTCCGCAAAACACATGGATAGAGGGCTTTTGAAGATGCCCCCACACGGGGGCACGACTTGAAACGCCATGCCATTTTCGGCATCCAGCCCGGCAGATGGATGCCCCCACACGGGGGCACGACTTGAAACGCAAACTATGACCGAACCGCAACGGCAAAACAATGATGCCCCCACACGGGGGCACGACTTGAAACAAAAGTACCAGCTTCAGCTTTGGAGCAAATGGCGATGCCCCCCACACGGAGGCACGACTTGAAACACCAACGCAACAAAAATCGGAAGAATACACACCTAGATGCCCCACACGGGGGCACGACTTGAAACTCCTAGCCGTTTGCCCCTCAATGGCGATATACTGATGCCCCACACGGGGGCACGACTTGAAACCAATACGGCAACCAGCTATCGGATGACTTCCTGGAGATGCCCCCCACACAGGGGCACGACTTGAAACAGCTGGTGCGCGGACCAATGCGGGTACCTGGAGGCGATGCCCCCACACCGGGAAACGTTTTAAATATTTCGCGCCCCATCTGGCAAATACGCCCGGGGATGCCCCTACCGTTTCGCTTTGCTTTCTGTTTTACTGTCTTCGCTCTTTCCTTAACGCTTTCTACTCCAAACAGCTTCTGGCGTTAAAGCCCATGCTTTTGTCAATGCAGATCATTCTCTTGATTTTCTCCTCCGATTCAGTGGCTCCTGCTAACGTACTGATCTGCTGAAGTTGCTCCGGATTCAACGGGGCCAGCAAAAGTAGTTTCAAGCATTTGAGCGAAAACTCCACGCCACTGATTCCCGTTTATTTTGTCGTTTTGGGTGACAAATGCTGCTAAATATGGTACAATGACCCCAAAGCAGCTAGTTTCCTCCTGATTTTTGGGGTGGAAACACATGGCCGCCCACGCGGCCGCAGTGGCGGGAACAACTGCCTGCGGGCGGTAGAATGGAAAAGGAGTACCCAATCTTATGAAGAAAACAATCCTGCGGGAATATGCCCGGCTCATCGTCCGTTCCGGTGTGAATGTGCAAAAAAAGGGCAGACGTGCTTATCTACGCCGATCTGGACCAACCGGAATTTGTGCAGATGGTGGTGGAGGAAGCCTATAAGGCCAAAGCCCGGAAGGTCACAGTCAATTGGAACTATCAGCCCCTACAGAAGCTTCATGTTCGCTATCAAAGCGTCAAAACCCTGGGCACGGTGGAGGCCTGGGAGGAGGCCCGGCTGCAGCACTATGTGGATATTCTTCCTTGCCGGATTCATCTGATTTCCGAGGACCCCTGATGGTCTCAAGGGCGTAAACCTGGAGAAGATGGCCAAGGGCCGTCAGGCTGTCTATCAGGTTGTCAAACCCTATGCCGATCAGCGGCAGAATAAGGAGCAGTGGTGCATTGCCGCTGTCCCTGGCGCCGCTTGGGCCAAAAGGTGTTCCCGGATCTGACTCGGAGCCAGGCCATGGAAAAGCTTTGGGAGGCCATTCTTGCTACATCTCGGGTCAATGGCGACCCCGTGGCAGCCTGGGAGGAGCACAACCGGGATCTGAAGGCCCGGTGCGACTACCTGAACAGCCTGGATATTGAAAGCCTCCACTACACGGCGGACAATGGCACGGACTTTACCGTGGGCCTGATGCCCGAGGCTCAGTTCTGTGGCGGCGGGGGAAGAGAGCATCCAGGGCGTCTTCTACAACCCCAACATACCCACGGAGGAGTGCTTTACCTCCCCGAAGCGGGGCCTGGCCGAGGCATTGTCTATGCCACCCAACCCCTGAGCTACCAGGGCCAGCTGATCGAGGGCTTCTCCATCCGCTTTGCCGGGGGCAAGGCTGTGGAGGTTCACGCAGAGAAGAACGAAGAGCTGCTTAAGACCATGATTTCCATGGACGAGGGCGCGGCTTACCTGGGCAGGAGTGCGCCCTGGTGCCCCAGAGCTCCCCATTGCCCAGTGCGGCTATCTCTTCTACAACACCCTGTTTGACGAAAATGCCGCCTGCCACCTGGCCTTGGGCATGGGCTACGCCGATACCATCCGGGACTTCCAGAACAAGACTCTGGAGGAGTGCCGCAGCTACGGCATCAATGACTCCATGATCCACGAGGACTTCATGATTGGCTGTGACTCCCATGAACATTGACGCCCACACCCGGGACGGTCGGGTGGTTCCCATCTTCCGGAAACGGTAACTGGGCTTTCTGAGACTGAGTACATGATCTGATACAATATGGGTCTGCTGCAAGGGAGTTCCAGACGCACCTTTGCAGGATGTGATGCCAAGCTTTGGCACTTCCAGCATCCTGCAAAGGGGTGGTCTGCTCCCCTTTGCAGCAGACCCATGTTGTTTAAAACCGGGAGGAGAATCTTCCGCGAGTATCTTGTAACCGCTCGAAATATTATGTTTCGTGTTGGGGCAAGAATGCCCCTTGGGAGAATGTGCCGGGGTTCCGATCCCGCAGGGGGCAAACCTATGTGTCCGTTTTGCGAAAACACCTTGCGTTTTTTCTCCCATGTTCGGCAATTTGTAATGCCCCACAGGAGGACGCATCGGCCCATCCTAACGGCCTTGACCGCACCCCTGAGTGTGTTCTCTCAAGGGCAATCTTGCCCCAACACGAAACATAATATTTTTAAGGTTACCATGTACTGGGGCCGGGCCCATTTGGCTTCTTGGAACTCTGTTACCACATCGGTACAGTTGCGGGTACGGAAATCCAATACACATGGCCGAATTGGGAGGCGACATATCCTCCAATGTACCACTGAAGTGTAGCGGGAGCGTCTATAAATCAAGATGTCACTACTGCTTTAGCTCTGAAGTTTTATACATCTGTAGTTTATGACATTTTGGACTGCTGTCAATGGACTTGAAATAATTTCTTGTGACTTCTGGAGGAACGGTAATTTTTAAATTCAAATAAGGCCGGAAAGAGGCCAGGGAGATTCCGATTTTGCGCCGCTTGCAGAGCAGGTCTCCCTGTGTTATAATGGCAACATCATGTAAAGAAAAGGTGATGGACATGCAGGATACTGGTAGACAGTTTCACATTCATTGTGTTCCGGGGGACGTGGGCCGCTATTGTCTGCTGCCTGGGGATCCGGGGCGGTGTGAGGCCATTGCGCAGTGGTTTGACCAACCGGTTCACGTGGGCATGAACCGGGAGTATAATATCTACACCGGCACTCTCCTGGGGAGAAGGTCTCTGTCTGCTCCACCGGCATCGGCGGCCCCTCGGCCGCCATCGCCATGGAGGAGCTGGCCAAGTGGGGCGCCCATACCTTTATAAGGGTGGGCACCTGCGGGGGCATCGATCTGGCTGTGGAGCCAGGGGATGTGGTGGTGGCCACCGGGCGCCATTCGCTTTGAGCACACCTCCCTGGAGTATGCTCCCATGGAGTTCCCCGCCGTGGCAGATTTTGACGTGACTGCCGCTTTGCGCCAGGCCAGCGCCCATTTGGGTTTTCGGACCCACACCGGCGTGGTCCAGTGTAAGGACGCTTTTACGGACAGCACTGCCCTGAGAGATGCCGGTGTCCTGGGAGCTTTTGCAGAAGTGGGAAGCTTGGAAGCGCCTGGGGGTGAAGGCCAGCGAGATGGAGTCTGCTGCGCTCTTTGTGGTGGCCGCCGCCCTGGGGGGTCGGTGCGGCAGCTGCTTCCACGTGATCTGGAACCAGGAGCGGGAAAAGGCCGGCCTGGACCAGCGCATGACGGAAGACACCTCCGGCGCCATCCGGGTGGGCGTGGAGGCGCTGAAGCTGCTCATTGCCCAGGATCGGGCAAATCGGTGACCGCAATGCGTTTTCTGCTGGCGGACAAAAAGAACGCAGAGGGGGAAATTTCTGGCTTTCCCTGGAATTTTGTTCCAAAGTCCGGCAAAATTGTCACAATCGAAGCAGAAAAATAGTTGCCTTTTCTCCGGTAGGGAATGTTATAATAGCCCCGTGCCGTCTTCTGTAGGCGGACCCCTGGGGAAGGATGTGAGGATTGTGCTGGGTGCTTCTGTTGTCGTGTTTGTCCCGGATGACACCCGAAAGACGGGACGGGAGGAGCCGTTGATGCTAGAGCGGGTTCAGGGTGTGCCCCTGCTTGCCTGGCTGGTGGCGGCGTTGGCCCAGAGTGGCGCCCGCCGTTTCTTCCTGGTGGCCCAGGCGGGCTGGATGTCCCGGGCGAAAGCATGCTTTCCTCAGGATTTGGATTTGACCCTTTGCGCCGACCAGGACCCGGCGGACCTCCTCCATGTGTTCCTGTCCACAGCGGATGGGCCGGAGGAGAAGATCACGGTGGTGACCGGTCCGGCGGTGTATCTTCCCAATTCTGGGGCCAGGCCCCGCAGCGTCGCCTCTAAAAAGACGGCTGCCTTTTTTTGCAAGCAGCCGGGGCTTAATGGAGGCTCTGGACCGCGACTTTTCCTTCAGCCAGTTTCTCATGGAGCAGGGCGCCCCTTGCACGCAAGATGATGGCTTTTATGGGGTATCCGATTCCATGGAGCTGCTGGCCTGGCAGAAGGCCATGAATCAGAATCAACTGCTCCGTTTGGCACAGCAGGGGTCCGGATTTGGGACTTGGACAGCTGCTATGTGAGTCCTTGGACCACCATCGGCAGGGGCACAGAGCTGCTGCCGGGGGTGATGCTCACAGGCTGCAACAGCGTGGGCTCCGGCTGCACCATTGGGCCGGATACGTATCTGTCTGACTGCTCTGTGGCAGACGGCGCCCGGGTGATGAGCTCCCGGGGTGAGCATGCCGTCATCGGGCCGGACTGCGAGGTGGGCCCTTTTGCCAATCTCCGCCCAGGCACGCGCCTGGGTCCGGCTGTGAAGGCCGGGGCCTTTGTGGAGATGAAGGAAGCCCAGGTGGGCGCAGGACCCAGGTGGCCCATCTAGCTTATCTGGGCGACGCGACCCTGGGCCAGGATTGCAACATTGGCTGCGGCGTTGCCACGGCCAACTTTGACCGGGTGGACAAACACGAGACGGTGCTGGAGGACAGCGCCTTTGTAGGCTGCCACACCAGTTTGGTGGCTCCTGTCCGGGTGGGGCAGGGCGCGTACATTGCTGCCGGGTCCGTCATCACCCAGGACGTGCCGCCCGGGGCCTTGGGCCTGGCCCGCAGCCGCCAGACCAATAAGAAAGAGTGGGCAAACCGCCACAAAAAGTAGGGTATTCCGGTTTTTCCGGATTCCAGATATGAAAAATTAAAGAGAGGTACCTTCCGATGATTGCACATGGTAAAGAAATCAAGGTATTCTGCGGCAACTCCAACCCCGCCTTTGCCAAGGGAGTTTGCGACGAGCTGGGTCTGCACCTGGGCCTCAGCGAGGTCAAGAAGTTTGCCGATGGCGAGGTCTCCGTATCCGTCAATGAGACCGTCCGCGGCACCGACGTATTTGTCGTCCAGTCCACCTGCTCGCCCGTAAACGACAACCTGATGGAGCTTCTCGTCATGATCGACGCAATGAGACGGGCCTCCGCCGGGCGCATCACCGCGGTCATCCCCTATTTCGGCTATGCCCGCCAGGACCGCAAGGCCAAGGCGCGCGACCCGATCTCCGCCAAGCTCGTGGCCAATATGATTACCGCCGCCGGCGCGGACCGGGTGCTGACCATGGACCTCCACGCGGCGCAGATCCAGGGTTTCTTTGACATTCCGGTGGACAACATGCTGGGTTCTCCTGTGTTTGTGAAGTACTACATGGAAAAGTTCAATGAGAATCAGTATGATCATAACAATTTCGTGGTGGTCTCTCCGGATGCCGGCTCTGTGGGCCGCGCTCGTGAACTTTGCTGCCAAGGTTCACATGGACTTGGCCATTGTGGATAAGCGCCGCCAGAAAGCCAACTTCTGCGAGGTAATGAACGTCATTGGCGATGTAAAGGGAAAGACCTGCATCCTCTTTGACGATTTGGTGGACACTGCCGGTTCCCTGTGCAACGCCGCTGCTGCGCTGGTGGAGAATAGGCGGCGCTGAGAAGGTCTATGCCTGTGCCTCTCATGGCGTTCTGTCCGGTCCGGCTCTGGGCGGGTGGAAAACAGCTACATTGAGGAGCTCATGGTGCTCAACACCATTCCCATGCCTGCCGGTTACACCGGGGGAAGATCAAGCAGCTGGATGTGGCCCCCTGTTTGCCAAGGCCATCAACCGGGTCTACACGGAGACCTCCATCTCCAGCCTGTTCTGATGCTTTTTTTCAAAGCCATCGGCCGACTGGCTGATTGTGGGCTTGGGCAACCCGGCTGCCAGTACGAGAGAACCCGGCACAACGCCGGCTTTCGGGCGGTTGGAGCCTTGGCAAAGAGCTTGGGATGTCCAGTGGATCGGGGAAAGTTCCAGGGCCTTATGGGTCAATGCACCTATAGAGGGCAGCGGCTGGTGCTGCTGCTGCCCCAGACCTTCATGAACCTGTCCGGGAATGGGGTGGCCGATGCAGTCCGGTTTTACCGGCTGCCGCCGGAACGGGTCCTGGTTCTCTGCGACGACATTTCCTTGGAGCCCGGCCGTCTCCGGGTTCGGGGAGCGGCTCAGCAGGGGGCCACAACGGCCTGAAGAGCATCATTGCCCGCCTGAGAAGCCAGGAGTTTCCTAGGGTGAAAATCGGAGTGGGGAGCCAAGCCTCACCCGGACTATGACCTGGCGGACTGGGTCCTGTCCACCTTCTCCCAGCAGGAGGAGAAGACCATGGCTTCTGTCTGGGACCGGGCCGGGAAGCTGCTTTGGCAGTCGTCACCTTGGGGGTGGAGCAGGCTGCCAGCCAATTTAACGGCCTGGGAAAGTAAACCGGCCAGGGGATCAATCAAAAACCGACAAATTACGGAAAGAGGGGGATTCCCCTCTTTCCGCGTTACTGCGTGGGCGGAAACGCTTCCGGCCCAGCGGAAAGGGGGTCATAAACATGGATTTATTGCTACAGGCCTTGCAGCAGCTGCCAGAGTTCCGGCAGCTGCTGGATACGGTTCAGAGCGGTGGGGCAGCTGCGGCCACCGGCTTGGCCCAGATCAACCGTGCCCATGTCATTGCCGGACTGTATGACTTGGGAGACCGGCCGCTGGCAGTGATTTGCCAGGACGACCTGGCGGCCAAGAGGCCTGGGGGAACTGAAGGCCTTTTTGGGCCAGGAACCCCCGGTGCTTCCGGGCAGGACCTGAATCTGTATGATGCCGCTGTGGTCTCCGGGTTTGGGAGCAGCGCCGGTTGCGGCAGCTATACGATTTGGGGAAAAGGCCAAACCCGGCTCCAAATTTTCTCCTGGGAGTCCATGAGCCTCCGGACTATGCCCAAGAGCGCCCTGTTTGCCGCCGCCTTTCAGCTGCGTTTGGGGGTTCAGGTTTCGGTGGAGGAGCTGCTGGCCCGTTTGGTGGCCATGGGCTACAGCCGCGCCCCCATGGTGGAGGGGCCCGGCCAGTTTGCCCTCCGGGGGAATCCTGGACCTGTATTCCCCGGCGGAGGGACAGCCGGTCCGGGTGGAGTTCTTTGGAGACGAGTTGGATACCATGGGCTACTTCGACCCCAACACCCAACGTCGGACGGAGAATATGGAGGAAATTACAGTGCTGCCTGTGGCAGAGAGCCAGCCGGGCCTCCATCCCGGGGGTATTCCAGGGCTGCAGCGGGACCTGCAGGCGCTGCTGGCCCGGCAGAAACGGCGGAAGAATCAGAATGAGCGCCTGATCCGCACCCTGGAACAGGACTTGAGAGACTGGAAAACGGCGTCAGCCTGCCGGCCCCGGACCGGTACATGGCCCTCATTTGCGCCGGAAATGACCACGGCTCTGGATTATGTGTCCCAGGACGCCTTGGTGGTGGTCTGTGATCATTCGGGCTTGCAGGGCGGCCAAGCGGCGGATGGAGGAGCTGGGACTCCAATTGGACAGCCTTCTAGAGACCGGCTCCGTGGCCGGGGAACTGTGCGACTTTGTATGCCAGTGGGAGGAGTTCTGCGCCCGGCTGGAGGACGGCCCGTGGCTTACCTGGACGCCTTTGCCGGAGCGGCCTATCCCATGGACCGGCAGCCCGGGCACCTCCTGGGCCAAGCAGCTGCCGGGCTACGGCGGCCTGGAGACGGCAGTCTTCGGATTTGGCCCATTATCAGAAGATGGAGTTTTGGGCACCTGGTGCTGGGTCCAGCCGCCGGGCCCTGAGCTGCTCCAGACCATGCTGCGGGACCGGGGCCTGTCGGGCGGCGGTGGCCTTCCAGCCCCGGGCCATGCCCCGGCCGGGGCAGACCTTCTCCTGGCGGAGGGCAACCTGCCCCGGATGGAGTATCCCACCATGAGCCTGGCGGTACTCACCGAGGGACAGGGGCGGCCCGGCAGACGCCCAAGGGAAGGCGGCCACCAACCGGGCCAAAGCTGGAAGTCCTACGCCGACCTGTCCCCCGGGGACCTGGTGGTCCACGAGCACCACGGCGTGGGCCGCTACATGGGGATGGTGAAGCTGCCTGGGCCGACGGGGTGGAGAAGGACTATGTGAAGATCGCCTACGCCGGCTCCGACACCCTGTATGTCCCACCAGCTGCGCTGCATTGCGGAGATCAAGGGGGACATGGAGACGCCCCGTGCCCATGGACCGGCTGCTCTGCGGCGACGTGGGCTACGGCAAGACGGAGGTGGCCCTGCGGGCGGTGATGAAGTGCGTCCTGGACGGGAAGCAGGCCGCCATTCTGGTGCCCACCACGGTGCTGGCCCAGCAGCACTACCTCACCGCCCTGCGCCGCTTTGCCAATATCCGGTGAACATCGATGTAGTTTCCCGCTTCCGCACCAGTGCCCAGATGAAGGAGACCCTGCGCCGGGTGGAGAGGGGTCAGGTGGACATCCTCATCGGCACCCACCGCCTGTTCCACCGGGACGTGCGCTTCAAGGACCTGGGTCTGCTGGTGATCGACGAGGAGCAGCGCTTCGGCCACCAGCACAAGGAGAAGCTCAAGGAGCGGTTCAAGCAGGTGGATGTGCTCACCCTCTCCGCCACCCCCATCCCCCGCACGCTGAACATGGCCCTCTCGGGCATCCGGGACATGTCTACCATGGAGGAGCCCCCGCGGACCGCCAGCCGGTGCAGACCTACGTGCTGGAGCACGACTGGTCGGTGCTGGGCCGACGCCATGCGCCGGGAGCTGGAGCGGGGCGGGCAGGTCTACTACCTCCACAACCGGGTGGAGACCATCGACCGCTCCGCTGCCCGCATCCAGCAGATGCTGGGGGAGGACGCGGCGGTGGGAGTGGCCCACGGCAGGATGAGCCAGGAGGCCATCGACGAGGTGATGAGCCGGCATGACCGACGGGGAGATCAACGTGCTGGTGTGCACCACCATCATTGAAACCGGCATCGACCTCCCCAACGTCAACACCCTGATCATCGAGGACGCGGACAAGATGGGGCTGGCCCAGCTCCACCAGATCCGGGGCCGGGTGGGGCGCTCCAACCGGCGGGCCTTCGCCTATCTGACCTACCGCCGGGGGAAGGTGCTCTCCGAGGTGGCCTCCAAGCGCCTGGGGGCTATCCGGGAGTTTGGGACGAGATTGTGGACCGGTATGGAGAGCCGCCCAAGGGTGTGCTCAACTTGGTGGATGTGGCCCTCCTTCGGGCCCAGGCTCAGAAGGCAGGCATCTGTGACATCCGCCAGAAGGCGGGGGGATGTGAGCGTGACCCTCACCCACCTGGATTTCCAACAGGTGAGCCGGGTCTGCGCCAGCCCCCAGTACAAAAAAAACCGGCTTTTTTTGCAGCCGATGCCAAAAAACCCACTCTGCGTCTCCATCTGACCTCCGGTCCGACAGTCTCCGCCAGGTCCGGAGCTTTGTAGAGCAGTTCGCAGCTGCTGCGGGTCCTACGTAGAAATCTTACAAAGCTCACGAGTGGTGCAAATCTATGCGCAGGGGCCCCAACATCAGGGGACACATCTTCCGTTGCTTCACTGGCGCAGTGCCCTGGCTTCCCCCGGGGGAAGCTGGCAGCCGAAGGCTGACGGATGAGGAGCTACAGCATGGCAGGGAGTATCCAGTCAAAACGTAGCTTGTCTCCGCTTTGGTGAAACTGCCTGCGCTCAGACATGCCAATTTCGGGAGGACAAGGAATTTTTTAACTTTTCACTTACAATTTCCAGAAAAAAATGTGGTAAAATAAACCTATATAGTGCCCATATGGAGAATCTGAAGATTGTGAGGTGCCGGTGATGTATCAGGTGGGAGATTTGATCGTCTATGGGGGAACTGGAGTGTGCCGTGTGATGGAGGTTGGCCCGCAAAACCGGCGGGCGGCTGTATTACACTCTGGAGCCGGTGTACGGCAGTTGCCGGATTTTTACCCGGTTGAGAACTCCAAGGTGTTGATGCGTCCCATTGTGACCCGCCAGGAGGCAGAGCGCCTCATTGACGAAATTCCGGCCATTCAGCCGGAAGCGTACTATAATAAGGTGTTGCGTGAGCTCACAGAGCACTATGACACCATTTTGAAGACTTTACAACTGCGGAGAGCTTCTGAAGCTCACCATGTCCATTTACGCCAAAAGCAGGAGGCCGAAACCCAAAAGCGACGCCTGGGTGCGGTGGACGAGAGTTTCTTCTCCACCGGGCGGAGGACCTGCTCTTCAGCGAGCTGGCCGCTGCTTTGGAGTTGGACCGGGAGCAGGTGCAGCCCTACATTGCCGCCCGGGTGGAAGCCGCTCGGCGTAGCCTTCCCCAATAGCCGTGTTCAAATTGGCGGCGCGGATGGGATGTCGGCGAATTCGCAGCCTCTATGGGCTGGCGCGAATTCGCCGGGGATTTTTTTGGTGTTGCCATTGTAGAAGCCGCTACAGGATGTTGTAGTAATAGGGCTTCTCCGACTCCGCCATAGCCCGGATCTGCTTGACCAGAGAGAGACAGGTCCGGGCGAATTCCGGATTCTTCCCCAGCTGCAGCCAAGCCTGGAGATCGGAAAAGCCTTCGTCAACGTCCTCCAGCCGCTCGTGGTCCACCAGAGAGGCGGAAATACCCCGGTTTTTCTCCCAAATCCGGTGGGCGGCCGCCACCTGCCCGGCGGCTTCGTCGAGGGTTTCGCTGCTCCAGGCAGCTTCCAGGAGGCTGCATACCTGCTCTGCCGTCCGGTCCAGGCTCCAGGCGGCCCCCAGGCACAGGGCCAGAAGGAGAACCAGGACGGCAATTCCCAAGATTAAATGCTTCAACTTTCTGCCTCCTTCTTAATAAAGTACACATTTCCCTTGCCGTCTACGGTCAGCAGGTAAGTGTCGCGGAGGGGACACCCCGGCTGCGCAGCTGATGACCCAGCCAGGCCCTGTCCCGCCCGGATACGGCCAGGTTGCTCTCCAAGAGTTTCCATCGGAGACAATGGTCACCGGCATGCTCTGCTCCGGCACGCGGAGTCCGGCGTCCTTGGCGGAAGCAGGCTTATATTGGGGGTAGGGAAAGACGGAAATCTGACCGTTGGTTTCCAGAATGGCGTACTGTAGCTGCCCCAAATCCAGGACCTCCCGCTCCCGCAGATGCTCGGTCAGTCGTCCAGAGTGATGCGGGCCCGGCGCAGGTTGGTTTGATCAATGGTTCCTCTCGGATGAGGATCACCGGCTTGCCACATAGCAGGCGGCGGAAGGAGATGAACCGCATGGAGGCCACCGCCAGAATCAGCTGGACGCCCAGCACCGTGAGAATGGGCACCAGACCGGACAGCAGGGGAATGCCGCTGTCCTGCATGGGGATGGCGGCCAGATTGGCAATGAGCATGGTCACCACAAATTCCGCCGGCTCCATTTCTCCATTTGCCGTTTTCCCATGAGCCGTACCACCAGGATGAGGACCAGGTACAGGCAAATGGTTCTCAGATAGATAAAGCATAAATTCTACACCTCGGTTTCTATTTTGCCC
>VOFD01002776.1_pt1 | contig 23279 bp, 23 predicted proteins | sample 5384101 | NCBI WGS metagenome assembly VOFD01 (sample SAMN12384723, study PRJNA508395) | human gut metagenome | isolation source: healthy gut C | host: Homo sapiens
GGCGACGCGTTTTATACGGACATTGCAAACTACAGTGTTCGGATAAATGTTCCTGAGGGATACAGGATTGCTGCAACGGGTGAGCTCGGAGCGGACGGCATGTATCACGCAAAAAACGTACGCGATTTTGCATTTTGCGCAAGCGACAGCTTCGAAACACTGACAAAAGACACGGGAAACACGAAAATAACCGTATACTATGATTCTACGCTTCCGAAAACGGCGAACAGGGTGCTTGATGTTGCAGCGAAATCGCTCGCTCTCTACGGGGAAAAGTTCGGAGAGTACCCCTACAGCACGCTCAGTGTTGTTCTTAACGGGCTGACCGGCGGGGTGAACGGAATGGAATACCCAACCCTTGTTATGATAGCGCCGGAGATTTCGCTTGAAGATTTTGAGAAAATGGGTCTGGATTTTAAAACGGACGAATCGGCCGCCGCAACGGTTTACTCAATGGATCATTCCGTTTGTCATGAGGTTGCGCACCAATGGTTTTACGGTATTGTCGGCAATGACCAAGTGAAAGAAGCGTGGCTTGATGAAGGCTTTTGCCGATTTTGCGAATTTGTTTACGATGAAGCATATCCGCCGGAGTTCACCGCTGATATAAGCGGCTTCAAAACGGAGATGAGACTTAAGCTGAGCGCTGCACGTGTTGCGGGAATCGGGCGTGATGCGAAGATGAGTTATGCGGACGATACAACGGACCTGACAAAGTCGCTGTATTATTGGAATGATGAGGATCCGATGAGTTATTCCGATATTTATGATAAAGGAGCGGGACTCTTGTATGCAATTTACGGAAAGCTGGGCAGCAAAGCGTTCTTTGATGCGGTAAAAGGTTATGTCATAAAGTTTAAGTATGATTTTGTGACAACTGAAAAGTTTAAAGAGTATTGGCACAGCATGGCGGATGTCGGCGAAATCATCGATGCATATCTTTCCGTGCCCGCGCAGAGCGCGCCGAATGCGGAATAAAGGACACGAACGTCCGAACAGTGAACGATATGCAGCCGGAAGCTGCGCAGCGGACCCGTACCCGCTTGAATCAAATCGAGTGGGTTTATTCGGAACACTGCGCAGTTTTCGGTTGTTTAATTATCGGAACGGGATTTATCCGAAGAAACTCAAATTAAAATTCAGCAAAGTCCGTCAAAAAGCACGGGAATCATTTTTTGAAATTCGTGCAGCAGCGGAATGCTTATTTCGCGCATGGCGGGGTGTGCGGCGGGCGCACAGCGCAAACGGAAAAAGTGCCGCCATTCACGCAGATTCATCGTGCAGATGAACTCCGTTTTAAGGCTGTTCGGAAGCACGCTCCGCGCATCCTCGGGCTTTGCGCCGCAGTTCAGCATTTCGAAATACGCCGTTTCCGCCTGCTGCATGGAGCTTTTCCAAATATCAAAGAGCTTTGAACCCTCTTCGGCGAAATAAGGACGGATAAATGTCAGCTCGCTGCCGAATTTTGATTTTTGATAATTGCAATATCGAGTGCTTTCCTGAGAAAAACTGGCAATCCTGTGCCGAACCCACTCGTGGGAAACTCCGCGGTCGCAAATTATGCGAACGCTCACGCCGAAATGCTCGATCGGGCTTTCATGCCCGCGTTCAAGCATCATGCGGATAAGCCGCTCGGCGGATTCGTCCGATATTGCATCCTCGGATTTATAGCAGACTCGTCCGCAAAGTTCAAGGTGCCGCAGCACTTCATGCCCGTTCGGGCGGTTAATGATTTCAAAAGACGGATTAATTATTCTCATTTGTGTACCTCATGCGAAAACTAACATAACAGGCAGAATAATCAGTTATATCGATTGTATTGCGTGCGCACGGGCTCCCCGTTCGCACCGCGGGAAACGACCTCTGCAATGCCTGCGTTTTTTATCAGTCGGCTGCAAATAACACAGGGCGCGGGTGCAGCAAGCTCACCGTTGGAATCAAATCCCGCAAGATAAAGCACCGAACCAAGCATTTCATGGCGTGCGGCAGAAATTATTGCGTTTTGCTCGGCGTGTACGGCAACGCATTTTTCGTATTGTTCACCGTGGGGAATGTTGTTGGCTTCGCGCCAGCATTCGCCCGTATCACAGCAGTTAGGTTCGCCGCGTGCCGCGCCGTTGTATCCTGTGGAAATTATCTCATCGTTTTTAATTATCACGGCTCCGTACTGACGACGAAGACAGGTGGATCGTCTTGCAACGGCTGCCGCGATCGAAAGGTAATATTCGTCTTTGCTTATACGCTTATCCATTATAAATTCTCCTTTGCTGCTTTCAAACCGCTGCTCAAAACTTTTCGCACAGAGATCGTTTTGAAAAACGGGAGTGAATCCGCTTTTGACTTTATGCGCCAAATACATTACTTTAGTTTAACATCTCAAGACCGACTTGGCAAGAAAAAATTCGAGATGCAGCAAAAGTGGGCAGCAAAAGGGAAATGTTTACGGCATTCACGGAAAACAGCGGATTTTTTGCCTTGATTATGCTATAATAAAGCGAAACAGGCGGCACACCGGAAAGCAAATCCGAAGGAAGATGCGGCACGAGAAGGGAGATTCGGAATGATAAGAAGAATTGTTGTTATTGATGAGGAAAAATGCAGCGGCTGCGGCAAATGCGCGGAGGCATGTCATGAAAATGCAATCGGAATGATTGACGGAAAAGCAAGGCTTTTGCGTGATGATTACTGTGACGGACTCGGAGACTGCCTGCCCGCCTGTCCTGCGGGAGCGATAAGCTTTGTTGAACGCGAAGCGGTTCCGTATGATGAAGCGGCTGTTCGCGAAAATCAAATGCGTTTAAAAATGCTTGCGGACAAACAGACGGAAACGGCGCATAACTCGATTGCGGCACCCTGCGGCTGTCCGGGGACGGCGGCGCACACATTGAAGGCAGGCGGAAAAAGAACGCCCGTGTTTGCATTCGGAACAAGGTCCGAACGGACGGAAGAAGAATCGAAACGAGCGGAAGAAGCGAATTCATGCCTTGGCCAATGGCCGGTGCAGATAAAGCTTGCGCCCGCTCGTGCGGCTTTTTTTGATGATTCGGAGCTGCTGATCGCCGCAGACTGCACTGCATATGCGTTTGCGGACTTTCATGAGCGATTCATGCGCGGCAGAATAACTCTTATCGGCTGTCCGAAATTGGATTCAGTTGACTATTCCGAAAAGTTGACTGAAATAATCCGCAATAACGAAATAAAGAGCATAACGGTTGCAAGGATGGAAGTTCCCTGCTGCGGGGGTATTGAGCTTGCCGTCAAAAAAGCAGCTGCGGCAGCGGGAAAGTCGTTGCCCGTTGAAGTGTTCACGATTTCAACACGCGGATGCATATTATAAAATTGCCGATAAAGCGAGCAATGAATGATTTTCTGTAAAGGAGCGGCAGTGACAAAAATGCAGACTGAAAGAAATGACATGGAAACAACGGCCGTCGAAACAATGCTCAAAGTCCCCTGTGCGGGGGAGCTTTTGGGGGCGGCTGTCGGGCTTGTTCGCGCGGCGGATTCGAATTCACGCACGGATGAAGGAACTTTCGCTTTGCTGATAAAGGCTTTTTCACTGCTGAAACAGTTTGCCGAGGCTGTTTGTTCGGCAGATACGGTCGGCGAAACCGAGGCGGAGATGACGCAGGCAGAATTGCTGAAATCAAAACTTCCCGAGGCTGTTGAAAAAATCCATGCCGAGAAGCACAGGCTTGTTCCGGATTGCAGCAGCTGCGCCGCACCGTGCGGACGAACGGAGGATTATGATGTTCGCCGCATAATCGATGCGCCGCCGGAAATTCGCACGGCAAAACTTTGCCTTGTCCAAAGCCTTTTGAACACCGCAGTCGGGCGGCCGTTCGGTGATGAAAAAACGTTTATGTGCATTGCACGCGGAATTTTCATGCTCGGCGAGGATTGCACGGCGGAAGAGTTGAACGGGGCGGCGGGGGAGATTGAGAACCTGCGGAAGGCTTCGGCTTAAATTGGTTTTTTCATCACCGTATTTTTAAAAACAGACGGCAGAAAGCTCCTTGCTGCGGAGATTTCTGCCGTTTTTTGCCTGTTGGAAATAAACGTTTTTTTGAAAATGCGGTTGACGGAACAGCTGTAAAAGGAACCGTTACGGCAATTATGATTACCGACTGTTCACAAGCGGCACAAAGGCCGAAAGTAAGCAAACGCTGTTCCGAAAAATGCAATTCATTCACGGCGTATCCCGAGCCAGAACCAACTGCCGCTGTTTGAACGAACGCGGCGAAGGTTTCCGCAAAGACCTGCGGGAGGGCGGCGGCTTGCACTCGGCACGGCGACGATGCCGTACATTACGCCGCGAACGCGAGCTTTGCCGAACAGACGGCGGTCGTTTTGGCGTTTTTTCCAATACGAGTTGGGAAAAAGCTGCGGGAATGGGTTTTCGGCCGCACTTTCGTCCGAGCGGGCGCAGCTTTCGCAAAGGGCCCCGATATCCGCATCAAAATCGGAACGGTGAACGGCAGGATTCGAATTCTCGGCGGGATTGCCGTTTGCTGCGGAAATTCCGCTTCCCGCAAACAATTCTTTCGCTTTGCCGAGGATTCCTTCCGTAACGGGGGATTTTGCGGACTGCAAGCCGTTCGGCGGCAGGGCAGAGTTCGGAGCGATCGTTTTTTTTTCACTTGGGCGCATGTCACGCCTCTTTTGCCCCGATTTCCCCGGTTCTGTGCCGCCCGCCCTTCCGCTAACGGCGGCGGAAAGGTGTTTGCTGTTTTCGGCTGAATGTCCCGAAATTTGCAAATCGGCTGTGCATTGAGTGCTGTCGTGCCGGTTCCTTTGCATTGCATTTCGCTCTTTCGAGAAGGCTGCTGCCCGAATCCGTGCCTTAACGGCCTGCAAATCATGCCGCACCGCACCGATGCTGCCTTCCGCGATAAAATCTCCGAAGGGGTTTGCAATTACGGCGGCACGAACGCATGAAAACAAGGCTGTACCGCTGAACTCATCGGAGTCATCGGAAAACCGAAATGATGCAAAATCTTCTCCGTCAATAAGATAAACGGTAAATCCGCCGCGCGGGGGTTTTTCACGAAGTTTCAGTACAAAGCGCGTGCTTTTGCCCATTATTGTAAGCCGAATCGATCCGCTTAAACTTCCGCGTAATGTGATGAATCCTACCATATCGCCGCCCTCCCTTCTGCAAGAATATGCTGCGGGCACGCAAAAGTTGCAAAAATGCGAAAAAATTTTAACAGACATACCCGGGAGCATGTAAAAACTTATATATGAAACAAGGTGCTCACAGGGGGTGTTTACCCTTGTTCATTTCGGTATAGGTATGCTATAATATTATCGGAGGAGTTTGGCTTTGTTATATGAGCTTATAAAACCTTATAGTTCCGTTTCGCTCATCGGCATGTGCAAAAATGCGGGAAAAACAACGGTGCTTAATCGATTGATAAAGGACTGCCGCAGGATGGACGAGAGCATTGCGCTGACATCCATCGGAAGGGACGGGGAGCGAAGCGACCTTGTGACGAACACGAAAAAGCCCGAAATTTTTGTTTATGACGGCACGATTATTGCAACGGCCGAAAAGCTGCTTTTTGCGGGCGGAAATTTGTCCGATTCCGGAAATGATGCGCAAAAGAACGGCATGAACAGCGGTATTTCCCGGGAAATACTGGACACAACAGGAATGCCGACGCCTATGGGAGAGGTCATTATCCTTCGTGCATGCAGTGACGGCTTTATTCAGCTTGCGGGTCCGTCCATGACGGCGCAGCTTGCGCGGCTTAAAAAACGCATGTTTGAGCTCGGCGCGGCAAAAGTCATTATCGACGGTGCGCTGAGCCGAAAATCGCTTGCAATGCCGGCTGTCAGTGATGCGGCAATACTGTGTTCGGGTGCAAGCTATTCCCCGGATATTCGAAAAACTGTTGAAGACACATGCTTTTCGGCGGAGCTTATGATGCTGCCGCAAACGGAGCGGACGGAATATGTGCACCAATGCAAACAAAAATACGGCGTGTTTTTCGGCAGCGGAACCCATGGCGGTGAGCAAACGGAGTTTTCGGAGCTTTCCCGCGCGGCGGAACTTATTCGAAAAGGCGGCGCAGAGGCTGTTTTGATGCGCGGCGGGGTGCCGGATTCGGCTGCAAATGCGCTTATTGCGGCGGGACGTGCGCTGAACGGACTTGAGATTATTTGCGAGGACGGCAGCAGGCTGCTGCTTTCGCATAAAAACTATGAAAAACTTGTTCGTGCAGGTGCAAGATTTACCGTTATGAACAAAACGCGGCTGCTTGCGGTGACGGTCAACCCGTTTTCCGCAAAAGGCAGTCATTACAACAAAACGGAGTTTTATGATGCCATGTGCAGCGGTCTCGGCGGACGCGTGCCGGTGCTTGATGTTGTGAGCGAATTCGGCTGCGAGGCAGCGGAGTAAACCCGTGCGCGTAAAATCGATATTCCTGCGCTTTCGCGAATAAATGATAAAAAACAAATTGACATTATAAGACTATGCTTGACAAACAACAGCAGGCAGCGATAGGATTTGCCTACATAATTGAAAATTTGCAGACTTGTTCCCCCTTCGGAGAGGAGCTTGCGCGGCATACCCATGCGTATCCGTGTGAAGAGAATGCGCGGCTTTGCCGCGAACTGGAAAACGTTCGCCTGCTTGCGGAAACGATCCGCAGCGATGCCGCAAGGGAGGCACTGTCCGCCGCCGAGCGTGCGCTCATGCAGCTTAAAGATGTTCGCCGTTCGGTCGCGCGAAGCCGCGAAATGACGCTTACAGACGTTGAATTCTTCGAAATTAAACGTTTTTTGATAAGGCTTGATGCGCTTGCGGAGGCATTTTCAAAGATTCCCTGCGGCGAAAGGCTGAACGAAATCGATATTCACCCTCTGCCGCATGCGCTTTCAATAGTTGACCCGGACGGAATGCGTGCAATGACTTTTCGCGTGAGCGACAGCGCATCCGCAGAGCTTGCGAAAATTCGGCGCGAGCGCAAACGGGTTGATGCCGAACTGCGCCGAGATCCTGTCGAGGGGCGGGATGCGCTTGAAGCGGAGCGAACTCTGCTTGCCGCAAGGGAGGAGAGCGAAGAACTGCGCATCCGCACGGAGATGACAAAAGCTTTTGCTGAACATTCTCACGAGGCGGAGCAGGTGATAAAAAGCATTGCAAGGTTCGATTTTGCGCTTGCAAAAGCAAGGCTTATGTGCAGCAGGGGCGGCAGCATTCCGAAGGTTTATGCAAACGGGCAGCGGGTTCTTCTTAACGAAATGATTAACCCGCAGACAGCCGATGCACTGCACTCGTCGGGGCGAAAGTTTACCCCGGTCAGCATCGAGCTTTTATCCGGCTCAACCGTTATTACGGGCGCAAACATGGGCGGAAAATCCGTTGCGGTCAAAACGCTTGCGCTGAACGTGCTGCTTGCGCTGTGCGGCTTCCCTGTTTTTTGCGGGGAAGCAGAATTGCCGCATTTTGCCGGCATACACTTGCTCTGTGAGGATATGGAGGACAGCTTGGGCGGACTTTCGAGCTTCGGCGGGGAGATGATTCGTTTTGACGGCATTCTTTCCGAAATAAAAACCGAAAGCACTGCACTCGTTCTGCTTGATGAGTTTGCGCGCGGCACGAACCCGCACGAAGGTGCGGCGCTTGTGCGGGCGGCAGTGAAGTATTTCAACAATCGACGCGGCTGTTTTGCGCTGATAACAACGCATTTCGATGATGTTGCGTGCTGTGCGCCCATGCATTATCAGGTCATCGGGCTCAAAAACGTTGAACCTGCCGTGCTCGATGCAGCATTGGCGGGAAACGATGCTTCGAGGGCTTCCGTGCTGCCGAAGCTTATGGACTACGGCTTGTATCGCGTTGCAAGCGATGTGAATCCGCCGCGTGATGCGCTGGCGATTTGCAGAGCAATGCGTGTTTCCGATGAGTTCATGCGCTGTGTAAATGCGGAGGAAACAAAACAGTGAACCCCGTGCCGCGAAGACACGGAACGAGTGCGGCATTAAAAATAAAAATTAAAATGTCTGAAAGGCAGAATACAGGAGGATTTACAATATGAAATCAGGAAACAAAAAACACAATGTGCGCATTGCGGCTCTTATCGCGGCAGTGCTTGCGCTCTGTCTTGCGCTGACAGGCTGCATGATGGGCAGCGGCAAACAGCCGAGTATCAATGCAGAGGACGATTCAACCGTTGCATATGCCGACAGGCAGCTTACCTTTGCGCAAAATGTGCAGTCGATTCAGGTGAACGTCAACACAGCGGTCGGATTCTTCTGCTATGAAGACAATATGTATAAAATTTTGACCGATAAGACCGACAGCGGTTCCGATGCTTTGGATACAGACGCATCGGATGCGACAGACGCACCGAATGTGACAGACGCACCGGATGCTACAACTGCTCCGGACGCACCGAAAGCTGACTCGGCCGAAGACAACACGGTTAAATATACCGTTGAGCTTTTTGAAAAGGATAAGGACGGAAACCTTTCGGAAACGCCGGCATCTTCAGATAAATTCACTTATGAAATCAGCGAAAAAAACGGCTATCTGTTTGTGAAATCCTCCGTTCTCGGCGAGATTCGCATTAATGCATCCTGCGCCAACGGCAGCGAATTGAAAGAGACTGTAAAGCTCAATGTCAACCGCCAATCGGTGAGCCTTTTCGACATTGTGATGTTCGTTATCGGTCTGTATCTGCTCTATTCCGCAATTTCCGGCCGCGGCAGAATTTTTGATGCCGAGTTTGTAAAAGAGGGCATGGAAGCAAAACACAAAAAGGCAATGCGCATAAGCTGCCTTGCAGCGGCTGTCATCATGATTGCGGCGGGCGTTGTTTCCGCTTTGGATGGTTTCGGCAAGCTGCAAACTGTCAGCATGATTCTGTTCGGTCTGCTCTGCGCCGTGTTTGTTGCGGCGATCATCTGGACGGGCAAATACGTTGACAAGAACGCAAAGCGCGAAGCTCAGCAGCAGCCGGGAGGCGGCGTACCCCGCGCACCCAAGGCGGCGTTCGAGTTTGACGATGATGAACCCACAATAGACGACGTTAAAAAGTAATTCGCGGAACAGCTCCGCAATCGATTGAACTTTGAATGAAGGCTGAATCAGGCGGAGCTTTTTGCGGAAGTCCTGCGGATATAAACACAAACAACTTGAATTAAGTGAGGCAAGCAATGGAAAACAACGAGAACATCGCTCTTTCGGAAGAAACGGCAGCTCCCTGCGGTGCAGACACGAAACGCAGCTTCGGAAACATCGTGAAGCATTATGCGGACAGGTACTTTATTAAGGCTCTCGGAGCAATGGCAAAGGGTCTTTTCGCCTCTCTGCTCATCGGCACGATAATTGCACAATTTGCGCGTATTCCCGCACTTTCGGGCATTCTTGACCCGATTGTGAAGGTTGCACAGAACGGCTTTGTTGTCGGCGGTGCGATCGGCGCGGCGATTGCTGTCGGGCTTGGTGCGAAAGCTCTGACGCTCTGCGCTGCGGTCGTTGCCGGAGCGATAGGTTATACAAGCGGCGCAGGCGGTGCGGGTCCTGTCGGGGCTTATATTGCTGCCGTTATCGGAATCGAAATCGGAAGGCTTGTTGAAGGCAAAACAAAGGTTGATATTCTTCTTGTTCCCATTGCGGTGCTGCTGACGGGCGGCGTTGTGGGCGTGCTTCTCGGGGCACCGCTCGGTGCATTTATGAAGTGGCTCGGTTACATAATCGGCAAAGCAACCTATCTGAACCCGATTCCGATGGGCATCATAGTTTCCGTTGTTATGGGCATCATTCTGACGGCTCCGATTTCAAGTGCCGCAATTGCCTCCATGATATTTGTAACGGCAAATGCCGCACCGGATGTTAAAACCGGGCTTATGCTTGCAGCGGGTGCCGCAACGATCGGCTGCTCATGCCAGATGGTCGGTTTTGCTGTTTCAAGCTTCCGCGAAAACCGCTGGGGCGGCATTGTTTCTCAGGGACTCGGCACATCAATGCTTCAGGTGCCGAATATATTACGTCATCCTGCAATCCTTGTTCCGCCGACGCTTGCAAGCGCGATACTCGGACCGTTCGGAACAACGGTGTTCCAAATGCTGAACGAGGGCATTTCGGGCGGCATGGGTACCTGCGGATTTGTGGGCCAGATAGGAACGTTTACGACAATGCTTCAAAACGGCAGCGAGTGGTGGTCGATACTGCTTCGCGTGCTGCTGCTGCATATTGCTGCTCCCGCTGCGCTTTCTCTGCTTTTCAGCGAAATAATGCGCAGGCTCGGGTGGATAAAACAGAACGATATGCTGCTTGACTGAGCTGTGCGGCAGCAAAACTTTTTTAAGTTTTTCTTGAAAGGAAATGAGAACATGGAAAAATTCTATTTATATAACACTCTCACAAAGCGCGTGGACGAGTTTGTGCCGCGCGAGGCGGGCAAGGTCAGCATGTATACCTGCGGCCCGACCGTTTATCATTTTGCGCATATCGGCAACCTCCGCTCCTATATCATGGAGGATGTGCTCGAAAAATTCCTGCGCTATATCGGCTATGATGTGAAGCGTGTGATGAACATAACGGACGTGGGGCATCTGTCAAGCGACGGTGACACCGGCGAAGACAAGATGGTCTCCGGTGCGAAGCGCGAGGGCAAAACCGTTATGGAGCTTGCAAAATTCTATGAGAATGCGTTCTTTGACGATTGCCGCAAACTGAACATCAAAACTCCCGATGTTGTTGAACCTGCGACGAACTGCATTGCCGAATACATAAAACTTATCGAAAAGCTGTTTGAGAACGGCTATGCATACGAAGCGGGCGGAAATATCTATTTTGACACCTCCAAACTCAAGGATTATTATCAGCTCACGGGGCATTCGTCGGATGACTTGCTTGTTGGTGTGCGCAGCGATGTTGAAGAGGACGGAAACAAGCGCAACAAGTCAGACTTTGTGCTTTGGTTCACAAAATCCAAATTCGATTCTCAGGAATTGAAATGGGACAGCCCGTGGGGCGTCGGCTATCCCGGCTGGCATATCGAGTGCTCTGCAATCAGCATGAAGCATCTCGGCGAGTATCTCGACCTGCATTGCGGCGGTGTGGACAATATTTTCCCGCATCACACAAACGAAATTGCGCAGAGTGAAGCGGCCATCGGGCATCCGTGGTGCAGCCACTGGTTCCATGTTCAGCACCTGAATGACCGTGAGGGCAAAATGAGCAAGTCGAAGGGCAATATCCTGACGGTTTCCGTTTTGCAGGAAAAGGGTTACGACCCTCTTGTATACAGAATGTTCTGCCTGCAAAGCCACTACAGAAAGCCGCTTGAATTCAGCTACGATACGCTGGATAATTCAAAAGCTGCTTACGAAAGGCTGCTCAACCGCATTGCGGGCATACCTCAAGAGGGCGAAACGAATGCGGCACAGTTTGAAGATTACCGCCGCCGCTTTATCGAAAAAGTGGGCAACGATTTGAACACTTCACTCGGTCTGACGGTGCTTTACGATCTTCTGAAGGATTCGGATGTGAACGGCGCGACAAACGTGCAATTATTGCGGATTTTGACAGGGTGCTTTCACTTAATCTGCTTTCGGGCGGCACGAACACTGCGGAAGAGCATCCGGATGAGTTTGTTCGGTATGTTGAAGGACTCATCCGCGAACGCGCAGAGGCAAAAAAAGAACAAAAACTATGCCCGTGCGGATGAAATTCGTGCGGAGCTTGCAGAAAAAGGCGTTACGCTTAAGGATTCGAAGGAAGGCACAAGCTGGACAAAGGCATAAATCCGGGAAGAACCGCAAAGCGGAGGGGCAATAATCTTTGCTCCCCCGCCGAAATTTATTCGGAGTGTTTGTTCCCAAATATTGAACTTAACAAAAAACTAACTAAACATAATAAAAAAATAATGAAACATAACGAAATATAACGAAGAAAGGTGTGATATTATGAGAAAATGCGCTGTCGGCGGTCAGGCCGTTATGGAAGGCGTTATGATGAAATCCGACAAGGGTATTGCAATGGCAGTGCGCCGCGCGGACGGAAAAATTGTTGCAAGTTACAAAAATCAGGTTTCAAAAGCGCAGAAGGGCACTTTTTGGGGCCTGCCTGTAATTCGCGGAGTTGTCGCGCTTGTTGAATCGCTCACAACCGGCATGTCCACAACGATGGATTCCGCAAAAATGTACGGCGAAGATGCGTTTGCGGATGAGGAGCCGACAAAATTCGAAAAATGGCTTGCGAAAACTTTCGGAAAATCCGTTGAAAACATCGCAATAACAGTTGCGCTTGTGCTTGCTTGGCGTTGCGCTTGCTGTCGGGCTTTTTGTGCTTCTTCCGCAGCTGATTTCGTCGATGATTTTCGGGCAGACAAAGAGCCTTTGGCGTTCGCTCGTCGAGGGTGTTTTGCGCGTGGGAATTTATATCGGTTATCTTTTCGGCTGTTCCTGCATAAAAGACATGAAGAGGCTGTTCATGTATCACGGTGCGGAGCATAAAACAATTGCCTGCTATGAAGCGGAGGATGAACTTGTTCCCGCCCGCGCGAAAAAATACAGCCGGCTGCATCCGCGCTGCGGAACGAATTATCTTTTCCTTGTGATGGCGATATCGATTCTGTTTCTTACCGTTATCGATGCCGTGTTCATCTACGGATTCAAATTTGAAATTCAGAACAGCATTCTTGAATTCCTTTTCCGCTTCGGCGTCCGCATAATCTGCATTCCGCTCATTGCGGGCATAAGCTATGAAGTGCTGCATGCGGCGGCAAAGAGTGACGGCTGGTTTGCAAAAGTTGTTCGTGCTCCCGGCATGGGCTTGCAGCTTATCACAACAAAAGAACCCACCGAGGATATGCTTGAGGTTGCAATTGCGGCATTTTATATTGCAATGGGTGAAAGAAGCTGCGATTACTATAATAAACTTGCGGATGAACCCGAAAACCCGGAATCCGACGATGCAGCGGAGCCGCACGAAAACGCAGAGGCGGCAGCCGAAAAAGCTGAATGCACCGAAAATGCGGAACCTGAAGCAAAAGCGGAAACGGCGGCCGAGGCGCAATGACAATTCGCGATGCCGTTGCACTTGCCCGAAAGGAGCTCATTGAAACGAGCCTTGAAGATGCGGAGTTTGAAGCGCGCCAGCTTGCGGCATTTTGTCTCGGAAAACGCAGATTGTACACGTTTGAGTTTGCGGATGAAATGCCGGGCGATGCGCTGAAAAAGCTTCAAAGCTGCATAATGCGCAGAAAAAATCATGAGCCGCTGCAATACATAATCGGCGAGTGGGAGTTCATGGGACTGCCGTTCACGGTGAACGAAAACGTGCTGATTCCGCGTGCGGACACGGAAACGCTTGCCGAAGCAGCGGAAAAAATCATTGCGGAACGAAGGAACACAACTGCACCCGTAAAATTTCTTTTGGATGTCTGCACGGGCAGCGGCTGCATAGGAATTTCAATTGCCAAGCGGACGGGAGTTCCCGCGCTGCTTTGCGACATAAGCCCCGAGGCTGTTTCCGTTGCGGAAAAAAACATTCAATTAAACGGCGTTGGGGAGCTTTGCATGTGCAGACAGGGCGACCTTTTTCGAGGCCGCGCTGCCCTTTGCAAAAGAGCGGGCAAGCGGGTTCGATATTATAACAATAAATCCGCCTTATATATGCACCGATGTTATTCACTCGCTTCAGCCGGAGGTTTTGTGCGAACCGATGATTGCACTTGACGGCGGTGCGGACGGATTGGAGTTTTACAGGCGCATTCGGAAGGGTTATTCATGTCTTTTGAACCCCGGCGGCGTGCTGCTGCTTGAAACAGGCTTCGATCAGGGCGCGGCGGTTTCAGAGCTTTTTGCGAATGACGGAGCTGTTTCCGTGCTTTCGGACATTTGCGGAAACGATCGCGTGGTGGTTGTTGAAAAAAGATTGAATCGGGGTTGAACAATCGCCCAAACATATGAAAGATAACAGGATATGCTGAACAGACTTAAACAGATGAAGCTGCATTATGAGCAGCTTGCGGAAAAAATCGCCTCCCCGGAGGTCATGGCGGACATGAACGCATGGCGTGAGCTTGTTAAAGAGCATTCAACGCTTGAACCGATAATTACCGCTTACGATGAATACCTTGAAACGGAGCGCGGCATTGCGGATTGCAGGGCGATGCTCGATTCGGAAGAAACCGAGCAGGAGATGCGAACCCTTGCGGAAGAGGAGCTTGCGGAGCTTTCCCATAAAGCGGCGCAGCAGCAGGAGAATCTTAAAATTCTTTTGCTTCCGAAGGATAAAAACGATGAACGAAACGTTATTATGGAAATACGCGCGGGCACGGGCGGGGATGAGGCGGCACTGTTCGGCGCAGTGCTGATGCGCATGTATCAACGCTATGCCGAGCGGCATAATTTCAAATACGAGCTCATCGATATTGCCGAAACGGAAATGGGCGGGATTAAGGAAGCCACGTTCAGTCTCAACGGCCGCGGTGCATATTCCCGAATGAAATACGAGAGCGGAGTGCACAGGGTTCAGCGAGTGCCCGAAACGGAGACTCAGGGGCGGATTCACACAAGCGCGGCAACGGTTGCGGTGCTTCCCGAGGCGGAGGATATTGACGTTGAAATCAATCCCGGAGATTTGCGCATAGACACGTACCGTTCAAGCGGCGCAGGCGGGCAGCACGTTAACAAAACGGAGAGTGCGATAAGAATAACGCATCTTCCGACGGGGCTTGTTGTTCAAAGCCAGGATGAGCGCAGCCAGGGCCGCAATAAAGAACAGGCAATGAAGGTGCTTAAAAGCCGCCTTTATGAAATGTATCGCGCGGAAGCTGCGGCAAAAGAAGCATCGGCGCGCAAAAAGTCAAGTCGGTTCCGGCGACAGAAGCGAAAGAATCCGAACCTACAACTTCCCGCAGGGACGCGTTACGGATCACAGAATCGGCATGACAATTTATAAACTGCCGCAGTTCATTGACGGCGATATGGATGAAATTATCGAAGGACTGATTCTTGCCGAACGCACAAAGCAGCTCGCGGGTGAGGATGCGGAGTGAGTCGGGTCGGAAAGACAATAAACCGCTGAAAACTGATACGGACATAATTTAAACATCGACCGTTCCGATTTTTGGAACGGTCGATGTTCTTGTTTAATACAATTTGAACACAATAACGAATGCATTCCGAAACACGGGGTGCATTCGGCACCGACTTATGCCATGGGCTTCAGTTCGGGGGAAATGATAAGGGTTGCTTCGGTTGCTTCCTGAATCTGCTCAACGGTGAATTCGGGATTGTATTCGGTAAGCAGCAAACCTTCGGGAGTTACGAGCATAACGCCCATCTCGGTGATGATCTTTGTGATGCACTTAACTGCGGTGTAGGGCAGTTTGCATTTTTTAAGGATTTTGGGCTTGCCCTTTGCGGTGTGTTCCATTGCAACGATAACGTTCTTTGCGCCGACGAGCAAATCCATTGCGCCGCCCATGCCGGGCATTTTTTTGCCGGGGATGATCCAGTTTGCAAGGGAACCCTCTTCGTCAACTTCGAGGCCGCCGAGGATTGTTGCATCAACATGACCGCCGCGAATGAGTGCGAAAGAGGAGGCGCTGTCGATGAAGCATGCGCCGGGTGCTGCTGCGGAGGGGCTGCCGCCTGCATCAACAACGTGGAACGGATCGCGGTTTTCGTCCGTTACGGGGCCGGTGCCGATGGTGCCGTTCTCGCTCTGAAGGATAACGTGAACGTTTTCGGGAAGATATGCGGGAACGAGGGTGGGAAGACCGATGCCGAGGTTGACAACATCGCCGTCTTTAAGTTCTTTTGCAACACGCGCTGCGATGAACGCCTTTATCTGAGCCTTATCCATTAAAGTTTGCCTCCTTCAACAACATAGTCAACAAATACGCCGTAAGTGCGGACGTTTTCGGGTTCGATTTCGCCGATTTCAACGATCTCTTCGGCTTCGGCAATAACCGTGTCTGCCGCGGTTGCCATAACAAGGTTAAAGTTGCTGGTGTTGCCCTTGTACCAAACGTTGCCCGCCTTGTCGATTTTTGCACCGCAAATAACGGCAAAATCGGCATGGATGGGTTTCATGAGCAAATAATCACGGCCGTCAATCGTCTGTTTGCCGAGGCAATAGGGGCTGTCTTCAACGATGGTGCCGACGCCTGCGGGGGTGAGAACACCGCCGAGACCGCCGCCGCCCGCACGAATCATTTCGGCAAGGGAACCCTGCGGAATGAGCTGCACTTCGAGAGTGCCGTCAACCATGGACTGGGTCGCAACCTCGGGATTGAGGCCGACATGGGTTGCGATGAGCTTTTTAATCTGCTTGTTGTGAACGAGCTTTGCAACGCCGTAGTAATCCTCACCCATGGGGCCGCCGGGCATTGATGCATCGTTGCTGATCATGGTCAGATCCTTAACGCCGCTCTTTGAGAGAGCATCGATGAATTTGTGGGCGTTGCCGCAGCCCATAAAGCCGCCGAACATAACGGTTGCGCCGTCGGGGATAAGCTTTACGGCTTCTTCCACAGTAATGAATTTAGGCATACTTTCTCTCCTTTTGATACTGACCCGAAAAGGGTCGGATTTTTGAAATCATTTAAACAGAAACGGCGGAGCAAACGGGGTTTGCGTCGCAGCTCCTCCGTTCAACTGTAAGTATATACCTGTCGGAGGAAAAAATCAAGCAAAGTTTCCGCAAAACTTCGATTATGCGGGGACAGCGGGCAGATATGCGGGGACAGCGGGCAGGTATATCCGAATGCAGTGAATCCTGCTTAAGCTTTTCCCTGCGCCGCATATGCCGCGCGGGGGACTTTATACATCAGTCTTCATTTTCGCCGTTCGGCAGCGGCGGAATGCTGAGCTTTGTTTTTGCTTCTCCGCGCTTCAGCTCCGCCATGATGCCGCGAAGCTTTTCGTTCACGCTTTCAACCTCTGCTTCAAGCTCCCGCGCCGTCATGCGCAAAGTGCCGGTGCGCGTGCTTGCAAGCTGGATCATTCCGTCGCCCGTTGCAACGCGAACGGAGTAGTTTTTTCCGATTTCGAATATCAGCCGCTCGATGAACATATCGGCCGTTTCGTTTTCCTTTGTGTATGCAACGCGCAGAGAATGATAATTGAATCGCTCTCCGGCATTGCCCTTCAGTTTATAGCCGTCAAAAACGAGTATGACCTCGTTCTTTTTGTATGCGCAATAGTTGCTGAGGATGTCCATCAGTTTTTTTCGCGCGGCGGCGATATCGCTTTTTGCAAGCTTATTCAGCCCTTCCCATGCGAATATGATGTTATATCCGTCAACGATGAGGTAATCCTTCTTTTTGGGTTCGGCAGGCTCGGAGCTTTTAAATTTTGAATCCGAATCGCCGTTTTGCGCGGGGCGTTTGTACTCCGGCCGCTTAATCGGGCCGAATTCACGGAGCATAATGGCTTCAAGCTCCTTTTCGTCAACGTTCAAATTGCGGGAAAGCACTTTCGGGTTTACGGCACGGTGATTATCCGATTCGTGCGGCACGGAGTCGCTCGGGCGCGGAGTGCCTGTAAGGTTCAGCCCGGTATCAATATGCATATAGTTCCGAACGTCATTCCATTTAACAATGACTCCTGCGCCGTGGGAGCAGAAAATGGAATCGGGAGTGTTTTCAAGGTCACGCTCCGGGTCATAGGCGAATTGCGCGATTACGCTTTCGGCATTTCGGCATTGCCCGTAGTGCGAAAATTCACAGCCGAGCCGCCCTCTGCCGCGTGTGTATGCCGCAAGCTCACGCGTGTAGCCGCGCATGGCGGAGACGGGCGCAGTGCCGCAGAATGCGCAGCTTTCGCAGTCGGCGCCTTCTTCGGGCGCGGAAAAACTGCCGCCCATGCCGCGAATGTCGTTTATTGCTCTGCCGAGGTTTTCACGCGGGAGTTCAAGTCGGAACGAGTAGAAAGGCTCCAACAGGATGTTTTGCGCGCACATCAATCCCTGCCGTACGGCGCGATAGGTTGCCTGTCGGAAATCGCCGCCTTCGGTATGGTGCAGGCTCGCCCGCCCCGCAACGAGGGTCAGCTTCATATCCGTTATCGGTGAACCTGTCAGCACACCGAGATGAATTTTTTCGCGGAGATGCGCCAGCACAAGCCTTTGAATATCCGAATCGAGTGAATTAGGCGCACATGCGGAGGCGAAAACGAGCCCGCTCCCCGCGGGCAGCGGCTCCAACAGCAGATGAACTTCCGCGTAATGCCGCAGCGGTTCAAAATGCCCGACACCTTCAACAGGGGCAAGAATCGTTTCGCGGTATAAAATTCGCCCGTCATCAACCGAAATTTCAACGCCAAACCGCTCCGAAATAAGCTTTTTCAGAATTTCAATCTGCATTTCGCCCATCAGCCTTGCCTGAAGTTCGTGCACATTATCGGTTTTGTCGAGTTTCAGCGTCGGGTCCTCATCCTCCAGCCGTTTGAGTTTCGGAAGGAATGTTCGCGCATCGCAATCGGAGGGAAGAAGGATTCGATAGCTCAGAACAGGTTCAAGCAGCGGAGGAAGTGCGGAATCCTCATCGCCCAAGCCCTGCCCGGGGTACGTTGCGGAAAGTCCGGAAACGGCCTCAAGATCGCCGCATTCGGCGCGTTCGGTTTGAGTGAATTTTGCACCGGAACAGAACACTATGCGGGCAACTTTTTCGGTCAGCCGTTCGCCGTTTCGCGCGGTATAGGCAACGGCAGTGCGCGGGGACAGACTTCCGCCCGTGAGGCGGATATGTGTCAGGCGCGTTCCCTGCGGGTCGTATGTGATTTTATAAACTCTTGCCGCAAAATCTTTTTTAAACCCGCGCTCGCGGGAATAATGCGAAAGGCAGGCGATAAAGTCGGAAACACCGTCCGTTTTCAGTGCCGAACCGAAAAAACAGGGAAAAATCCTCCGTTCCGAAATTGCGGCGGCAATGTCCGCATCGACAATTCGTTTCGCGGAATGCTTTTCAAAAAGCTCATCATCGGCAAGAGCAAGATTTTCAAAGAAAGCTTCGCTTTTGCAGAATTCGGAGTCTGTACCTTCGCAGGGTTCAAATGCAATGCATCTTTCCGAAAGCCGCCGCTGAATCTCTTCGATAAGTTCGCTGCGGTTTCGCGGCATTATGTCTGTTTTATTGATGAAAATGAATGTCGGAATGCTGTATCTGCGCAAAAGCCGCCAAAGGGTTTCGGTATGGGACTGAACTCCGTCGGTGCCGCTTACAACAAGCACCGCGTAATCAAGTACGCTCAGCGCGCGTTCTGCTTCGGCAGAAAAATCAACATGCCCGGGCGTGTCAACCACAGTGAACTCTGTATTATTATAATTGAATTTTGCCTGCTTTGAAAATATCGTTATTCCGCGCGCCTTTTCAAGCGTGTGCGTGTCGAGGTATGCATCACCCCTGTCGACCCTGCCGCGCTTTCTTATCGCGCCGCTGAGGTAGAGCAGTGCTTCGCATAGTGTTGTTTTGCCTGCGTCAACATGCGCAAGAATTCCGATTGCAAGCTTTTTCATAAATATCCTGCCTGTTTCACCGCAAATGCGGACGAACTTCATTTTAAGGTAATTATAACAGGAACGGAAGGGAAAACAAAGATATATTTAAAACCCGAAAACGGAAAACAAAATGCGGACAGATGCGGAAGCTTAATGCTTTTAATAATACCGAATCCTGCATTTTTCTGCATTGACACGGCCTCCGGTGAATGTTATAATAGGCTGTCAATTGATTTTTTGCGATGAATGGGCAAAAACCGCGCTCAACGGAGCACAGAGAGTCTGCATTAGGTGCGAGCAGATGTCCGCGTTCGGTTATCCCGCCCATGAGCACGGAAAAGTAAAGTGCATTGAGCCGTTTGCGGCTTGCAGTGTTCCGCAATTTTCCGCGCAGAAGTGCGTTACAACTTTCGAGGCGGAGTGGCTGCCATTTCGCGAAATAAGGTGGTACAGTGCTTAACGCGCCCTTGTGAATTTTTTCGCACGGGTGCTTTTTTTAAGCAAAAGTCAGATGCTTTTATTATTCTTAACGGAAATATTAATAACAACGGAGGAAATATTTCAATGGCAAAACAAAAAGAAGAATTCGTTACGCATATCGCGTCCCGAACCGAAGATTTTCCGCAGTGGTACACGGATATCATTCTGAAGTCCGACATGGTTGACTATTCCGAGGTTAAGGGCTGCATGGTCATAAAACCCTACGGTTACGCCGTGTGGGAACTTATGCAGCATGAACTTGATACGCGCTTTAAGGCGACAGGGCATAAAAACGCGTATTTCCGCTGTTCATCCCCGAACACCTGCTCCAAAAAGAGAAGGACCATGTTGAAGGCTTTGCGCCCGAGGTTGCATGGGTCACTCAGGGCGGTGAAGAAAAGCTTGCGGAGCGTCTCTGCGTTCGCCCCACGAGTGAGACTATCATATGCTCAATGTATTCAAAATGGATCCAGTCCTACCGTGATTTACCTCTGCTCTATAACCAGTGGGCAAACGTTGTAAGATGGGAAAAGAACACCCGCCCCTTCCTGCGCACGAGCGAATTCCTCTGGCAGGAGGGCCACACCGCGCACGCAACCGCCGAGGAAGCACAGGAAGAAACCGAGCGTATGCTTGAAGTTTACCGTGACTTTATGGAGAACGTGCTTGCAATTCCGGTTATCTGCGGCAGAAAGAGCGAAAAAGAGAAATTTGCGGGAGCGGAAGCAACCTATACCCTTGAGGCGATGATGCAGGACGGAAAAGCTTTGCAGATGGGAACGAGTCATAATCTCGGCGACCATTTTGCAAAGGCATATGACATCACTTATCTCAGCCGCGAGGGCAGGCATGAATACTGCTTCACAACGAGCTGGGGCGTCAGCACCCGCATGATCGGCGGCCTTATCATGACTCACGGCGATGACCGCGGGCTTATGTTCCCGCCGCGCATTGCGCCCGTGCAGCTCATCATACTGCCCATTGCGCAGCATAAGCCCGGCGTTCTCGACAAGGCATATGAGCTGAAGAAAATGCTTTCCGATGCAGGTATTCGCGTTGAACTCGACGACAGCGACCAGAGCGCGGGTTGGAAGTTCAACCAGTGGGAGATGAAGGGCGTACCCGTTCGTCTTGAAATCGGTCCGAAGGACATCGAAAACAATCAGGTTGTTCTTGTTCGCCGTGATACGCACGAAAAACTCTTCGTTTCCATCGACGCCCTTGCAGACACGCTCAAACAGCTGTTTGATACCGTGCAGAACGATATGTATAACCGCGCAAAAGAAAATCGTGTTATGCATACTGTCGTTGCAAAGAATATGGATGAGCTTAATGCGGGTGTTCAAAATGGATTTGTAAAGGCAATGTGGTGCGGTGACCGTGCATGTGAGGATAAAATTAAGGAAATGACGGGCGCAACCACCCGCTGCATGCCCTTTGATGCCGACGATATCGGCAGCGATACCTGTGTTTGCTGCGGCAAAAAGCAAAGGCAATGACGTATTTTGCAAAGAGCTATTAATAAGAGCTGTTAACCTGAAAATAAAGTGAAGTCGAGACGTTTTTTCAAAAACCGAAATCGACCGAGCAGATTAATCAAGCCCCCGGCAATTTGCCGGGGGCTTGCGGTATTCATCGGCTTCGCCGATGTACCGCGGACGACGGGGTGAACCCGATGGAGACTGTGCGGTTAAGGCTTTACCGCTTTTTGCCTTTTTCTCGCCTTCACGGCGTATGTCGCCGATCGTTTTGTCGCTGCGCATTTTACGCCCGTCTTTGTGGCGGAGTGTGCCTTCGGGCAGGCCGTTCTTTTTTTCAAATGTGCCGACGGTGCAGTCGCTGCGCGTTTGTCTTGCCATGGAGAACCTCCTTTCTAAAACATTGAAGTGGACAGAATCAGAATTGAACGGATATTGTCGGTTCGCTGATTTGACGGTAGTTCTCATCTTGAATGACAAGCTCAAATTCCAGCCCTGTAATTTCGGAAAAGTCGCTGATATCGAGCTCATTGGTGATTTCGATGTCAAGAATCGCAAATTCTCCGTTCAGGAGGGTTTGCGAGTTGCCATAGGCACCTGACAGTAATTCGTTTATCGAGACATACTCACCCTCAAAACCAACAATTAGTCCTTCTTCCCCGGTGTTTTCGACTATAAACAAGGCACTGATACGATCGGTTAATCCGTACGGATCTTTAGCGAACCCCTTGAACACAAGACGAATCCCATAATCGTTATATGCTTCGATTCCTGTGTTATCGAATGAAGCGGAAGCATCGGAAACGTTTACGTTGACACGCTCCTTGTCTATGACATCATAAATAGTATTTTCGAGGATAAGATCAAACGAAACGGAGCCGATTTCGGTGATGCCGAGAATACCGCGGTATTCCTCTTCGTGACAGGGGTTGAGACTTACAGTAACGGCACGATGCGTTGACGGACGGATCGGTTCCGACTCCGCCAGGTAGCTGCTGTTAATAACAAGTCCGTTCAGAGCAACGCGGTTGATATTTATGAGAACTGTATCGCGCGAATCATTTACAAATTCAAGATACATCATCGTTCCATGATCTTCGGAAATCATTGTCTGTGAAACGAGGCGGATTCCGGAAGAGTTATAGAGTTCCTCGGTGCCGAAAAAATCAACGCTGTAGTCGAGTTCGTTCTTTGCAGCATTGCTTGTTACAGCATCTTGAAAGCCGTTGGGGTTGAACGTGTATGAGTCGAAAGCGGAAGTTTTGAGAATAACGAGATCGGTTTCCGCTTTAAAATCGGAGTAATCTTCAACGGTGAATTGAAGCCCCAACTCAGCAAGCTCATAAATTCCGTGCAGTCTCATTTCATTGTAGCTGATATACATTTCTCCGTCAGCTTTCTCGCCGGCGGCAACGTCACAGTTCAGATTTCCTCCGTACAGCATGTACCCGTTCACCGAGGTGCTATTAACGGATGAGAAACTGAGCTCTTCATCACGATTGTTTTCAAGCAGCAGGTTGAGAGTTACTCCGCTGTCTTCGTAGGTGAGATCCTTTGCCGTGATTACAATACCGTTATCATTATAGAGTACGGTTTCCTCGATGGTCGCGGTTTTCTTGAATTCATCGAATTTAGCATCGGCAGGATCTTCCGTTTCCTGCGGTTCACCGGTTCGTTCGGGGTCTTTGGTGGGATCGGGATCTTTGGTTGTCTGCTCTTGCTTCTTGCCGTCATCAGGATCGCCGTCGTGTATGTTTATGACACACGCGGCAAGGCTGAGCATCATTAAAAGTGCCAGCAGCATTGCGAGAGTTTTTTTAAGCATGGTTAATTCCTCCGTTCAATGGGTA
>VOFD01002580.1_pt1 | contig 23278 bp, 24 predicted proteins | sample 5384101 | NCBI WGS metagenome assembly VOFD01 (sample SAMN12384723, study PRJNA508395) | human gut metagenome | isolation source: healthy gut C | host: Homo sapiens
GAATGGTTTCCTCGTAGTCGAACGCCTTATCGTGCAGCCCGGCAAACGAGCGCACGCCTATCACGTCGCAGTACGACCCCATGACGGGAATGGCTTCGAGCAGGTGCTCGGACTTGTCGCCGTCCATGACCACGCCGCGCTCCGTTTCGAGCTTCCATGCGCCTTGGTTCACGTCGAGCACCATGGTGTTCATGCCGAGGTTCATGCCTGCCTTTTGGGTGCTCAGCCGGGTGCGCAGGCTGGAGTTGAAGAACACCATGAGCAGGGTCTTGTTCTCGCCGAGCGACTTGTAGGCGAAGCGGTCTTGCTTCACTTGCAACGCCTCTTGCACGGCCTGTTGCAGGTCGCCGAGGTCTTTACGTTGGTGTAGGTATTCATATTATATATGTACAATGTCAACGGTCTACGGTCGACAGTCTACGGTCTACGGCTTGTGCAGCACGGTTGACTGTTGACCGTAGACTGTTGACCGTTGACTGTTATTTCTGTTATTTTGGCTGCCCAGCCGCCGCCGGGGGCAAGTTTCACTCCAAATTTCATTGACATGGGGTCGCATGTCAGGGTGAAATTCTCTTTCCGGTAGTCGCGTGCGGCGCGGTCGGCGTTGATGCCGTCTTGGAATGCTTCTATGTCGTAGGAGCCTTCGGCGAGGAAGGCGGAGAGGTCGATGGTTACCTCGCGTGCGTCCCAGTTGTTGAGCGCGCCGACATACCAGGTGTCGCCGCTGCGGCGGGCGATGATGACGTATTCGCCTACCCGGCCGTCGAGCGCAACGGTTTCATCCCACACGGTGGGAATCTCGGCGATAAAGTCCGTGCATTCTTCCTCCTGCTCGTAATTGGACGGGCTGTCGCACAGCATGTTGAGCGGCGCCTCGAATACGACGTACATGGCCAGCTGGTGGCAGCGCGTGCCCTGGCTCATGGGTTCGCTGTGCACCGGGCGGTAGTTGCCGCGCGTGGCGTTGCGCATGGCTCCCTGCGTATAGTCCATCGGCCCGGCGACCATGCGCACGAAGGGGATGGTTACGTCGTAAGTTACCTGGTCCACATGCGTGCCGCCCCACTTGAGCTGTTCCAGCCCGTGCACGCCTTCATAGTTGATGACGTTCGGGTAGGTGCGGTGCAGGCCGGTGGGCTTGTAGGTGCCGTGGAAGTCAATGAGCAGCTTGTATTTGGCGGCCATTTCGGCGGCGCGGCGGTGGAAATCGACCATCATCTGGTCGTCGCGGTCCATGAAGTCGACCTTGAAACCCTTGATGCCCATGTCGGCATAGTGGCGGCACACGTTTTCCATGTCGCGGTCGAAGGCGTAGTAACCGGCCCAGAGTATCAGCCCCTACGCCCTTGCTCTCGGCATAGTCGGCCAGCATGGGTAGGTCGATTTCGGGTATCACCTGCATGAGGTCGGCTTGCAGGTTCACGGCCCAGCCTTCGTCGAGGATGACGTATTCAATGCCCTGGCGTGCGGCGAAGTCGATATAATACTTATAGGTATCGTTGTTGATGCCGGCCCGGAAGTCCACGCCGTAGAGGTTCCAGTCGTTCCACCAGTCCCAGGCCACCTTGCCGGGCTTCACCCACGAGAAGTCCATGTCCGCCTGCGGGGTGGCTAGGCGGTACACCATGTCGCTGTCGGCCAGTTCGTGGTCCTGTTCCGAAATCACGAGGTAACGCCACGGAAGTCCGTGCCCCGGTCGAATGCGGCAATGTAGTCCTCGCGCTCCGTGACCACCATTTGCAGGCGGTTGTGGCCGCCCTGCTCCATCTTGGCCGGGTAGGGGGCGAACACGCCTTGGAGCGACGTGCCGCCCGCCGTGTAGAGGTACATGCCCGGTAGTTCATGAGGTCGGCTTCGCCGATGCACACCTTCTTGCCATTGGCGGCTTCGACCAGCAAGGGGAGGAAGGCATATTTGCGCTTGTTCCAGTTGGAGAGCTTGTCGTGGGTGTAGGTGTTTTCAAACGAGTTGAAGAATTGCGACTCGAAGTCGGCCGTGCGGTCCTCGCGGATGTAGGGGATGTAGGCCGTCCAATCGGCGGGGAAGTTGAACACGGCCTCCTCGCTCGCACCTGGAAAGGCTTCTTCGACGTGCTGGTGAAGCGGTAGGCCACCCCGTCGTCGTAGGCGCGGAAGGTAATGCGGTAGTTGCCCCGGAAGGTCATTTGCAACTCGTTGTAGCGGTCGAGCACTTCTTTCCGCTTGTACACCGGGGCGGCAATCACCTCGTCCACGCTGCGGGTGGCGGCCTTCAGCAAGCGGGGGTTCACGCCCCAGGCCGTTCCGTCGGCCAACGTCATGGACAAGGGCGAGCGGTCGAGCAGCACGTCGCCATTGTGCGCCACGGTGTATTCCACCCGTTCGCCTACGCTGACCACGACGACCAGCTCGCGGTCGGGCGAGGTCAATGTGTAATCTTTGGCGGAAGCCAGCGGCAGTCCGCCCAAACATGCCAGTGCGGCAATGAAAAGCTTTCTCTTTTTCACGATAGAAACAGTTAAATGTTAGACATAACGGGGAAATTGCGTTGCAAACATACGGAAAAAAGAGCAAGCAGGCAAGCAGTCCGGGGATGAATATCCGCAACCGGCCCATTCTGCCTGCCACACTCCCCTCCCCGCCCTTCGGCATCCAAACTTCCCCGTCTGCCTATCCAAACTTCCGCGCTTGCCCGACTATTCTTCTTGCTTTGCCCACGTATTCTACAAACTAAGTCTTAGTTTTTACAAACTAAATCTTAGTTTTTATAAACCAAGTCTTAGTTTATACAAACCAAGCCTTAGTTTGTAGAATGTCTACCCAAGGTCGGAAGAATATCCGGGCAAGCGCGGAAGTATGGATGGGCAGGCACGGAAGTTTGGATGCGGGAAAGGCGGGGAAGGTGATAAGGAAGCATACGGTCCCGGCAAGGCGGTCGGGCGAAAAAGATATTGGCAAAATGATAGGAATGTATCGGAAAAGCATTATCTTTGCCCTTGTTTCACGAACAAAATGAGAGAGTTATGCCGGTGCCACGTCCTTCTTCAAACTGAAGGACACCATCACCCGGCTCACCGGCTTCGAGTATGTAATCCCCACCCACCAGGGCCGGGCGGCGGAAAACGTGCTCTTCTCGTACCTCGTGCATGAGGGTGACATCGTGCCGGGCAACTCGCACTTCGACACCACCAAGGGCCACATAGAGGGGCGCAAGGCCACCGCGCTCGACTGCACCATCGACGAAGCGAAAGACACCCAACTGGAAATTCCTTTCAAGGGAAACGTCGACCCGAAGAAGCTCGAAGCGGCGCTCCGCGAACACGGCGACCGCATACCTTTTATTATAGTAACCATCACGAACAATACCGCCGGAGGCCAGCCCGTGTCGATGGAGAACCTGCGCGAAGTGCGTGCGCTGGCTGACAAATACGGCAAGCCCGTCCTCTTCGACTCGGCCCGCTTTGCCGAAAACGCTTACTTCATCAAGACCCGCGAGGAGGGCTATGCCGACAAGACCATCAAGGAGATTGCCCGCGAGATGTTCGCTCTGGCCGACGGAATGACGATGAGCGCAAAGAAAGACGGCATAGTCAACATGGGCGGCTTCATCGCCACCAACCGGCAGGACTGGTACGACGGGGCAAAGGGCTTCTGCGTGCAATATGAGGGCTACCTCACCTACGGCGGCATGAACGGGCGCGACATGGAGGCCCTCGCTGTGGGCCTGGATGAAAACACCGAGTTCGACAACCTCGACACTCGCATCCACCAGGTGCACCGCCTCGCCGCCAAGCTCGACGAATACGGCATACCCTACCAGCGCCCGGCAGGCGGCCACGCCATCTTCGTGGACGCCACCAAAATCCTCACCCACGTGGGGTGCGAGGTGTCGAGGAACACATCGCGGTAGAGGGCGAGGCGGAAGTCCTGCTCGGTGGCGTTGCCGGTGTGCTGTTGCAGGCGGCTGAGCATACGCTCGTAACTGTCCTTGCGGTAATCCATGAGTATCTCCGCATGGATTTTCAACGTATCCACCAGCAGCAGGCAGCACAGGCGGGCGGCGGCGTGCTTGCCCGAAGGCTTCTCCACGCACCATTGCTCCGCCCGCGTGGCAAAGCGGTCGAATTGTTCATCGAACAGCGTGAGGCATTCCCGGGGCTTGTCCCAATGCAGCACCTGCGCATAGGCATCGAGAATGGCCTGCTTGTAGCCGGGGCTGAGCACGGGGTGCTGGCTTGCCGGTTCGCAAGCCGCATCGAGTTGCGCTTTCAATTGTTGCAACCGCTGCTCCAAGGATCGGTTGTGCTCCGTGCGGTAGGCTTGCAGCATCTGTTGTTTCAGCTGGGCGTAAGTTTCGCGCTGCTGCTTTTCCTGCTCCAGGGCTGCGGACAGCCGGGCGTTGCGGGCGGCGAGGTTCTTGTTGCGGTCGGCCAGCCGCAAGTTGCGGTCGGTCAGCTGCTCGTTTTGGGCATGCAAGTTTTTGTTTTCTTTCCTAAAGCTTTTTTCCGCCCGCTTGCGGTGCAGCCCTGTAGGCATATACGGCTATCCAAGTACCTGCCGCCAATACCGCCACCACCCCGGCGGACACCCATAGCCAAGCATGGTCGCGAGCCTGTCCTTGCTCCAACGTTTCCACCTTTTCGCTTTTCACATCGTATAGTTTCTTGCTTAGGCGGTATCGTCGCCGTGACAGGCTGTCTGTAAAATAGGCATATTGCCGGGCGTAATGTGCACAGGCTGCCGTGTCGCCCTGCTGTCGGGCGATGTCGCGCAGCAATTTAAAGCAACTCTCTTCCTGGTAAATGCTGGGATTATGCTTCAAGACTTCCGTGAAGTAGTAGCGGGCGGAGTCCAGTTGTTCGGCTTGGTAGTGTATTTGCCCGAGATGTAGCAGACACAGGGAGTGCTCGTTCTTGAAGCAAGGCAAAGCAAGGGCTTTCCGCAGGTATTTTCGGGCACTGTCCGGCTTGTTTTCTTCTTTATAAAGTCCCCGATGCGTAGAAAGAGCAGGCATTTGGTGGTGTCATCCGGGTTGACGGCCAGTGCTTGGCGGTAGTAGCGGTGCGCCGCCGGGATGCTGTCGGTTGTTATCCAATAGCTGTTATTGCCTATTTCCGATAATACATATGCCTGCATTCTTTTGTTGTCTGCCCGCTGGTAGGCATTAAAAAGGCTTTCTTGAAGTAAAGTGTTGAACGTTCGTAGTCAAAGATACGTTGCACTAAAAGTCCTTGGTCAAAAAGCACCTTGCCTCGTAACAATGGAGGGGTGTGTCGAGTTAGCAGATCTTCTGCTTTTGAGTAATAAAAAGCAGCGGAGTCAAGTTGCTGGGTAAGCATATAGTGTCTGCCTATTTGGTATAAATGACTAATTTCTTCATTATTGTTTTTGCATCCAATTGGAGCGACCATAGGGAAAACGCAAATAACAACTAGTGGCGTAATGTATTTTCTTGAAAAATAATGAATTGAATAAAAAGTGGTAAAATTTTGTGTCTTAACTACCCATGTTAAAAAGCGTTTCATGTCCGAGCGGTATTTATTGTATTCCTGATGATTAACTCGTTTTTGCCCGTTTTTTACCCGTTTTGATGTCCGGGAAAAACGGGCGTTTTTCTTGCATGGAAAAACCATCCCGCTTTACCTTTGCAATGCAATCGGGAAGAATAGTAACGATTGCGATGCAAACGTAAGAAATATTTTTAAAAATGCAAACGTAATGAAAGGAAAAAACCAAAACAGTTTTAGTAGTCCCCTGCTTGCGGGACAGGGGAACGAGATCGGATTAGAACAAAAAGTGTTACGTCACAAAAGTAAGATTATGGAAAATTCAGAAATTATAGGTAGAGCAGAAGCGCGTCCGGCCAAGCTTTTGGCCCGTAACCCTTCATGCGGTGCTTTCCGCCATCGGGATCGTATGTTGCTTCATGGGGTTGCCGGAAGCGGTCTGTGGCATCCTGGGCACGTACTTTGTGCTTGTGGCATGCTTCATGATCTCCGTGTTGCTTGACCCACAACGGGACTTGGCGTATGCCCATAGGGTGAAAGTGTTATTGTGTTGCATGGTGGCGGTCATTGCATTGGCTGCTATTGTGTATGTCGTGCACTGAATGGTGCATGTGCTTTTTTTAGAAAATTACTAACAACAATTTATAAAAAACAGAGAATTATGAAATCGAATCGTTTATGGATTGCCGCTTTGGCAATGGTTTTTGTGGCTTGCAATAATGAACCTTTTTTTGAGGAAACGCAAGAAGACAGATTGCTTAACAGCGTAGAATTAAAAAATGATGGAGCAAGTGAAGGTAGTGTGGGAGGGCAAAACTATTTAGGTTTTACTCCGAATGAAATGTTTTTCTATGATTTAGGTGAGTGGCATAATGATTGTCTCGATTATTTGAGAGAGTCTCTTGCTGAGTTGCCTCGTACTACTGATGGCATATTGGCATTGGAGGTGGACTTATTTAGAGATTTTGCGTTCCGCAAAGCGATTGAGTATTTGAACCAGGACACCAACTTGTCTTTGGAGGAATTAAATGATATCAGTGGAATATGGAGTGGGGATTGGGACATCGACTATCTACGTCATCCTGAGTTTGCCCCTTCCAACTTGATGGCCTATTGGTATGATGCTAATGACATTTTAATGAGTGATAATTATACAGCGGACGAGGCTGTCGGCGCAATGGAAGGTTTGTTCTTAGAAGCATATGGCAATATAAACATGGAAACCATTACTCAGGAGGAATTTTCCTTGCTAAGTTCACTGTGCATAGCAAAAAGTTCATTAGAATATTGGGGTAATGCTGATACCAGATCTGCCTATGCAGAGGCTTATCAACTAGAAGTAGTCGCTGATATTCCTGATTGGAGATCTGCTTCTATTTTGGATGCTGTAGGCTCATGGATAGGAAGCATATGGGGAGAAAAAAAGGAAGTAGAATAGGTTCGGCTGTAGGTTCTTTTATTGAAGAACTTATTGAGGAAGTTATAGACCGAGCAGATTTATCCCCAATAGTGCCATTTGATCCATTTGAAACTCCAAGTTTGTCTCCTGGAGAATATGTGCAGGTTGATGGTATGGTTTTATATCGGCAGACAAACGACCCCGTCTCAATATATGGTTTGTACAATGCCATTTCCGAGACCCAAAATCCGTACATTACGGGTGATTATGGAAACATGGAATTACCTTTAGGACTAAGCTATTGATGCGTTCGCATGAACAAGAAGTGGCTATGGCTTGTCTTCTTGTTCGCCTATGGGAGAAACCATTATCGAAAACTAAACGTGAACTATAAAAAAATAAAATTATGAAAGCAATTAAAAATCTATGCATTGCAGCCTGCATGGTATTGGCGTTGGCATCTTGTAACAAACAATCGGACAAAAGATCTTCGGAAGCACTGACAGCACAGGTTAGCGAATGGGCAGAAATGGCAGCCGTCAACAATCCTTATTGGGAACAAACAAACAAAGTGGGAGAAATCGTAGACTACATCATGCCCCTTATTGAGCGTATAGCCTTGGATGATGAGTGGAAAGAACTGATGCAAGACAGGATTGTACCATCCGGATATGATGGGGATTGGAGTGAATATGCAGATGTGGATTTGTATTCGGAACAGCAGATGAACATTATCAACCAAATCATGCAAGTGGCTAAGGACGAAAATCCTATGAGCAAGCAGTTCTATGAACGCATGGCCGCCATAAACAGGGGATATCGCCCTTTTGCCGGAACAAGAGCAAAAAGAGATGTACTTGTTAAGTGCGGTCACGGTGTGGAGTGCAGGGTTCATGGTGCGGCACTTTGGTACGGATAGCATCCGATAGATGATATAGTGCGAAAGTGACAAGGGCGATGGAGAATACAAACTCCACCGCCCTCGCTTCTTATATCCTCGCTTGGTTGACCCTGTTCCTGTGGAAGATGAAATCCATTCCCCTCGCCGGGCGTGGGGAACAGGCGGTAAGGGAAGGTGCGGATGGCTTCGCGCTGGCGGGTGGCGGCGCGCAGGGTTTCCTGCTGCTCCGTGTCGTACCAGCGCACGAGGCGGATGCTGTCCACTTCGGCCCGCCGGGCACACCGGCAGGAGTCGGCGGCCAGGAAGCGTCCGTAGAGCGAGTCCACATTTTCTCCCTGCCGGGCGCGGAGCCGCAAGGTGTAACGCCTCCACAGGCTGTCCGCATGGAGTGGCAGGTAGATGCTGTCGATGCGTCCGCCCGCATAGTGCAGGTTGAAGTGCGTGTGCAGCCCCGGGCAACTGTCGCCCCTGCCGACGCGCACGAGGAAGCGGAGTTCATACACATCGCCCATGACCAGCGACGTGTCCGCCACGCTGAATGCCAGCGGGCGGCACGACAGGGAGTCGCCCCGCAGCGTGAAGCGGGTGGAGTCCGTCCACAAGTCCATGTGGGTGATGGTGGATGCTTTGGGAAGCAGTTCGTGGTATTTCCCTGCCTTGACCGCCGCCTCTTCGGCAGTCAGCTGGTCGATGACGCGGGTGTACACCTTCTCGAACTTCTTGGGGTCGCGGCTGTACCACAGCAGGGACGAGTCGAACTGCGCTTTGGTGATGTGGTGGCGCACCAGTATCGCCTCGTAATAGGCATCGCGTTCCTCCTCCTGGAAGCGGCTGTAGGACGTGGAGGCAAATACGCCATCGAGCGTGTGGATGTCCACCAGCACGTCGGTCATGTCCCGCATGTCGAGCACGTCCTTGGGGCGGTTGGTGCAAGCACAGGCGAGGCACAGCAGCAAGGCGGGCAGCAGCCGTCTATTCCACCGCATCGGCATGTTGTTTCTTTTTGCCATCCAACGTGTCGTTAAAGTCTTTCCGGAAAAACAGCAGAATGAGGAACACGGCCACCGTGATGGCCGAGTCGGCTATGTTGAACACGGGACTGAAGAAGATGGTCTCGCCCGCCGCGTTGCGGATGATGGGGAAATAGAGCATGTCCACCACCTTGCCGTGGAACAAAGGTGCATAGCCTCCGCCTTCCGGCAGGAAAGTGGCTACGTCGTAATAGGTGCTCGGTCCGAACAGCACGCCGTAGAACACGGAGTCGAATATGTTGCCCGCCGCCCCTGCCAGCAGCAAGGCGATGACCAGCACGTAGCCGGTGCGCCATTGCTTCCTTATCAACGTGTGCAGGTAATAAGCCAGCAGCCCCACGGCCACGATGCGGAAAATGGTGAGGAACAGCTTGCCACCTATCTCCATGCCGAAAGCCATCCCGTTGTTTTCGATGAAGAAGATTTGAAACCAGTTGAACACATCGACATGTTCGCCGATGGTGAAGTTGAGCTTGATGTAAATCTTGGAAATCTGGTCTACTACCAGTACCAGGAAGATGAGCAGGAGGGCTTTGGCTCTTGTGGACATGAAGGAAGAATGGGGGAAGTTGGAGAATTGAAAATTGAAAGTTGAGAGTAAACGAAGGGGAAATGTTGAAAGCAGAAATGTGGGAAAAGTAGAAAGTCACCTTCTACTTTGCGGTGGCTGCTTGTCACTTTTTTTCCCTTTATACTTTATACACCCCTTTTATCTTCTCGTGCTTGCTTTGGCTTCGATGCTCAGCGTGGCGTGGGGCACGGCGCGAAGACGTTCCTTCGGTATGAGCTTGCCCGTTTCGCGGCAAATGCCGTAGGTTTTGTTTTCAATGCGCACCAAGGCGGCTTGCAAATGCTGGATAAACTTCATCTGGCGTTGTGCCAGACGGCCGGCTTCTTCCTTGGACAAGGTGGATGCACCTTCTTCCAACACCTTGAATGTGGGTGACGTGTCGGCCACATCGTTTCCCGTCCTGGTTGTTCAAACTCATGCGCAAGAGATCGTAGTCCCGCTGGGCCTTTTCGAGTTTTTCATTTATAATCTGGCGGAACTCTTCCAATTCAGCATCGGTGTACCTGAATGATGATTTTTTTCTTCCGACATAATGACCTCCGTTTTGTATGAATGATGATATAATAATTTTGAAGTGCTTTTCTTGAGTTTGCGAAAATAGGCAATTTGCCTATAACAGACAAACAAAATAACGTTTATTAGTTACGAGCTACAAGCTACAAGCCACGAGTTGCGGCAACCGACCGCATGGACTTGTAGCTCGTAGCTTGTAGCTTGTTACTTTTTCCGGATGCTTATCCGCACCGTGTAATCGTCCATATCCAGTTCCAAGGCATCGTCCAAGTGGCTCACCAATGTGATGTTGTCGGCCAGGGTTTGCGAGGCGATGTAGGCGGAGAATTCCTTTTACCGCTTCGTTTATCTCGTCGCGCCGTTCTATCTCGATGGCAATCTTGTCCACTATTTCGTAGCCGTTGGCCTTGCGTATGTTCTGGATGCGGTTGACCAGGTCGCGTGCCACCCCTTCGCGGTATAGCTCATCCGTCACCGTAATATCGAGAGCCACGGTCAGCTTTGCCTTCGTTGGCCACGAGCCAACCCGGCATGTCTTCCGTGTAGATTTCCACATCGTCGGCGGTGAGCTGCACGTCGCCCGAGAGGAGGGACAGCACATATTCGCCCTTGCGCTCTATCTCGTTGATTTGCTCTTTGGTGAAGTTGGTCAACGCCTGGGCTATCTCCTTCATCTGCTTGCCATACTTCTTGCCCAGCACCTTGAAGTTCGGTTTAATCCGCTTCACCAGGTTTTCCATGTCGGCATCAGGCGAGATGATGTCCAGTTCCTTGATGTTCACCTCGGCCTTGATCAGCCCGGCGATGTATTGCAGGCGGCCGTACATGGTTTCGTCCTGGGCAGGTATCACAGCTTTCATCAGGGGCTGGCGAACTTTCTTGTCGGCCTTGCGGCGCAGAGCCAGTATCATGGACGACACTTGCTGGGCCAGTTGCATGCAGGCTTCCAGCTCCTTGTCTATCAACGACTCGTCATACGCGGGGAAGTCGGCCAAGTGTACCGACTCATGCGTGTCCTTGCCCGTGGCCGCGTTCAGGTCGAGGAACAGGCGGTCGGCAAAGAACGGGGCTATCGGCGCCATGAGTCGTGCCACCGTTTCCAGGCAGGTGTAAAGCGTCTGGTAGGCCGACACCTTGTCCTCGTCGTACTCGCCGCCCCAATACCGCTTGCGGTTCAGGCGCACGTACCAGTTGCTGAGGTTTTCGCCCACGAAGTCGGATATGGCACGCCCGGCGCGGGTCGGTTCGAAGTCGTTGTAATACTCCGTCACGTCCTTCACCAACGTGTTCAGCAAGGAGATAATCCAACGGTCTATCTCCGGGCGGCGTTCCATGGGCACGTCGGCTTCGGCATAGCAGAACTTGTCCACATTGGCATACAGGGCGAAGAAAGAATACGTGTTGTACAGCGTGCCGAAGAACTTGCGGCGCACCTCTTCCACTCCGTCCATGTCGAATTTCAGGTTGTCCCACGGCGAGGAATTGGTCATCATGTACCAGCGCAAGGGGTCCGAGCCGTACTTCTCAATGGTCGAGAAGGGGTCAACGGCATTGCCCAAGCGTTTCGACATCTTATTGCCGTTCTTGTCCAGCACCAGCCCGTTGGATATCACGTTCTTGAACGCCACCGAGCCTTTCACCATCGTGCTGATGGCGTGCAGGGTGAAGAACCAGCCACGCGTCTGGTCCACCCCTTCCGAGATGAAGTCGGCCGGGTAGAACGTGCCTTCGTCTATCAGTTCCTTGTTTTCAAACGGATAATGCAACTGGGCAAACGGCATGGCACCCGAGTCGAACCACACATCGATGAGGTCGGATTCGCGTTTCATGGGCTTGCCGCTGGGCGACACCAATATAATGTTATCGACAAACGGGCGGTGCAGGTCGATGTTTTCCGGCGCATAGTTCGCATCGGAATAGTCGCCCACCCGGAAGTTCTTGTAAGGGTTTTCCGTCATCAGCCCGGCTTGCATCGACTTTTCGATTTCGGCCATCAGTTCCTCCATCGACCCGATGCAGATTTCTTCCGCGCCGTCTTCCGTGCGCCAGATGGGAAGCGGCGTGCCCCAGTAGCGGCTGCGCGAGAGGTTCCAGTCTTGCAGGTTTTCCAGCCATTTGCCGAAGCGTCCCGTGCCGGTCGATTGCGGTTTCCAGTTGATGGTGTCGTTCAGGCGCATCATTTCCTCCCGGCAAGCCGTGGTGCGGATGAACCAGCTGTCGAGCGGATAGTACAGCACCGGCTTGTCCGTGCGCCAGCAGTGCGGGTAGTTGTGCGTGTGCTTTTCTATCTTGAAGGCCAGGCCTTGCTGCTTCAGCATGACACACAAGTCCACATCCAGCGTTTCCGCATCGGCAGGCAAGGTGTCGTCGTAAGCGTTCTTCACGAAACGCCCTGCCCACGGGGCGTACAAGTCCACGTTGACGTACCGCTTCACATATTCCTCGTCGAGGTCTTCTATCTTGTAGAACTTGCCCGTCATGTCCACCATGGGCCGGCGGTTGCCGTTCTTGTCGAGCAGCAGCATGGGCGGAATGCCGTTGAGGCGGCCCACTTTGTCGTCGTCGGCACCGAAAGTAGGGGCGATGTGCACGATGCCGGTACCGTCTTCGGTCGTTACATAATCGCCTGTGATGACGCGGAACGCCCCTTCGCCGGGGTTCATCAAGGCATGAGCTGCTCGTAGCGGATGCCCGCCAAGTCAGTGCCCGCACACACTCGTTGCCCAGCACGCGGAACGGGATGTTCTTGTCGCCCGGATGGTAGTCGTCCATGGGCAGGTCGGCGTTCTTCGGGTTGAAGTGCGCGTTCTGCAATGCCGTGGCCACTACATACGTGGCCGGTTCGCCCGTATAGGGATTGAAACTTTCCACCAGCGTGTAGCGGATGGCCGGTCCCACGCAGAGGGCGGTGTTCGACGGCAATGTCCACGGCGTGGTGGTCCATGCCAGGAAGCAGAGGTTCTTCACGCTCCCGGCTTCCACCCCGAACGCCCGTTCGGCCTGGGCATAGCTTTCGGGCAGCACCCGGAACTGCGCCACGCAGGTCGTGTCCTTCACGTCGCGGTAGCAGCCCGGCTGGTTCAGCTCGTGCGTGCTCAGTCCCGTGCCCGCCGCGGGCGAATAGGGCTGTATGGTATAGCCCTTGTAAAGCAAACCTTTGTTGTAGAGCTGTTTCAGCAGCCACCACAGCGACTCGATATACCGGTTGTCATACGTGATGTAGGGATGCTCCATGTCCACCCAATAGCCCATGCGGTTGGTCAGGTCTTCCCACTCGCGGGTATATTTCATCACGTCCTTGCGGCAAGCGGCGTTGTAGTCGTTTACGGAAATCTTTTTGCCGATGTCCTCTTTCGTGATGCCCAACGATTTCTCCACGCTCAATTCCACGGGCAGGCCGTGCGTGTCCCACCCCGCCTTGCGCTTCACCTGGAAGCCGCACATGGTCTTGTAGCGGCAGAACACGTCTTTCAACGTGCGTGCCAGCACATGGTGTATGCCCGGCAGGCCGTTGGCGGAAGGGGGCCTTCGTAAAACACGAAAGTAGGATGCCCCTCGCGGGTTTCTATGCTCTTTTGGAAGATGTTCCGCTCCTTCCAGCGTTCGAGAAAAAGTCTTGTTCAGTTCCGACAAGTTCAGACCTTGATATTCGGCAAATTTCTTTTCCATTTATATTTCAAATTTCAAATTGCAGATTTCAGATTGGGGGAAACGCGAATGACGCGAATGACGCGAATAAACGCGAATTGCAGCACACGGAGAACACGGATTAAACGGATTTACACGGAGAGTTGCTTGCTTCTTACCTCTTACCTCTCGCTCCTTGCCTCTGTTCATAGGGCGTTGCCCTATGCTGAACGCCACAAGGCCGTTGGCCTTGCCTTTTCAACTTTCTCCTTTCCCCCTTTTTCCCTTTTCCCTTTCACCGTTCACCTTTTTTCCCCTTGCTCCTCTATCTGAGTTTCCTTGGGGTGCAAAAGTACATAAATAATATGAAATATCACAACGGCAGCCCGTGACGTGCCGGGAAGCGCATGGAAAACCCTAACCCGGGATAGTACGCATGGACAAATTTCAGATTTCCCTTTCTTGTTTACCGTATTTTCCATTTTTGGGGGGCATGTTGTAGAGAAGGTGTTTCGAAACGGAGTGTTTCCATCCGTGATAATCCGGCATTGTTTTGGCGCGCCTTGATGAACCATGCTACAGGAGAATGGAGGATATTTTATGTAATATTAACATGTGGCAGTATACGAATTTGCATATGTCATCTTTTTTATGTAACTTTGCTTTGCAAAGCAATAAGCGAAGTGCATTCCCGCACAACGGCCACTCACCTGCCTTTATCGTCACTCCCCCTCCCTTTCCCTTATCAGTACCGGGCGTGTCCCTTTTACCCAAAGGGGTCGTACCCTTTTGCCTAAAGGGGTCGCACCCTTTTGCCTAAAGGGGTCGCACCCTTTTGCCTAAAGGGGTCGTACCCTTTTGCCCAAAGGGGTCGCACCCTTTTGCCTAAAAGGGGTCGTACCCTTTGTATTATCTGTATATACATGGTAATAATCAGTGAATTAGATTTAATCCATATACGGCCGGGCATCCATGCCCGAAGAGGGCGTCCGCCCCTGCAAGTATCATGCCAAAGGAAAGAAGCGGCGGGAAGATTGGTTAAATATATTTAAAACCCAAACCGGGCATCAGGCTATTTCCTGAATAGTCTAATGGCCGGTTTGGGTTAAGAAATCCATTTGGAAAGGGGCGGTTATTTCGTGCGGGTCACGGTGTGGAGTACGTTGCCGTGCTTGTCCACCATGCGCAGTTCGAGCGTGTCGGGGGTGGCGGTCACCACCGAGAAGCCCGGCTCGCCGCTACAGAACACAGTGCCTTGCGTGGGCTTCACCGGGCGGGACAGCGAACCGGCGCTGTTGACAATGTAGTCGATGTCGCTACCCTTCACACGGATATGCTGGAAGTTGTGTATGTGGCCGCACAGGTACATGTCCACCCGGTGGCGGCGCAGGATGCTGTCCACGCGCTTCTGCATATCGGTGCGCTCGCTTTCGCTCTTGTCGGTGTCGGCGTAGATGGGGTGGTGTCCCGCCACGATGACCCAGTCCTCGGTAGCGGCAGCGAGCACGGAGTCCAGCCACACCAGTTGTGCCTGCACGTCCTGCCTGCCCGCATCGGGGTATTTGTCCACATCCTCGCGGTACTTGTCGATGAGGGGGGCGGTGTCAATCCACACCACGCGCAGGGTAGTACCTTCCTCGTCGAAACTGCGGGTGTAATAGCGGGCGGGCATCGTCCAGCGGCGGCTCACCTGCGTGTAATCGAGCACCGCCTGCGTGTTGCCCCGATACTCGTGGTTGCCCAGCAGAGGAAACCAGTCGATCATCAGTTCCGGGTGGCTGTAGATGAGCTCGAAGTTGGTCATCCACAGCGGGTCGTCCACGCTGCGCACGCCTTCGAAGTGGTGCACGTCGCCCGCGGCCAGCACGAACTCCGGCCCGATGGTTTCGGCCAGCGTGCCCATCAGCTCGGCAATGGGCTTCTGGTCGTAATACCCGTTGCGGCCCAGGTCGTTGGCCACGTAAAAGTTCAGTTTGTCCTCGGCAAACGACCAGTCCGCCGGTTGTGCCACGGCCACCAGCCCCACCAGGGCAAGCAGCACGGGAAGAAGTCTTTTTATTTGCTTCATAATTCTATCTTATTTTAAAGGATACGAGTGCTATAAGATTGAACGGATAAGCCAAGATTTTATTGCGTTCTCCATCCGTGCTTATCCGTTCAATCCTGTTTTATCCGTGTTCCGTTTTTTTAGTTGCCGAATGCCCCGAAGCGGGCGGCCACGGCGGGCGAGGTGTACGTCTGTCCGTTCACCGTGAGTCCCTGGGTGGCGAAGTAAGGCGCGGCGAAGGCTTCCGAGCCGGTGGCAGCCCCGCTGAGGGCGGGCGAGGAGGCTTGCAGGCGGAAGTCCCACGCGGTGTCATACGTGTAGCTCATCAGGGGCACGTCGTTGATGGGGAAGTTGACGAACTGCGGGTCTTTCAGGTCGGCCTCGGTGGCTATGACGCTGTGTGCATCGACCACGCCCGTGTTGTAGTCTTCGTGTTCGTAGTTGTAGCCTTCCCAGGCATAGGCCACGCCGCTTTCTTCGTCCCACACCACGTCGCTGCGCTGGCTACCCGAGGCGTAGTAGTTATAGTCGATGACCGACTGGTCGTTGTAACCTTCCTCGGGGTTGTTCGGGATGGAGAAGCTGGGGGTCATGGCGCGGAACTTGCAGTTGACCATCAGGTTGTTGAATACGTTGGCCAGGGCGTTCTTTTCCACGTAGATGCCGCCGCCCTTTTCGCCGTCGCGCCGCCAACCGGCATTGACGATGGTGTTGTTGTAGGCCTGGATGCGGGCCATGGTGCGGTTCTCGCTCTGGCCGGAACTGGAAAGCTTCAGGCCGTTGGTGTTGGGGCTGAACATGAGGTTGCCCGCCACGTCCACGCGGCAACCGGCCTTCACGTTCACGGCTTCGGCACCGTCGTAACCATTGGCCGCAAAGGTGTTATTGGCAATGATGGCCTGCCCGCCCATGAGGTAGATGCCATCAGACCAGCCGTTGCGCAGCGTGGAGTTGATGACCACGTATTTACCATTAATATTGTTGGTCGTGATTTGCGGATAGGCATCGTCGCCTGCCGTGTAGATGTTGCGGTCGGCAGCGGGCGAGCCCTCGATGACCTGCCCGCCGGTGTACTCGATGATGACGTGGTTGATGAGCATTTCGGGGCAGGTTTCACTCGCCACGATGCCGCCCCACAGACCGGCAAAGGTGTTATCGGCCGTGCGGCTGCTTTCGGCCACGGAGAAGAGGATGGGCTTTTCGGCTGTGCCGTTGCAGAACAGGTAACCGTCTACCGTGAACTCGATGGGCACGTGGTTCGCGCCCACGCCGCCTTCGGCAAAGAGCACCTGCACGCCTTCCTCGATGACGAGCGTGTCGCCCTCGGGCACTACGTAGTGGTCGGTAATGTTGACCACCGTGTCGGCCTTCCATACGGTTTTCCCGCCTTCACCGGCCGGTGGGTTCTGACCTTGATTGGAGGCCGGTTCTTCACACGCGGCCATGCCCAGCAGGATGGCCGCCGCACTGATTGCTAATACATTCGACTTCATTGTTTAATGTTTAATGATTAATGTTTAATGATTATTTCGGATTATCTCCCGCAGATAAGCGCAGATTTTCAGTTAATCCGTTATTCAACCTTCAGTTATTATAGGAGTTTCCGCAGATTACGCAGATTAACGCAGATGATTTCTTGTTCCTTGGCTCTTACTTCTTACCTCTTGCCTCTGTTCATAGGGTGTTGCCCTATGCTGAGTGCCACAAGGCCGTTGGCCTTGAACTTTTCCCTTTCACCTTTCTCCTTTCACCCTTTCACCTTTTTTACCTTTTTCCCTCACAGCTTGTACCGTATGCCCACCATGAACGACTGTCCGTGCCATTCCTGCCGCTCGATGACGCCGCCGCGATACCGCTCCGAGTCGACCGAGGCGGTCTGCGCGCCGGGATGGATGTAGCGCAGCAGCGGGCTGTCGAGCAGGTTGGAGGCTTTGGCATAGAGAGTAAGCCCCGCGCGGAACGACTTCTCCACCGACACGTCGAGCTGCACGTAGCCCGCTTCCCAGATGTCGTCGTCCAGCCAGTTGGATATGTCGCTCAGCCGCTTGCTGGTGTAACTGGCCGCTATCTGCCCTTCCAGGCCCTGTTTCGCGCCCTTGAACAGCAGCGAGAGGTTGGCCACGTGGGCGGCCTGGCCGAAGAGGGGGCGCGTCTGCTCCACCCGCACCACCTCGTAGTTGCTGTCCATGGTGCGCTTCTGCGTGGTGATGGACGAGTGGGTGTAGGTGTAATTCGCCTTGATGCCGAACCAGTTGAAGTACTTCATCACGTCGGCTTCCACGCCCATGTTGGTGGCGTTGCCGAAGTTCATGGGCATGTAGAACGTGCCTTGCCCCTGCTCGGAGAACAGGCCGTATTCGATGGGGTTCTGGATGTATTTGTAGAACAAGCCCACCATGAACTGCTCGGACGAGCTGGGGAAGAACTCGTAGCGCAGGTCGAGGTTGTCGGCCACCGTGTGCTCGAGGCCGGGGTTTCCCTTTTCGTCGTAGTCTTCGTTGAGGATGGTGTAGGGCACGATTTCGAAAAAAAGCTGGGGCGGTTGATGGCCCGGGCGTAGGACAGGCGCAGGTTGGCCTTGTCGTGCACGGCGTACTTGGCGTGGAAGCTGGGCAGCAGGTCGGTGTACCGCTGAAGGCCCTCGCCGTCCACCGAGCGGGGGAAGCGCAGCGTGTAGCCCTGCCGCGTGTGCTCCACGCGCAGCCCGGCGATGAGTTCCCAGTGCGCCACCGTGTATTTGGCCATGGCGTAGCCCGCCCCCACCTGCTCGGTGGCGTCGTAGTTGAGCGGGTCGTTCATCATCATCTTTTTGGTCGCGCACTTCCGCTTCACGCATATCCATGTATCCGCGTCTCCAGGCTGAATGTGCCGTCCAAGCCCGTGACGGTGCCCCGCGCGGGGTCTTCCTTCACCAGGATGGCCGCCCCGATGATTTCCTCGCGTGTCCGCGCGTCCGTCACCTTCCCTTTCACCACCGCCGCGTCCGCCGCCAGGCTTCCGCCCAAGGCCAACCAGGCTGGCAACACATATCTGGCTATCGACATTAAAGACATGTTCACCCGTTTCTGAAAACGGCGCAAAAGTAGCGGTGATTTGTTAAGAATTTGTTATGAAACATAAAAGATGTGGTTGCGGGAACGTGCGGGCGGTTTCGGGCACGGGCGGGCAGATGTTTCCCCTGGTGTAGGCAGGACTTTTCCAACTTATGCTCATGAATTCTACTGCCCACAGTTGTGGGTTGTATAACCCATAACTGTGGGTCGTACGACCCATAACTGTGGGCTGTACGACCCATAACTGTGGGCAGTAGAAGTTGTGCGCACGTTCGGGAAAACATCCCCTCAGAAAAAGGAAAACATCTGCGCACAATCGGGAAAACATCTGCGCGCAAGCGGGCGGGAAGGGTTGGGTTTTCAGGCCAATTCCATTATCTTTGCCGTTGGATAAGCGCGAGGGAAGGCCTGTTTGGGCACGCCCCCGCGGGAAAGCGAATGCGACATGAGTGTAGTAGACAGAATACGCAACGCGCGGACGACGGCGTTCTCGTTCGAACTGTTGCCGCCGCTGAAGGGCAACGGCATCGAGACGGTGTACCGCACCATCGACACCTTGCGTGAGTTCGACCCGCAATACATCAACATCACCACGCACCGCAGCGAGGTGGTGTTCCGCGAGACGGAGGGCGGGCTGTACGAGCGCGTGTCCGAGCGCCACCGGCCCGGCACGGTGGCCGTGGCTGCCGCCATACAGAACAAATACCGCATCCCGGTGGTGCCGCACGTGATTTGCAGCGGCTTCACCAAGAGCGAGACGGAGTACGAACTGATTGACCTGCAATTCCTCGGCATCACCGACTTGCTGCTGCTTCGGGGCGACAAGGGGAAGCACGAGAAGGAGTTCGTGCCGCTGGGGCACACGCATGCCACCGAGTTGCAGCAGCAGGTGAACCGCTTCAACGAGGGCTTCTTCCTGGACGGCACGCCGATGCGCTCGCCCGTGAAGCCGTTCTCCTACGGCATGGCGTGCTACCCGGAGAAGCACGAGGAGGCACCCAACCTGGAGTCGGACCTGCACTACGCCAAGCAGAAAGTGGACAACGGGGCGGAGTACCTGGTGACGCAGATGTTTTTCGACAACGCGAAGTATTACGCCTTTGTGGACAGGTGCCGCGCGGCGGGCATCACGGTGCCCGTCATCCCGGGACTGAAGCCGGTGACGCTGCGCAACCAGCTGACGGTGCTGCCCAAAGTGTTCCACACGGACATCCCGGAGGCCTTCGCCGCCGAGTTGCGCAAGTGCCGCACCGATGCCGAAGCCGCCGAGGTGGGCGTGGAATGGTGCACGATGCAGGCCAAGGACCTGGTGGCGCACGGCGTGCCAAGCATCCACTTCTACAGCCTGATGGCCACCCAGAGCGTGAAGCGCGTGGCGCAGGCGGTGTACTAAATAATTGAAAGTTGAAAATTGAAAGTTGAGAGTGTTGACAATGAACAGTTGACAATGAACAATGAACAATGAACAGTGCATGGGCGGGCATAGACTGGCTTGGCTACTAATCACTAACCGTTAATCACTAATCGTTAATCACGTGCATCTGTTGCTTACTTTTCTGTTTTTCCTGTTCCTGCTGGTGGTGGGGGGATTGCTGGTGGCCATGCGCCTGCTGGGCGGCGTGGCCGGCCGGATGCGGCGGCGCGACCCCTCCGACTCCGGCAAGGGGGCACAACGGCATTCGGTGTTCTCGCACCCGAAGGCGAAGAAAAAGGTGTTCGGCAAAGACGAAGGGGAATATGTGGACTTCGAGGAGATACCACCCCCAACCCAACCCCCAACCCCCTAAAGGGGGCTATCGGGCGGCCTGTACGTAGGGCGTTGACCGTAACCTGTACGTAGGGCGTTGCCCTACGCTGAAGCAACAACCGTGGATAGGGCTTGTGGCTCGTTGACCGTAACCTGTACGTAGGGCGTTGCCCTACGCTGAGGGCTGCAAGGCCGTTGGCCTTGGGCAGGGTGGAATAGGGCTTTAACTTGTAGCTTGTAGCTCGTAGCTTGTAGCTTGTAGCTTGTAACTCGTCACTGAACAATGGGTATCGTCATTCGGCAAAGTATAAAGGGTACGTTGGTGAACTACGTCGGGGCGTTCATCGGCTGCGTCACGACCTTGTTCATCGTCACCAAGTTCCTGCCACCGGAAGATGTGGGGTTGCGCAGCGTGATATACGAGGCCGCGCTGCTAGTGGCCACGCTGGCGCAGCTGGGCACCACCTCGTCCATCATGCGCTATTTCCCCTATTTCAAGGACAAGGCCAAGGGTCACAATGGTTTCTTTTTCTATATTATCATGTTGCCGCTTGTGGGGTGCGCGGTGTTCATCCCGCTCTACCTGCTGCTGAGGCAACCCATCGTGGCGTTCTTTTTCGGAAAATTCCCCGCTTTTTACCGGCTATTTCTACTGGCTCATCCCGCTCATCGTGTTCCTGGCGTATTGGGGCGTGTTCGAGACGTACTCCAACGCCAACATGCGCATTGCCGTGCCCAAGTTTATCCGCGAGGTGGTGGTGCGCCTGCTGCTCATCGCGGTGTATGTGGTGTATGGGCTGCACCTGGTGGGGCGCGACGGGTTCGTGGCTTCGTACATAGCGGTGTATGGCGCGGCCATGCTGCTCACGCTGCTGTACGTGTCGCGCATCGCCCCGGTGACGTTGCGTCACGACTCGTCATTCATTGGCCGACCGCTGCGCAAGGACATGGCGAATTACACGCTCGTGTGGGTGGTGGGTGCGCTGGGCAGCACCATCCTGGGCAAGCTGGACCTGTTCATGGTCAGCTCCGACCTGGGGTTCGGTGCGGCGGGGGTGTACACCATCGCCTTTTACATCGGCACGGTCATCGAGATACCCGCGCGGTCCATCACCCCCATGTCGGCGGCCATAGTGGCGGAAGCCATGCGCCGGGGCGACCTGGCCGAAGCGAAGCGGCTGCACCGGAAGGTGTCGCTCACCGAGTTTGTGATAAGCAGCTTCCTGTTCGTCCTGATGTGGGTCAATATAGACAACATATTCTCCATCATGCCCAACGGCGAGGTGTACCGGGCGGGCAAGTGGGTGGTGTTCTTCATCGGGCTGTCCAAGGTGGTGATTGCCCTGTTGCAATTTGGCTCGACCCTGATAGGCTTCTCGCGCTATTATCACTGGACGCTTTACTTCGTGTTTATCCTCACCGGATTGGGCATTGTGAGCAACTGGCTGTTCATCCCCCTGTGGGGCATCAGCGGGGCGGCCATTGCCACGCTGGTCACTTGCTGCGTGTCGCTTGCGTTCCAGCAATGGATTGTCATGCGGAAAATACGGAGCAACCCGTTCTCGGCGGGCACGTTGAAGATGGCCGTGGTCATCGGGCTGCTGTTTGGATTGGACGCCTTGTTGCCCGTGCTGGATAACTGCTGGCTGGATTGCGCGTACCGCACGGCCATCATCGGATTGACGGGTTGTGCGCTTATTTATTTCGGCAAAGTGTCCGAGGACGTGAACGGCCTGCTGGACGCGATGGTGGAGAAAGTGAGAGGCAAGAGGTAAGGAGTAAGAGGTAAGGAGTAAGAGGTAAGGAGTAAGAGGCAAGGAGTAAGAGGCAAGGAGCAAGGGGTAAGGAGTGAGAGGTAAGGAGTAAGAGGTAAGGAGCAAGAGGCAAGGAGCAAGAATATAATGGATGCAGAAGCGGGTAGCGAGAATAGGCCAACAGCCTTTCCGCTACCCGCTTCTTTTATTCCGATTTCTGTATTCTGACTTCTGTCTCCTTGCCTCTCACTCCTTACCTCTTACTCCTTACCTCTGCTACTCCCTCCGTCCCAGGAATATCATCACGTAATATACCAGGGTGGCCAGCGAGCCCAAGGCGGCCACCACGTAGGTATAGGCGGCGGCTTTCAGAGCATCCCGGGCCTGGTCGCGGGTGGTGTAGTCGGTGATGCCGGCCTCGTCCAACCAAGCCAACGCGCGGCGGCTGGCATCAATTTCGACCGGCAGGGTGATGAACGAGAACAGGGTGGTGAGGGCGAAGAGGATGATGCCCGCCAACATCAGTTGCGGGAACACGTTGATGGTGAGAATGCCCGCCAGCAACACCCAGCTCATCCACTGCGAGGCGAAGCTGACTACCGGCACCAAGGCCGAGCGCATCTTCAGCGGGGCGTACGCCCGGGCATGCTGCACGGCATGGCCGCATTCGTGCGCGGCCACGGCTGCGGCGGCGATGCTGTTGGAGGCATACACGCTTTCGCTCAGGTTCACCGTCATGTTCTGCGGATTGAAGTGGTCGGTGAGGTGTCCCCGTGTGGAGATGACGCTCACGTTGTCCACACCGTTTTCGCGCAGCATCTTCTCTGCCACGTCGCGCCCGGTCATTCCATTGCGCAAAGGCACTTGGGAATATTTCTTGAACTTGGATTGCAGCCGAGCCTGCACAATCCAACTGATAATCGCAATGGCGATGAATATGATGTAAATCATTTTAGTTACGAGTTACGTTACAAGTTACGAGAGGGAGCGGGCAACATCCGGCTGCATGAACCGTCTCCCATTCCCCCTTCTTTTCATTATTGCCGCACCGGCACATTCACCCGCAAGATGGTCTGTGCGCGGTCGGGGCCTACGGACACGATTTTGACGGGCACTTGCGGTTCTGTTCGAGAAAGCGGATTTTGACGGG
>VOFD01002276.1_pt1 | contig 23270 bp, 41 predicted proteins | sample 5384101 | NCBI WGS metagenome assembly VOFD01 (sample SAMN12384723, study PRJNA508395) | human gut metagenome | isolation source: healthy gut C | host: Homo sapiens
TATTTCTTAAATAAAAATGCATGAACAAATTTTCATGCATGCATTTTTTCTAACTCTTTATGCAAAATCATGTTATTATTAAAATAAACCCGGATTAAGTTTAAAATCCGGGTTTACATATTAAATATGATTTTTCTGAATCTATTTCTTATTTTTTGATATTTCGGCGAAAAGCAATTCAAGTATAGCGCAGTATTTATCAACAACAACTATAACATAGCTTTCCTTGTATTTTGGCAGTTTTATGGTTGCCGGCCACATATGCTTTTCAATAATGTCACTTTCAAGAGAGTCAATATAAAAAATGTTCCCTTGCATTTTCAACCGCAATTTTGGATGCCTTGAATTATGCGATTTTTTCACCGTTTTCTTTTTATATATTCTTTACGATTATAATAAAACATATCGTGCATCAGACCTGCTCTGGCCGCAGCAACGGCGTTTAATCTAAAAATTTACATATCAAATAATTATAATAAGAAACATTCAGACTATGCTGCAATCTTGTTGTATATATATGATGAGTAAACTTACCAAGCTTCTGAATTTCTTCATTTTCAAATATATCGGAAATATAGCTGTAAAAAGGCAGTTCAAGTAAATTTTTTTTTGAACCGACAGCTTTAACCATTTTATCACCTCTATTTAATTTTATGCTTATATTATATGTCTTTTGATTCTAAATGTCAAGTGTAAAAATATGAAAATTTTTAAAAATACCGGAAGAATATTAAAAAATTATTTATCATAAATTTTATTCCATTGATCAAGACAATCATTTAATTTATTATATGTATTTATATAGTGTATGTTTTTAAATCTTCTAAGGTTTTCATCAGAGAAATCATGCTGATCCGCTATAAATCTTCTGCATATTTCAGTATAGTCAGGATTTTCCTGGACTGCTTCTCGGTTAATACATCGTATTAATCTTTCCTTGTCGTCAAGGTATAAGTAAATTATATGTACTGTTTCTGAACCATATTCTTTTATTATGCCGTGGGCTCCTTCTAAGGTTGTAATAAGTATATAATCGTTATTATCAGTTACATCGAATTTTAATGTAAAATAATCCCATACCCCCTGTATAGTATTATATTGACGCTTTTCAATAATTTTATTGTTTTTTGCATAATCATTCATTTGCGCCTTGCTTACAAAAAAATAATTAACACCGTTTTTTCATCTGCTCTTTTAGGACGCGTAGTAAATGGTATGACCGGAATCAATTTTGTTTTATATTGATTGATAATTTTATTATAAATTGTATCCTTGCCGGAACCGCTTTTTCCTACAATGCAAAATATTCTGTTCAAATTAGTTCTCCTTAGAATATAATTTAGTACTGTTTTTATTATACTATAAATTGTAGAAAATTGCAATAAAACCTTAGTTTGACATTTGGATTTTGTTATAGTATACTTGAATGAATTGAAATAAAGTGTGGTTTTAATATGAAGAATAAGCTGATTTTAAATTAAGCAGTATTGTTTTTGATTGCATTCATGAAAATATTTTTGTAGGTTTTTTAACACTAAAACGGCTGATAATTTAATTCGCAGTTTTTTATTTATGAAAAAATCCGGTGAGTTTATCACCGGATTTTTATCAGATACCGCCTTTTTATAAAAGTATTCATAAATTGAAATAGCGCAGCCGCTGGTAAATTCGAACTTGTTTTCAGCGCGGCTGATTTTAATTTTCTTTGCAATATCTTCGCCGCAGAAATCTGAAATATAATTTTTAAAATAATCAAATAACCATTCGTTCATAAAAATCCATGCAAAACTACAAATGTGGCGAATAAAACTGTTGAAATATTATTTATCAAAATAGCTATACATTCAATAATACTATTTAAAACTTCAAGTACCTTGGCTTCTCCCTTAGAGGCAGCGGCAGTAATTGTTTTATAATTGATATTATTAATGTCTCCTTCAGTAGCTTCCCATAATATAGGCGTTTCTTCCTTAGATAATATTGCAGCATATTTTGCAATAACAGCGTCTCTTGTAAGCTCAGCTTTAACCGAGCCGTCTGGATATCCATCGAGCTTTTTGCCGTTAGGCTTTGCAAATTGCTCGTTCAATTTGGTTAGTATGATTTAAATATTCGTGCATAACTTCGTTTTCCAAAAGAATAGATGCATTTATATTTTTCCAAATTTAATAAACAAGTAATTACCTGATCTGTCTTCTATATTTGTTTCCTGATTTGCTAAAGCCAAAGCGCTGATTGAATTCATGCATACAACCGGCATATTTAGTTCCTTGGTAAAGGTTTCCGTAAGATTAGTAAAATCAAGTTTTCCGTCTTTAAAGTAAACTTTCATTTTACTGCATAATTCAGGCTGTACGCTTATTCCCAGTCCGAGAATTTTTGAAAGATCGAGACAACTGTTCTGTAGCATTCTTTTTGTTTCGTTTACAATAAAATCAACTATTTCCTCGTAAGTTGTTTCCTCGGAAATATCCAAGAAATTTTTATCCAATACTTCAGGCTTCAGATTAGAAAGTCCGACACTGACACCGTTTTCGCTGATTGACGCGCCGACGGCGAATTTGAAATTTGAATCAATATCAATAAGTATTTTCCTTCTGCCCTTTTGCAGATTTTCAAGAGAAACCGGCGCTTCTCCGACTTCGTACAAAACACCCTCCTCGATCATTTCGTTAGTTATTATAGTAACGGCGGCTCTTGTTATTTCCAACGCGCTGGCAATATCTACTCTGGAAATTGGACCGCATTCTTTAATTACTTTCAGAATCTGCATTCTGTTTCTTCTTTTTAAATCGAGTTTACTGATACCCTGATATTCCATAATTTTTTACCATCCTTTTTATAAAATAGAATTGAAGACCTATAGTTTATAAATATAAACTATCATAGGCATGGTCAATGTTGAAAGCAATGTGGTAACAGCAAATATTTCTGAAGCATAGATAGAATTTTTACTATAATTCAGACATTGCATCGTACACATTGCAGCCGCCGGAGCGGACATGGCAATTAATACAGCTAATTCAGACGGCTCGTTCATAGGAATAAGCCGGAAGAAACCCCGATAATTAGAGGTATTATGACAAGGGTTAAAGCTGTTACATAATAAATTCTTGGATTTTTAAGAGCATTTATTATGTTAGTTTCTTGCGATTGTTGCACCTGCAACAATCATAGCCAGCGGTGTATTCATTGCGCTGATGAATTCAAGGGAATCAATTAACAGCGCCGGCAGCCTGAGCCTCGCTATGAAAAGAATAAGTCCTAAAGCGACGGCTATAATGGCTGGAGAGGTAAAGGCTTCAATAATGAATTTGAAGCTTTTAATTCCGGATATCTGTATCACTCCATGAGTCCAAACAAGAATATTGAATACAGTCAGAAAAGCGGTAAGATAAAACACCCCCCTCGTAACCCATAATTGACTGTATTAAAGGTATTCCCATAAACGCGCAATTTGAATAAATACATGAAAAGCGCTCTATATCGGTTTCCCTTTCTTTTTTCTCCTAATAAGGAAATACGAAACCGCTATGGCTATTATATATGCAATTACAGAAAGAATCAAAGCGCTGACAAAACCTTTTATCAGCTCAGCCTTGAAATCTGTCTGATAAGCCAAAAAAAGATAACTACAGGATTTACTATATTAAGAACAAGCTTTGAAAGTTCTCTTGAACCCTTTTCTGAAATTATACCGATCCTGTGACATAATATACCTACTATAATCAAAAACAGCATTATAACTGCCTGATGCAATATTGTTGATGACAAAAGTTAATCACACTCCAAGCCTTATAATTAAACCTGAACAATAAACTATAACCGGTATTATATAAATCAGCAATATAACGGAAAAAGAGACCTATTTTGCATAACATGAATGATACTTTACCCGCTCTTTTGTTTTCAGCAATTTTAGTATGTGAAAATATAAGAAATGCAAGCAATATACCGATAGTCATAAAAATTATTGATATTGTCAATCCTTCAGGACGGAATTTTATCCTTATGCTGTTTTTTTTCCGTCCTGTAGCTTAATTGCACAGAAGCTGTCATTAACCTTATAAAGTCTGGTTTTACTGCCGTTCAGATAAGCTGTCAAACCGCTGTCCCATGGAACGGCAAGATATAAATATTCATTTTTGGAACCTGAACACATAACTGTAATTTCATTTCCATTTAAGTTTGGCTCCGCTGTTTTTATATCGTTAGATACGTTTTTCAGTTTGTCTATATCTATTCCGAAAACCCCGAATGATTTTGCGGATATATCCTTTAAAAGCGTAACTGTAATATCTACATTTTCATTTTCATATTCGCCAATATCAAGTAAACCGTTATTTTTTTTATCCGGATAACTGGGTGAAATGCATACTCCGTTGACAGTTATTTTAACAGAGTCATAAATCGGTTCATATAAATTATTCCCGAGATTATCAAATAAATCAAAATAAAGTGTCTGATGTCCCCGAACTTTAAAAATTATAATTTAATCTACAGCGTCCCGTTTCAGGATTGCTTGCCTTTATATTATATTTTCCGTCGGAATACTTCATCTCACCGTCAGAAATACTTGATATATAATATTTTATAAGCATTTCATCGTTTCCGAGAAGCGTTTCAGCTATTTGTTTTTGAACACTGAATCTGTCGGTAAAATTAAATTCTGCCGAATAATTAGGATTAGTCTGAGAAATAATGCCGGCAGGAAAGCATATTTCATTTTCTGCTGCTCCGAGAATATCGTTAATATTCAGATTATTCTGATATGATTTAAAAATCATATCCTGCGCCTATGGAGTATTTTATCCCCAATAAAGCGTCCGTTAAAACTGTACCGCCGTTAGCGCCTACCTCCATCCAATAGGAAGAATATCCAAGCTTTTTTCATAGCGAACATATAATCCTCAGGAGTTAGAGAAGTATAATGAGCATATGAATTAAGTCCTAATGCTCCTATCATGTTTACATGAACGTATTTCTTTTCTGATTTTACACGGTAATATTGTTCGTTTTCAATCTTATTTTCAAGGTTGACTGTACGTTCGAACAATTTATCGTTATTAGAAGCGTTTCCTACATAAACTGATAAATTGACGAAAGATTCTGTCAAAAGCATTCCTGAAATCAGAATAAAAAATATTTTAGCGCTTATCATATTTTTTCTAAGCAGTAAAATGAAAATAAAATAAATAAAGAAAGCTAATAAAAATAATCCGGCAAGAGTCTTGAATAAATCGTCAGATACCCAAAGCGAATCTGCATAGGCAGAAAGGATATCCTTTTTTTTTGCAATATAAATTGCTATCGAAATAAAAGTCAGCAATACAGCAATAGCAAATAAGCTGTAAAAACAGAATATCTTTTATTTTCAGAAAGATTTTCAAGCGCTTGCGAAGCAAGAACAATCATTGTAAAAAACAGTTATATAACCAAACCTCATAGGAAAGCTCTGATATCCGCCTGCATGCCACATTTTGTTAACAGGATCTATAATAACAGGTATTAATAAAAATCCAAGAAGTAAAATATTATATTTGACTTTATTTTTTTTGAGAAGCGGGCTTTTTATCAAATAAATCAGTATGGCAAATAAAAATGCTCTTGCTCCGATAACGCATAATTTATCTTTTATGGATTCAAAAAGGATTGATACATAAACGACGACAAGTTGCTTAATCCTCTTGCGGATTTTTGTATTTGAAGCAGAGAACACAACCAAACCGGCGATGTTATCAAAGCGCATATCAGCATGGAAACTATAAACAGCAGGGAAACCTTTTTTCTTTCATCGGATCGACACTGAATAATTATATACAAAGGAACAGAAATCATTAGGTAAATAATTATCATAAATGACAAATAATAATTTACGGTAATAGAAGCAGTTAATAGGAAAATAAACAAATAAGGTTTTTGTTGATGCAGAGCTTATCTACAGATAAAACAAGCAATGGAAATAAATACATTATATCAAGCCAAACCAGTGTTTGATAATACATTAGCCCGTATCCGCAGAAAGCATAAACAAGCCCTAATAAGACAATGTATTTTCTGTTAAGATTTCTGCACGTTAAAGAAAGGTAAAAGCGAAGCTGTTAACGATGACGCGGCAAGCTTTAAAATCAATAATATATTTACCAGATATATTATATCATGCTTTTCTATAAATTTAACAACAAGATAGAAAGGACTTGCAAGAAAAAAGAAAAACACGCCCCAGAAGTTCATACCTCCGCCGGAAGCGGCAGAGTATAACATGCTTGTTTTACCGTCCAGAATATCCTTTAGGTTCATAAGAAGCGGTATTGTTTGCTGTTTTAAATCGCACCACGCGACTGTTTTACTGCCGAAAGGAAAGATTCCGTACAGGGCGTAAAAATACACATAACGATTATCACAAGAATAGGAGAGATAGCTATATAGTATTTTTTATTGTTCATCTGAATGAATTCCCCTGAATTGAAAATTGAGTTGTGTTATTTAACTTATTCACATTATAACCCATATTATATAAAAAATCAAGATATTTATGAAATTTTTTCGTATTTTTTTATAAATTTTATAAAATTCCTGTTTTTATAGTAATGATATGCTGATATGATATACAAAAATAAAAATTTTCCGGTGAAATTCATGGATAAAATTATGTGTTATATTTTTTATTTATTAAAACTATTGAAATAATTTCAGTATTATTGTATAATATGGTTTAATATAATTTTATCTTATTATAAATGATAGCGTTTGAATTATTACCTGCAATGAAAAATATCCGAAGAATGTTAATTTAATAAAACTTTTTTGGGGTTATGAAATTCAGTATAATATTATAAATAACAACAGAGGGTGCAATCGTTATGGAAAAACGAAAACATATAGCAGTTATCATTTTTTGATATTCATGAGCAATATCAGGCTAATATGCTTAAAGGTATACTTGAGCAGTCTTTTTTTTTCTTGACACGGACGTTTCTGTTTTCAGTATGATACAGAATACTGATAATGATACCGCATTTCAGCGTGGGAGAGGAAAATATATTTGAAATTATTAATTATAATCTGATTGACGGCGTTATATACGTTCGGGAATAATCTGTAATCCGGCGCTGAAGTCAAGACTTGATAAGATTTTAATTGACTGCGGAAAGCCGGTTGTATGTATGGATCATGAAAGCGATATTTTTCCGAGTGTTTTGGCTTCGGACGCAGAAGCGTTCGAAAGACTTGTGGATCATTTTATAGAGGTTCATGATTATAAAAGAATATTTTGTCTTACTGGTCCTGAAGGTCTGATACAATCGGAAGAAAGACTTAATGGATATATTAATTCAATGAAAAAAGCATGGTCTTAAGATTGATAAAAAAATATATAAGATATGGCGATTTCTGGGAAAATGCGGCTGTTGGGCTTGCACACGAAATAATTGAAGGAAGGATCGAAAAACCTGAAGCGGTTGTATGCGCAAATGACTGGATGGCTATTATTTGTGCAATACCCTGACAGATAACAGGATAAACGTACCTGAGGACGTCGCCGTATCAGGTTACGATTTTATGCAGGAGGCCCTTGACAACGTTCCGTCAATAGCTAGCTATGCGGCGCCTAATCATAATCTTGGCGCAAGAACTGTTCAGAAACTGTGGAGATTAATGACGGGAACCGACTGCGAGTTATCTACTTCCGATTTGGGGTACGTCATAACAGGTCAAAGCTGCGGCTGCGGAAAAAACAGCAAAGAGCTAATGGTAAAACGCAAAAGAGAAATAAAAACTAAACAGCAGTATGAGGCTATGTACGAGGGCAGCAACATGGCGGAAGCTCTGACCAATACTTCTGATTTAGACGAATGTATAGACAAGCTTGATAATTTTACTTATCTTATCAGCGGTATGGAAAACTATTATCTTTGTTTGTGTTACAACTGGGATGAAATGACTGATTATGATTTCAGGGAAAATAATTATCTACGAACCGGTTATACAAATGCGATGAATATCAAGCTCTGGAAATCCGGAACCGAGCGTAAGGACGCAAATATACAGTTTGATAAAGCTGTTATGCTGCCGGCTTTGTGGCAGGAAAGAGAAACCCCCGCTGCTTTTTATTTTATTCCAATTCATTTTAACGACCGTTGTTTCGGCTATGAAGCGCTTTCATACGGCAGTAAATTGATGTCCTATGATAAACTTTATAGGTCGTGGACAAAAAATGTTAATAATGCGTTGGAATTTATCAGGGTTCAGAATTGCCTGAAAACTATTAATCAGCGATTATTTATGACTTCTGTCCGCGACGCGCTGACAGGTATTTTTAACAGAAAGGGATTTGATCAATATTCGGAAGAAATTATAGACAAAGCCCGAAAGAATAATAAAAAGATGTTTATTCTTGCGGCAGATTTGGACAGGCTTAAAATGATAAATGATACTTACGGTCACAGCGAGGGAGATAATGCTATTGCCGTAACGGCCAACGCACTTAATACAAGCTGTATAAATAATGAAATCTGCGCCAGAACCGGCGGTGACGAGTTTGTTGTTATCGGCTGCGGAAATTATAATGAAAATATAGTAAACGGCTACATTGAAGCGATTAATGGATTTTTTCAGGAGATATAATGAATCGTCGAATAAGCCATACAAAGTCGAGGCAAGTATAGGTGTTTATTGCGGCTTTATAGATGAATGTACTACGCTTAAGGAACTTGTCGATATAGCAGATAAGGAAATGTATGACAATAAAAACAAGAAAAGGGCTAACAGATCTGATTGAGAATCAATTTTTATTCAGCAGCATATATTTAAATAACTGAAATTATAATATATGGAGCTGTTTATGAAAAAAAGAATATTATCCGCCGTAATTGCCATTTTTGTTATTGTTTGTTTATCGGTTTCTGCGTTAGCTGAGGAAGAAACGCCGACAGAATATAATAATATGGTTTCTCTGCTAATGGAAGGGGAAACCGGTACTGTTTTACAGCATAACGGAGGATATGAAAAAGTAGCTCAGGGGACCTTGAATAAACTGATGACAGTGCTTCTTACTGCTGAGGAAATTGAATCGGGCGGTTTATCGATAAATGATGTTGTTACAGTAAGCTCTAATGCAAACGCTCAGACGGGAGCGGTAGTCTGGCTGATGCCGGGCGAAGAAATAACTATTGAGGAGCTGCTTAAATCGGTAATTATAGGAAACGCAAACGACGCTTCCGGTGCTCTTGCGGAAATCGTCGGAGGCAATGAAGAGGAATTTACCGGAATGATGAATGCCAGAGCTTTTTGAGCTTGGTATGAGAAATACTGTTTTTAAAAATCCGGCGGGATATGACTGCGCAGGACAATATTCTACACCATATGATATGGCCCTGCTTTGCCGGGAACTTTTAAAGCATGAATTTCTTTTTATAAAATTATGAATACATGGATAGATAGGGTACGGGGAGGGCAGACGGAGATTGTAAACGAAAATCGGCTTGTCAGAACCTATGAAGGCGTGATCGGACTGAAGGCTTCTCATACTGAAGCTTCAGGGTATTGTCTTGCATTGGCGGCGGAGAGGAACGGGAAATTATATATTGCAATTGTTATGGGAGGATCAGATGAGGACGGGCGTTTTGCCGTTGGTAAGGAACTGTTATCTAATGGTTTTTCAATGTATAAAGTAACTATACCGTCATTTTCGGGAGAATTTATTAAGCCTATCAGCGTCAGAGGAGGTCTCGACAGAGCCGTTGGGATAACTGCGGAACGGCTTGAAGGTATTGTGGTTCCGGAAAACGGGGGAGAAATCAGCTCGGTAGTATTCATGCCGGAATATCTTGAAGCGCCTGTAAAAAAGGACAGAAGATCGGAATAGTAGGATTTTATAACGGCGATACTCTTCTTTATGAAACAGCGCTTATAGCGGAATCGGATGTAAAAAAATAACATTTGTGTCTGCGATTGACATATTTTTGCACAATTTATACAAATAGTTTTTATAAAAATTGTTCCTAATCAACAAGAATACAGTTTTGTCTTGAAAAGCGTACCGAAATATAGTAAAATGTTAACTGTAAGAATATGAAATGAGAAATATGCCTTGTCGGCTTTTTTTCATTATTGTCTGGAGGAAAACTTATAATGCCATTAAAGTTGAACAGTAAGTATGTCGGAAAATTTGTTAATGATGATGAAATGACCGGTATAAAATCACAGGTGGAATCTGCTGCAAAGGTTCTTCATGACAAAACAGGTCTTGGAAATGACTTTTTAGGCTGGCTTGATCTGCCGGTAGATTATGATAAAGAGGAATTTACAAGGATTAAGGCCGCTGCGGAAAGAATCCAATCGAATTCTGATGTGTTGATTGTTATAGGCATCGGAGGCTCATATTTAGGAGCAAGGGCTGCAATAGAGTTTCTTAAATCCCCTTTTTATAATAACATGAAAAAAAAGATACGCCCGATATCTATTATGTAGGAAATAATATTAATCCTACTATCTTAATGAAGTGCTTTCAATCTGCGAAGGTAAAGATATTACGGTTAATGTGATATCTAAATCCGGTACTACAACCGAGCCGGCTCTCGCTTTTCGGATTTTTAAAAAGCTTATTGAGGATAAATACGGTCGTGACGGAGCAAAAAGAGCGTATTTTCTGTACAACTGATAAGTCAAAGGGCACGCTTAAAAATCTTGCGGACGCTGAGGGCTATGAAACTTTTTGATCTCCGGACGATGTGGGCGGACGTTTTTCTGTTTTAACTGCCGTTGGTCTTCTTCCGATTGCGGTAGCCGGCTGTGACATTGACAATCTTATGAAAGGCGCCGCTAAGGCTAGAGAGGATTTCAAGGCGGATTTTGACAATAATGATTGCTATAAATATGCGGCTCTGAGAAATATTCTTTACCGCAAAGGTAAATCAGTTGAACTGATGGTTTCCTATGATCCTGCATTTTGCATGATGTCCGAATGGTACAAGCAGCTTTTTGGTGAAAGCGAAGGTAAGGATAATAAGGGAATATTTCCTTCATCCGTTGTATTTTCTACAGATCTTGCATTCCATGGGCCAGTTTATTCAGGACGGTTCAAGGATTATGTTTGAAACTGTAGTAGATATAAAGAATCGCCCAAAACAGGATATTTTTCTTGAAAATGATTCTGAAAACCTTGACGGACTCAATTTCCTGACTAATCAGAATATGTCCGTAGTAAATAGAAAAGCGCTTGAAGGAACGGTATTGGCACATACAGAACGGCGGGGTTCCAAATATTATTCTTGAGCTTGATAAAGTTGATGAGGAAAATCTCGGATATATGATTTATTTCTTTGAAAAAGCGTGTGCAGTTTCCGGCTACATCTTAGGCGTTAATCCGTTTAACCAGCCTGGAGTTGAAAGCTATAAATCAAATATGTTTGCTCTTCTCGGCAAACCGGGATACGAGGATCGTAAGGAAGCTCTTGAAGCTAAATTGAAATAAGCTATAAATAAAGCGTTATTAAATACTAGAAATTTTTAAGTCATTCATTTGACAGAAGGAGTTTATAAATGATTAAATTGATAACAGGTAAAAAAGGTACGGGAAAAACCAAGGTTCTTATTGATATGATCAATGAAGCGGTTAAATCAACAAACGGCGATCTTATATGTATAGAAAAAGGCGCTAAGCTTACATACGATATTAGCTATAAGGTAAGATTAGTTGATGCTGAACGTTTCAGTATATCTGGATATGATACATTTTACGGCTTTGTTGCCGGAATGCTTGCCGGAAATTATGATATAAAGGAAATCTTTTGTGGATTCTATTTTGAAAATCGGCGGTTCTGATCTTGATGAATTCGGCATTATGCTTGAAAAGCTGGACAAGCTTACAGGTGATGATACACAGGTAGTATTTACAGTATCTGCCGATAATGCCGATATGCCTGCAAGTGTTACAAAATTTGCCGATTAATAAAAAAAACTATTGACAATTTGAATTATATTATATATAATATAATTTGTGATGCTTAAAGGGGTTTATTATGGTAGCAGATCTTAGGCAGGTTTTTAGTACTACGGCTTGCAGCAAAGAATTTAATTATTATATTCCTTGCTCAGCGTTTCCCGACAATAATAGTTATATGCTTGATGGAAACGTACTTGTGTCAGGCAGCTTTTATAACCGTGCCGATGTTGTCCATATGGATTATTCCGTAAAGTTTACATTAAATATCGTCTGCGACAGATGTCTTAAGGAAATGAAGAGAGATTATTCATTTGAATTTAAGCGTATAGTCGTAAAACTGTCAATTCTGATAATGATGAATATATTATTGCAGAAAATGATAAGGTTGACGTAGATGAAATTGCTCTTTCAGATTTGATTTTATCGGTGCCTACTAAACTACTTTGCCGTGACGACTGTGCGGGGCTATGTCCTGTATGCGGCTGCGACCGTAACGAATCTGAGTGTAATTGCCAAAATAAATGAGCTTAATAGCTTTAAGGAGGTGCCGGAATGGCTGTACCAAAGAGAAAAACTTCCAAAGCGAGACGCGATAAAAGGCGTTCAGCAGTATGGAAGCTTAATGCGCCTGCATTAAGCAGATGCGATAATTGCGGTGAATTAAAAGCTTCACATAAGGTTTGCAAAAAATTGTGGATTCTACAAGGGCGTTGAGGTTATCAAGATGGATGCTGAATAACGCTTTGTAAGGAGGAGAGGAGGAGCGATAATTCCTTCTCTTTTTTTTATCTGCAAATTTATCAGAGACGATTGTGATATTATAATTTTGAATTTGTACATAATAATCTATAGATTCAAAATAAATATATTTTATATTAAAAAGAGGGAGATGAATAAAATGTCTTTGCCGGTTGTCGCTGTTGTTGGTCGTCCAAACGTGGGAAAATCAACGCTTTTTAATAAACTAATAGGTAAGCGTCTTTCAATAGTTGAGGACACTCCCGGGGTTACAAGAGACAGAATTTATTCGAAATGCGAATGGCGTTCAAGAGAATTTATGGTCGTGGATACAGGTGGTATTGAATCTTATACCGACGACGTAATTTTGTCTCAAATGAGAAGGCAGGCGGAAATTGCAATTGAAAGAGCTGATGTAATAGTACTTGTCACTGATATCAGGTGCGGTGTGACAGCAAGCGATCATGACGTTGCTAATATGCTTTTGAAAAGCGGCAAGCCTGTTGTGCTGGCAGTTAATAAATGTGATACAATAGGCGAACCTCCTGCCGAGCTTTATGAATTTTATAACCTTGGTCTCGGAGATCCATTTCCAATTTCATCTCAGCATGGAAATGGAACCGGCGATTTGCTTGATGAGATTTTTTAGGTTTTTTCCAGAGGATAAAACGGAAGATTATGACGATGAATATGTGAAAGTAGCAGTTATCGGTAAGCCTAACGTTGGAAAATCTTCACTTGTCAACAAAATCTCCGGTGAGGAAAGAGCAATTGTTTCAAATATTGCCGGCACTACAAGAGACGCAACCGATACTGTTATAGAAAACGAATACGGAAAATTCGTTTTTATAGATACCGCAGGAATAAGAAAAAAATCAAAGGTAAACGAAAAAATTGAGCATTACAGTGTTTTGCGAGCTTATATGGCGGTAGACAGAGCTGATGTATGCGTTATCTTAATAGACGCGGAATCCGGATTTACTGAGCAGGATTCAAAAAATTGCCGGTTATGCTCATGAACAGGGCAAGGCGTCCGTAATAGCAGTAAATAAGTGGGATATTGTTGATAAAACAGGCAGTACTATGAAAGAATATCAGACAAAGCTTGAAAATGATTTTAGCTTTATGTCATATGTTCCTTTTTATTTATATCCGCCAAAACCGGACAGCGTCTGAACAAATTGTTTGAAATGATAAAATATGTTAAGGAACAGAATTCAATGCGTATCTCAACAGGAATGTTAAATGACGTACTTTCATATGCTACAACAAGGGTTCAGCCTCCGTCCGATAAGGGAAGGCGTCTTAAAATATATTATATGACTCAGGCGTCAACGAATCCGCCGACCTTCGTAACGTTTGTTAATCGTTCTGATTTATTTCATTTTTTCTTATCAAAGGTATCTTGAAAATCAGATAAGATCGACATTCGGTCTGATCGGAACACCTGTTAGATTTATAGTCAGAGAACGTAATGATAAGGACAAGTAAGAGGTTGATATGATTAAATATATTATCGCAATATTTATATCCGCCGTTATATCATATCTTTTAGGAAGCTGTAATTCATCAATCATAACTGTGAAGCTTCTTAAAGGCGAAGATATCAGAAAATTCGGAAGCGGTAATGCAGGTCTTACTAATACGCTGAGATGCTTTGGTAAGCTGCCTGCGTTGTTTACGCTTATCGGCGATCTCCTGAAAGGCGTTATAGCCGTTTTTATCTGTAAATTTATTTGTACTCTTTTAGACGCGGAATTGGTCTTGACGGAGATATCAGATATATCGGATATAGAGCCGGCTTATTTGCTGTAATTGGACATATTTTCCCAGTTTATTATGGATTTAAGGGCGGAAAGGGAGTATTAGTAGGAGTTTCAGTTTTCTGGTAATTGATCCTGCCGTATTTGGCATATTGATATTTATTTTTGCAGTTACTTTAATTTTAACTCATTATGTTTCGGTATCTTCCATAACCGCCTCAGTATGCTGTCCGATTGTAACTTTTTAATGAGATATTTCATAGAAGGCATTTCAATTGAAATATCAATTATTCATACATTGCTTACGCTGCCTATTTGTATTTTGATAATTTGTATGCATAAATCAAATATTTCTAGACTTAAGAACGGTACTGAAAACAGATTTTCAATAAAGAAAAGGGAGGAATGACATCTTGGCAAATTTCACTATTTTAGGCTCCGGAGGATTTGGAATGAGTCTTGCGGTTATGCTAAATCGGCTTGGTCATACAGTAACGGTATGGTCAGCTTTCTCAAAGGAATTAGAAGATATAAAAAAATACGGTGAACACAGGTCAAAGCTTCCGGTGTGAAAATACCGGACAGCATAAATTTAAATCCGGATATTTTATGCATAAACGGAAGCGATATAGTCTTGCTTGGAATACCTTCGCCGTATGTCAGGGATGTAGCAAAAAAAGCTTCTCCGTATATTACTCCTGAAATGATCGTTGTAAATACAAGCAAGGGACTTGAAAACGGTACGCTAAAGCTCATAAGCGACGTTATAAAAGAGGAAGTTCCTCAGGCTCCGGCTGTGATTTTATCGGGTCCTTCGCATGCAGAGGAGGTTGCAAGAGGCATTCCGACAACTGTGGTTGCCGCTTCGGAAAGCAATGATGCAGCAGTGTATGTTCAGGATATAATGAGCAGCAATGTATTTAGAATATATATAAATAACGACGTTATCGGCTGTGAAATAGGAGGAGCATTAAAGAATATAATTGCATTATGCGCGGGTATATGCGACGGTTTGAATTATGGAGATAATACTAAGGCTGCTCTAATGACACGCGGTATTACAGAAATAGGCAGACTAGGCGTTGCTCTCGGCGCTCTTCCTTCAACATTCGGAGGGCTTACCGGTATAGGTGATCTTATTGTTACATGTACCAGTATGCATAGCAGAAACAGACGGGCAGGAATACTGATCGGTCAGGGTGTAAGTCCTCAGGAGGCTGTAAAAATTGTTGGTACTGTGGAAGGATATAATTGCTGTAAGGTAGCTTTGGAACTTGCTCGTAAAACAGGAGTTTCAATGCCTATAACGGAACAGTTAAACGAAATATTGTTTAATAATGGAAGCGTTAAGGATGCGTTGGATAACCTTATGTCAAGACCAAAGAAATTTGAAACAGAACAATTTATATAAAAGTATCGCAAATCAAAATGTGCGGGATGATTATTCATAATATTTTTTGTATTAGATACAGAAATTTTTATTATAACTAATATATTTATTTAAATATTTTTAGGATTACTGACGTTTTAGTAAATCCCAAGAAATACTATGATTTTCTTGGGATTTTTTTTGTGACCGAAATTAATTCTCTGTTTGATATAATCAAGGAAGGGAAATACTCATGGAATTGCGTGTATTAAGATATTTTTTAATAGTTGCCAGAGAGGAAAATATCACCAAAGCAGCACAAGTTCTGCATATAACTCAGCCGACGCTTTCCAGACAGTTAGCTCAGCTTGAGGAAGAATTAGAGTCAGGCTGTTTATAAGAAAAACCATAATATAGTACTGACAGAAGACGGCATGATGCTCAGAAGACGTGCACAAGAACTGATAAGTCTTGCTGAAAAAACTAAACGAGATTTTTTATGCCGTGAAACAGAAATCAGCGGCGAAATAACAATTGGGAGTGGATAATTTTTATCCACAAAATATTTATCAGAAATTATTGCCTCTTTTCACAAAGCATATCCGCTGGTTACTTTTGAAATTTACAGCGGAAATGAAAGCAACGTAAAGGATTATATAGAGAGAGGCCTATTGATATAGGACTTATGCTTGACGCAGTAGACATATGTAAATATGAATTTGTATCGATGCCTGTTAAGGAAAGATGGGGAGTGTTGGTATGTAAAGATTCTGAGCTTGCACATAAGGAACAGATATGTCCTGAGGATCTTAAAAATATTCCATTAATTATGTCGGCAGGCGAATTTCCGCAGAGCAAGCTTACAAAGTGGCTGGGAAGTTATGCGCAAAGCGTTGAAATTGCAGCAAGGGGTAATCTCTTATACAATGAAGCAAATGCTTGCAGCCAGCAATATCGGAGTTGTAATTTGTATACAGCTTAACTGTACCTATGACGGACTGAGGTTTATTCCCTTATATCCAGCTATGGAAACTGAAACGGTATTGGCATGGAAAAAGGATCAGACATATTCTGCTGCGACTGCTGCATTTATTGATCATGCAAAGAAATACCTTAAAGGCATATCTAATAATACAATATAAGTATTTTACATTTTTATAAATAAATGGTATACTATAGGTGTTCCTGGCGGAACACCTGTTTTTCATTTGAGGGGGATTTTTATGACTAAAAAAGAAACCGCAGAAAACACACGGTGGTGGAGGTAAGGGACATCGCGACAGTGATATAGAAAAGCTTTGCAGCGTAGCACAAATAATGCCTATGCATACAGCCTATGAGGGCGGAGGAAAAACCGCTGAAAAAAAGATATGGCTGCATGGATAGAAAATAATCTTAAATAAGTAAAGGAGCGTAATTATATGAAATTTGATTTTAGTTATTATAATCCCACGAAAATTTATTTTGGAAGGAATTCTCTTGATAACCTTTATGAAGAGCTTGCAAGCTATGGAGATACTGTTCTGCTGATTTATGGAAAAGGTTCGGTAAAGAAATCCGGCTTATATGACAAGGTATTGAAAATCTTACAATCTGCCGGAAAAAGAATTGTGGAACTTCCGGGCATTAAATCAAATCCGACCTATGCTCAGCTAACGGAGGGTTCCAGACTTAAAGGAAAACAATGTAAACTTAATTTTGGCAGTTGGAGGCGGCTCTGTTATTGACTGTGCAAAGGGAATTTCAGTTTCAGCATACTGTAAAGGCGATCCATGGCAAAGGTACTGGATAAATTTTGATGAGGTTAATAATGAAATCGTGCCTGTAGGAAGTATTCTTACTATGGCGGGAACAGGTTCTGAAATGAACGGCGGATCGGTTATTACAAACGAAGCCGAAATGCTGAAAAAATGGTAGAGTGTTCCCGTCGAATGTAAATCCTAAATTTTCTATTCTAAATCCCGAATTTACTTTTTTTACAGTTCCAAAATATCAAATGGTCAGCGGTATTTTTGACACGATGTCGCATTTGATGGAGCAGTATTTTTCCGGTAATGATGATAATACAACAGATTACGTTCTTGAGGGAATTATGAGATCTCTAATTAACAGTACGGCGATAGCGCTTGAAAATCCTCAGGACTATGAAGCCAGAAGCAATATAATGTGGTGCCGGCAATAGGACTGAACACTATTACCGGCGTTTCAAAAGAACAGGATTGGGAGGTTCATATGATAGAGCATCAGCTTGGCGCTTATACCGACTGCGCGCATGGAGCTGGTCTTGCTGCAATTTCTGTTCCTTATTATAAATATATTTGTTCATATGGAATAGATAAATTTGTTCGTTTTGCAAAAAACGTTTGGGGAATAAATACTGTCGGCATGACTAAAGAGCAGGCGGCTTTAGCGGGAATTGAAAGTTTATCTGATTTTATTGAAACTCTTGGACTTCCGAGAACTTTGAGGGAACTTGGGGCGACAAAGAGATGCTGCCGAAAATTGCTGATTCAACTGTTTTGGGTGGAGGCTATAAGATTCTGACCTCTGAAGATGTTTTAAATATTTTAAAAGAAGCTTTTTTTAAATTGTTAAATAGTATTATAAATTTTTTTTAATGTTATACCTCAGTAAGCAATAAAATAATATTTTCGGTTATTTACTGAAAAGTAAATCTCTTAGAATGGAGTAATAAAATGAAATATATAAAGCTTGGATCATCTGATTTGAATGTGTCACGTATTTGTATGGGATGCATGGGATTTGGAGAAGCGGGAAACGGTCAGCATTCATGGACAATTGATGAGGAGCATTCCCGTGAAATTATTAAGCAAGGACTTGACTTAGGCGTAAATTTCTTTGATACAGCTATCGCATATCAGAATGGTACGAGCGAGCAATATTTAGGGCGTGCTTTGCGTGATTTTGCAAAACGCGACGAGGTAGTTGTTGCAACTAAATTTCTTCCGAGAACAAATGAGGAAATTGATTCCGGCGTCAGCGGCATTCGGCATATTAAAAATATGCTTGAAAAAAGTCTTAAAAAATTTACGTATGGATTATGTAGATCTGTATATTTACCATATGTGGGATTATCAGACCCCGCTGTATGACATTATGGAGGGACTTAACAATTTAATCAATTCAGGAAAGGTACGCTATATTGGTATTTCAAATTGCTTCGCTTATCAGCTTGCTAAGGCAAATTCATTAGCTGAAAAAGAAGGCTTTGCAAAATTCATTTCGGTGCAGGGGCATTATAATCTTATTTTCCGTGAAGAAGAGAGAGAAATGGTTAAGCTTATGTAAAGAGGATAATATAGCTTTGACGCCGTATAGTGCACTTGCGGGAGGAAGGTTGGCAAAAGCGTTCCGGTGAAACATCAAAAAGACTTGCCGAGGACAGCTATGCACGTCTTAAATATGAAGGGACTGCTCAGCAAGATAAGCAAATTATTGACCGTATAGCAGAGCTTGCTGAAAGGAAAAAAATGTATCTATGACGGAAATTTTTTGGCATGGCTGCTTACAAAGTCGACAGCTCCGGTGGTTGGGGCAACTAAGCTGCAACATATTGAAAGCGCTGTAAAAGCTATAGATCTTGTTTTAAAGGATAGTGAAATAGAATATTTGGAGCAGCCCTATGTTCCGCATAAATTGGTAGGAGTAATGGCACAGAATACACATGCCGATTCGGTTTATAGATAATCGGTAAAACTGTTCCAAGGGCGCTGATTGCAATTGCATGTATTGATAATTTATATTAGGACATATTTAAATAATCCTTTAACAATTAAAGCTTCTCTTTTTAGAAAGGTGATATAAAAGATATTCTAAATAAAAATTAATTTGCTGATGAATTTTTTTATTCGGGAGTTGACACAACGATAATTATAGTATATACTATGCTAAAGAAATCAGTATATATTTGTTTTAATTTAGGGAGATAAACATGAGATTTATAGGAAATATTTTATGGTTTATTTTCGGAGGAATAATCAGCGGGTGCGGTTGGATTATTGCCGGCTGTCTTTGGTGTATTACTATTATAGGAATTCCAATAGGGTTGCAGTGCTTTAAATTTGCATCTCTTGCATTTTTTCCTTTTGGAAAGGAAGTTATCTACGGAGGAGGAGCCGTTTCTTTTGATTGTAAATATATTATGGCTGATACTCAGTGGCATTCCAATGGCGGTCGGGTATATATGCTTGGGTCTTATACTGTGTATAACAATTATAGGTATTCCATTCGGAAAGCAAATGTTTAAATTAGCTAAGCTTGCTTTAATGCCGTTCGGAGCGGAAATAAAACATGTATATTAAATCTCAATTAATAAATTATTATAGGTGTCAATATGAATAAGATGCGGAAATCCATAAAAAAGCAATTTATAATATTAATAACGGTTATAATTTCAGCTTTTTTAATGGCGCTTAATACTAAAACGTTTGTTAATACAGGTGGATTGTATCCTGGCGGCGTAACAGGACTTACAATATTGATACAGAGAATATTTAAATTGTTATTGGATATTACATTACCGTTCAGCGTAGTTAATATTTTTCTGAATTCAATTCCGGTTTACATAGGTTTCCGATTTATTGGAAAAAAGATTTACGCTCTATTCATGTCTTATGATTATCCTTAACAGCATTTTTACTGATTTGATACCAAGCTATATTCTTACTGAAGATATTCTGCTTATCAGTATTTTTGGGGAATAATAAACGGTCTTGCTATTGGTATATGTTTAAATGCAGGCGCTACTTCAGGCGGAACCGACTTTATATCTATTTTTTTTATCAGAGAAACGCGGAATAGATTCTTTTAATATTATTCTTGGGTTCAATGCCGTAATTATTTGTGTAGCAGGCTTTATATTTGGCTGGGAGAAAGCTTTATATTCAATTATATTCCAATATGCCTCAACTACTGTTCTGCATTTGCTTTATAAGAAATTTCAGCAAAGTACATTTTTTATTGTTACAACTAAGCCGAGAGAAATCTGTATAGCAATTTACGAAGTTAGTAAGCATGGGGCTACAATATTGGAGGGAGAAGGCTCGTATGAGCATTGTGAAAGAAATGTAGTTTATTCGATTGTGTCTTCAGCTCAGGCTAAGAAAGTGATTCATGCTATAAAAGATATTGATCCGGACGCTTTTATTAACGAAATAAAAACCAAAAAGCTTTTAGGCAGGTTTTATCAGCCTAAAGAGCAATAAGACTATCGAAAATATTATTAGTTAATTAAAACATATACGCTTTTTTATTGTCTGAAAAGTGTATATGTTTAATTTTTTTGATTGATATCAGTTTGTCGTATTCATGGTAGTTATATAGTAATATTATTTATGTTTATAAAATATATTTTTTTCTATTGAAATTATAAACAGAGATTTTTATTATTAATAGAAAAATAAACAGAATATCCTATTTTCCCCTTTACATAATTAAGGAAATAGGTTAAAATAGAAACAGGAGGGAATAGGATGAAAAAATACAGAATTAGAAAATCGGTCGCTATAATAGCGGCTTCAGCGCTGACTATTTTTAATTTAATCGGAAATTCAATATTACCGGTGAATTATGTTTCAGCCGGACAGCAATTGGGACAAACGGATTTTGAAGATGGTGTGGGACTTCCTTGGCATGTCTGCGAGTCACAGCCTGGGGAAATGGAATTTGAGATTTCAAACGGCGTATATAATATTACTATAGTTAATCCGGGAGGCGCGTCAAGGGAGGCGAAGACAGGTGGGACTGTCAGTTCCGTCACAGAGGTCTTAAAATTGTAAGCGGAAATTCCTACAAGGTATCTTTTTGATATAACGGCAAGCAATGATTGTACTTATTATACTAAAATCGGAGATATGGGAGAACCGTTTACTGAAGACTGGCATGGCGAGCCTGATCCATCGCAGCATGAGGCATATTGGAATGTTCAGCAGCTTCAGGCTAATCAGACGAAAAAGGTAGAAGGTACATTTACTGCAAACCGCACCGCAGATGTTGAATGGGCATTTCATATCGGCGGCGACACAGTTCCGGAGGGTACAGTTTTTACATTTGATAACATGTCGCTTGAATGTACGACAAGCGATGAAAATGATTACCAGCCGCCTGAAGAATGATCCGGTCTGATATTTTAACAAATCAGCTTGGTTATTTTACAGGAATGAACAAGAAAGCAACCTTGCTTTCTGACTCTGCGTCATCAGTTAAATTTGATTTGAAGGATAAAAGCGGTAACGTTGTTTTCAGTGATAAATCAGAACCAAAGGGACTTGATATGGATTCAGGAGATAATGTGCATGAATTGGATTTCTCGGACTATGAAAAAGACGGGGTATATTACCTTGAAGCTGAGAATGGCTCTAAAAGCCGTGAATTTGAAATAGGAAACGGAAAAACGTATTCGTGTATGCTTTATGATTCGCTTAATTATTTTTATCAGAACAGAAGCGGTATTGAAATTGAAAGCCAGTATATTATTTCCGGCGACAGTTCTTCTTTTGGCCAGAGCCGCAGGTCATCCGTCTGACGTTGCTTCAATAGAGCAGACGTGGGGTTATACCGGAAGCAGCGGAACTCAGGATGTAACGGGAGGATGGTATGACGCAGGAGATCACGGAAAATATGTTGTCAATGGCGGAATATCATTGTGGACGATGCAGAATCAATATGAAATAGCTGTTAAAAAATGGATATGAGGACGTATATGCGGACGGTACAATGAGTATTCCGGAAAATACAAACGGCTACCCTGATCTGCTTGACGAAGCCAGATATGAAATGGAATGGATGTTCAAGATGATGGTCACGGACGGGGATTATTCAAATATGGTATATCATAAGGTTCATGATAATAAGTGGACTGCTCTTGCACTTGCTCCTGCCGATGATCCAGAAGAACGTATCATAAAGCCTCCGACAACTGCCGCTACCCTTAATATGGCGGCATGTGCCGCTCAGGCATACAGGCTGTGGAAAGACACTGATCCGGAATTTGCAGACATATGTTTAAATAATGCTAAGCTTGCATATGAGGCAGCTAAAAACATCCCGATATGTATGCTCCTTTGGATGAATCAATCGGAGGAGGGCCCTATGGCGATGATGATGCAACAGATGAATTTTACTGGGCAGCCTGTGAATTGTTTATATCAACAGATGATCTTTCATATATGAAAGATGCCGAAAAGCCTCTACATTATATGAAGACTGGTAAAAGCTTTCCGGCGGAGAAGATGTTGACAGCTCCGAAGCTTATTGGGGAAATGTTGCCGCGTTGGGTAATCTTTCTTTGGCATTAAATATTGATAAGCTCGATTCTACAGCCCAAAACAAGCTTAAAGACTCTATTTGTTCGGCGGCAGAGCATTATGAGGAATTAACTGAAAAATCAAGGTTACGGTCAACTCCATGAATCAGGTACTGTAAACTATGCTATTGA
>VOFD01002482.1_pt1 | contig 23236 bp, 29 predicted proteins | sample 5384101 | NCBI WGS metagenome assembly VOFD01 (sample SAMN12384723, study PRJNA508395) | human gut metagenome | isolation source: healthy gut C | host: Homo sapiens
GTTGGCGTTTACGAAAGAAACCCTGGCGTTATCCCCCATAGAATCGTTGATTACCGCATAGCCGTGATTCTGACTGGTAATGTAGACTCTTCCTGTTTCTAGCTCGGTAGCCGGCTGGTTAGCGCCTCTGTGACCGTACTTTACCTTTTCAGTCTTACCACCCTGGGACAGCGCAAGAAGCTGATGACCAAGGCATATACCAAAAGTAGGGATCTTCTTTTCAGAAAGCTTTTTCAGCTCTTCGATTATTTCAGTATTTTCAGAAGGATCTCCGGGGCCGTTTGAAAGCATTATTCCGTCAGGAGCAAGCTCCTCGATCCTTTCGCATTTTGTATAAGCCGGAACGACTGTTACCTCGCAGCCTCTTTTAACAAGCTCTCGTCTTATATTATCCTTTGCACCGAAGTCAAAAAGACATACTTTTTTTCTTTTAACCTCTCCGTCAGGAGCAAAAAATCTCTTCCTTATTACAGGTAGTATTTTTAACAGCCTCTTTGATCTTATAATTTTTTAGATCATCAAAGCTGAAGCCTGATCCCTCGGGTACTATTTTTCCGTTCATAACTCCCGATTCCCTTACTATCTTAGTAAGCTGACGGGTATCAATACCATAAAGTCCCACGATATTATTTTGCTTTAAAAAAGTGTCAAGATCGACCCTCACAACGGAAGTTGCTAGGCTCCTGACACCAATCTCTAACAATATAAGCTTTAACGTTCGGACGACCGCTTTCAAAATCAACGGGAATAACACCGTAATTACCGATCAAGGGAAAAGTCTGAACAACGATCTGACCGTAGTAGCTGGGGTCCGTAAGCGTTTCCAAATAGCCGGTCATTGCAGTAGTAAAAACTATTTCACCGACAGCCTCGCCGCAAGCTCCGAAGCACCTTCAAATATCATACCGTTCTCCAATATAAGATATGCTTTCTGCACCTATAGCTCCTCCTTTTTTGCGCAAATTTTTACGATTACAATTATAACATACAAAATATAATTTGTAAAGTGCTTTTTCAATATTATTTTCATTCCGTTATAACGCACAAATAAAATCAATATACTTTATTGTTTTTGCATATAGCACTAAAATAAGGCTGTATCTATCAGACCCTTTTTACATATTATTTTACATTGTTCTTATTGACTTTAATGACAAAATACAATATAATTAAATATATATTAATAATTGAATTATTATACGGAATTGATTTCGGATACAAAACGGCTTTAAATATAAATAAGGAGGTATGCTCCATTTCGGAGCATGATCGTAGAAATGTCTAAAAAGGTTTATGATAACAGAGAACTGTCATGGCTGAAATTTAACAGCAGAGTTCTGGAAGAGGCTCAGGACAGCTCAGTTCCGCTTATGGAGCGGCTGCTCTTCGCTTCTATTTACGGAAGTAATCTTGACGAATTTTTTATGGTAAGAGTCGGCTCGCTTATAGATCAGAAGCTTATAGATGACAGCGAACGGGACGGCAAAACCAAAATGCGTCCCTCTGAACAGCTTTCAGCTATCTATTCAAACGTAAGAGCGCTTAACGAGATAAAGGACAAGACCTATTCGGCAATAAACAAAGAGCTGGAGCTTAAAGGAATTTTTCAGAGATCTATGAAAAATCTGACCAAAGCCGAGCAGGAATTTATTGAAGCGTATTACTCCTATGAAATAAAACCGTTTCTTAACGCTCTGATAATAGACAAGCGCCACCCTTTCCCGTTCCTTAATAATGAAGATATTTATGTTATTGCAAAAATAACCTCAAAATCAGGGATCAAGCTTGGAATCATCGGCTGCTCCGGAAAATATGAAAGAGTAGTTTTCCTGCCCTCAGACGAAAGCGGAAAGATAGAATTTATTCTGGTTGAGGATATTATACTTCCATTACGCAGACAAAGCCTTTGAAAACTATAAGCTTGAAGAAAAAGCCCTTATGCGAATAACAAGAAACGCCGATATTGACGTAGACGAGAGCTTCGACAGCGAGCTGGATTTCAGACAGAATATGTCCGTGCTTATCAGTAAAAGGAAAAGATTATGTCCGGTCAGACTGCAGCTTTCAAAGACGCTTTCGGAACTTATAAAGCTCTCGGCGAATTGCTTTTAAGACTTGAGCTTACGAAGAAAAAAACAGACGTTTATTGACGGAAAAAACTCCGCTGGATTTCAAATATGTATTTTCAGTATTTGCTAAGACCTCTACGTCGGCGCAAAGCTCAATTCCCTTACCGATAAGGTTCTTATTGATAAGCTTATCGAATGCTCACAGGCAGGAGTGAAGGTGGAGCTTGTCGTCAGAGGTATCTCCTGTCTTATAGCAGGAATAAAGGGCGTAACTGATAATATCAGGATAATTTCTATCGTCGGCAGGTACTTGGCATTCGAGGATATACCTTTTCGGTTCAGGAGTCAGAAAAAAGGTTTACATATCGTCTGCGGATTATATGACGCGGAATACTACCAGAAGAATCGAGGTTGCCGCTCCCCTGCTTGACGAGGGAATAAAACAGAGGGTTATTGATTATTTCAATACACAGCTTTCCGATAATGTAAAAGCAAGAGAACAGCTTCCGGATGGCACATATGTTCATGTAAGAACAGGTGAATTCCCGCTGGATTCCCAAAAACACTTTTTTGCAGAGGCTTATGCAAATGCGCCAAAACCCACAGATTTTTCAACCCCGCCAAAAAGAAAAGGCCTATTCGCCCGCATAGCCGGATTTTTCAGAAAAAAATCAAAACACAGTAAGCCGAACCGGCTGCAGCTTATTGATCTGCAGCCGGTTCTTTTTCGGTCGTTATCATGTTTTTATAATACTCTGCGAGACGGTTGGCAAGGCTGTTGAGCAGCAGCACCGCCTCGGTTCTTACAGATTCGTTTGAATAAACCCCCTGTGACGACAACTCAGCGGCGTTTTTGGCATAGTCAACCGCCGTCTGAAGCACTGATGCGTCTTTTTTATCAGACAGACTCTTTGCAGCGTAAAGACTTGCCTTAGCTTTCAGCGCAGTATATTCATCTGTAAATATTCCTGAAGTATCGTCAAGCTTTATAAGCGCTTCATACTCTCCGTTCAGGAACATATCCCTTGCCTTGACCAGCAGATTCAATGCGTCCTCCTGCGTATCTCCGTCACTTGCAGGCATAAGGTAAGTCATAGGGACCCCGAGTACCCGGCTTAAATATTCAAGCGTTCTGACCGACGGGGTCGCTGAACCGCTTTCGATCTGGCTCAGCATATTTCTTGTAATAAAATCACCAACGGCCTCCGCCTGCGTCATTTTTTTCGCAAGCCTTGCTTCCTTGATCCGTTTTCCTAACTCTGCTGGATCCATATATCAGACGCCCCTTTCCATGACTGTAAATTTAATTTACTTATATCATAACAGATTGCAAAGCAAAATGCAAGCGGTTTCAATAATTTTTACAAAATAATTTTCAAGAACCCAATACCTATCTGTATCCTGCTTGTCCGACAAAAAGCAAAAAAATTTCCGCTTTTGCTATTGACAAATTGATTTAAATAGGATATAATTTATGTAAATCAAATTTACTTATTTTACAGAAAGATTTATCCGGTCGGGAGAAGAAAGGAAAAGTGGTAACTATGAGCGAATGGTGGGACGGGTTAAGCACATTATTAAAGATATTATACTGTGTTGCGGCTCCGTCTACTCTGATCCTGCTTATTCAAACAATTATGTCAATGTTCGGATTTCACGACGGAGGCGCAGGCACTGATTTTTCGGACACCTCCGGTATTGATTTCGATGCAGGAGGCGGGGCGGATACTCCGAATGGGGGAGATCTGAGCGGGTTCCATGATATAACCTCTCACGATATTACAGGTCATCATCAGATCGTGGACGGCGGAAACCCTGCCGACTTCTCATCTATGCGTATGTTCACGCTTCAGACTATCGTGGCTTTTCTTACCGTTTTCAGTTGGACCTCGATAGTTGCCGTTCAGTCCGGTATGCCTGCTGTTCTAGGTATTGCTCTCGGACTTGTCCTGGGATTTTTGACTATGCTTATGGTAGCTAAGATAATTCAGCTTTCCTCAAGGCTTGCCGAGAATGGCACTCTTAATATGAAGAAGATCATACCATTTTCCATACCGCTCCATTCTTTTTCAGGGCAATCAGCCAACGGCGATAGTCGTATGACATATGTCCTTCGAACATCAGCTCTATGGTTCTTTCACGATGAATTACCTCACGAAGTTTGTCTCCGGACGGAAGTCCTTTGTAGGAAACTTCTACATTAGGAATACCGGCTCTCTGGCGGATCAGGTTGAAGTAAGTAAGTGCATCTCCTTCCAGTGTTCCATTGTATTCAAAGTAAGCCTCTGCATAGTCCAAATACAATTCTCCTAAGCGGATGATAGGAAAGGGAAAGCTACCAGAGAGTTGCTGGTACCACTAACAAAGTTTCTGGATGAGCCAGTTTGGCGATAGCATACGATCCATATAATTGGTCACTTCCCGCATCACGTGTTCCATTTTGCTCTTTGAAGCGCATTTTTGAGGTTAATGGTGTCTCCGTTGATCAGGTAGTCCCCGCGGTTGAAGCCGATAGAACCATAGAAACGTGGTTCACGGTTGCGATGGAGCACTGCTACCGAATCCCCTTCGGCTACTGTGAAACGATGTGCATAATCAAACTCTGATCTTCATCTATCGGAAGTCCGTTCTTGGGTCCGCACTGAAAGCCGTTGCACCTAAAGCTCCATAAGGTGCTCCCGAGGAAGTACTGATACCTTTGGGAATTACGTGTGTTTGAATAGAGTTTCCATCGGCCCATGTTCTTTCCAGCCACTATATCCCCCAGATCAGTTCTTTATTCCATGCGTCTACAACCAGGTTACGTGCATTGGCAATGGCTTGGTTGAATTCCGGCAGATTACCTTTCTTTGTATACTTATACAATTCTGCTCCGGCTTGATGTGCCATGTCGATTGCCTTTTTACATTCGTCCATGGCAGTTTTCCATTTATTCTTGTCATAAGTCAGGTTCATGAGCAACTGTCCGTCCTTGTTCTTGAAATTCTTATACATATCAGCATTCCCATTGAACTGTGGGCTGGCTGCGTACAAGTACATTCTTGCCTTTAGTGCTTGTGCAATGACTTTTTGTAGCACGACCGTAGTTGGAAGCTTTCACTGTCATAGGCAGGTCGGCAGAGGCATTATCGAACATTTGAGCAATTCGGCTAACGCATTCATCATAGGGTACACGCGGCTTGAAAAGTTCTTCTTTGGGTGCATTAAGAGGGATTGCTTCGTCCAGTATGACTATAGGACCGTAGTTCTGTAATAGCAGGTAGTGGTAGTAGGCAATCAGAAATTTTACTTCACCTTTCCAAAGTACTTTCTTGGCTGCGAGGTCTGCCTCTGAGATTTGTGATGGCTTTACATCATCAATATTATCCAAGAACGTATAACATTGGCGGATACCGTTGTATGAACTTTTTGCCACACATCAATGATTGGATCAGCAGAATTGTACAATCCTTGTTGCATTCTCATAAAGGTGAACCAAGTAGTGGTCCAGTGGGCAGATCCGACAGTTTCCGGAGTTGTGCACCAACTGAAGTTCTGACGGAAGTTCAGATAATTGGGAATGAAAGAATAGCAGGCGAAGACAAAGTTCTCGGCAGTCTGTTCGTTCTTGAACGCATCAGCCAAAATAGGGGGTGTCATCGGGTACAATGTCCAGATAATCACAAGAGTGTAAGCTAGCTCCGATTAGTAAAGCTACAATTATATTTTTTAGTTTCATAATTATTCAGATTTTTAAAAAGTGAACTGTAAACCGATGGAACCCATGATTTGTGTCGGATATTTTAATCCGTTTGAGGTATAGAGCTCCGGATCCCATAATTTAAATTTAGAGAATGTCAGCAGGTTTTGTCCGCTGATATAGGCACGTAAAAATTTATAAGAGTATCCTAATTCCACGTTTTAAGTCGGATATACGAACCATCTCTCAGCCAGTAAAGTAGAGTTGGGGTTATTATTGTTGTTTTTCCGTTTGTCAGTCTCGGATACATTGCTTCGGGGTTCGGGTTTGCCTCTGTCCAATGATTATCGGCAACAAATTGCATGACACCATACGATTCTCCACCGAAAGGATGGATGTCGCTCAACATGATGCTTCTTTTACCTACTCCTTGAAAGAAGATGGAAGCATCCCATTTTTTGTACTGGATACTGACTCCCAGACCATAGCTGATTTGGGGTAATTCCGGATTACCAATGTAAGTTTGATCGTTTCCGTCGATCTTTCCGTCATTATTGAGGTCTGCATATTTAATATCACCCGGTTGCACAACTCGGTTAGTATTTGTTTTGGACTGTTGTCAATCTCTTCCCTGATCTTTGAAGAGTCCTAATGCAATATAGCCTTTATACTGATTCAGGGGCGTCCTACTTGTGACATGTATGCATATTCGTAGTCCGGTTCGTCTATTTCCATATATTGGTTCTTAGCGTATGTGAAAGTACCTTTGGCAGAGATCATGAAGTCTTTGCTGACAGCGTGATTATAGTCCAATGACATGTCAACGCCTTGATTGCGTACCTTACCCAGATTACCATAGGGTCGGAGATCTCCGGTGATACCACTTTCTGCAGGGATTGTATTACGTCTAAGGAAGATGTCTTTACGGTCTTCTCTAAAAGAAATCTACGTTGAGGCTTAATTTGTTGAATAATCCTGGTCGAATCCTACATTATACTTTTTACCGATTTCCCATGTCACCTTTTCAGCTCCGTAAGTAGTGATGGTAGCTCCGTTAGATGAGGTTTGCCACTGGTCACCGAATACAAATCCGGCTCCACCCAAATCTACTTTAGTAAGATAGGGGAAACGGTTGGAGCCGATATCCGCATTACCTACCAATCCGTACGAAGCGCGTATTTTTAAGTTGGAGATAACTTTTGTCAATGGTTCGAAGAATTTCTCGTTGGAGATAAGATAGCCGACAGCGAGTGAAGGGAAGAATCCGTAACGGCTTCCTTTTTCGAAGTTCTCACTACCATTGTAGCCGAAATTGAATTCAGCCAAATAGCGTCCGTCATAAGCATAGGTAACACGTCCGGCCAGCCCCTGATTACGTTCCGGCAATGTATTGTAATAGTTATTGTCAGGATTGTTCAGATTGTATTCGCGCTGAAGATATACCAACATTGCTCCGACATCATGTTTATCACCGAACATGCGCTGATAGTTCAGTGTAGCCTGCAGGTTCATCAGACGGTCGCCAGTAGTGGAAGTCGATGTCTCAAGAGCGGTACGTCCCTTACTGATAGAGTTATAATCATAAAGATAGCTTCCGTCTTCTTGCTCCTGAGGATTCTGTAATTCATAAAAGTAAGGTGAAAAGGAGCGATTGACAGTCGTCTTCGACCAGTTTTTAAAAAAAGAAACCAGTGCTTTAAAATTCAATCCTTTGGTAAGGAAGTCAAGTTTCTGTTCCAGTTCGAAAGCCGTATTAATGGTATATGCGCTTTGCTTAGAACTACCTTGTACCATACTTGCATAAGGGTTGCGATAAATACTGAATCCTCCGGAACCGATAGGACCACCTGATTTGTTTCCGAATATAGTGTGATCTTCACGGTTGATATTCGGATATACAGGTGCAAAATACATTGACGGAGCTTCCATTACGTATTTATACAAATCGTCCATACTGGTTGACGGACCATTGTAATTGACTATTTGCGAGTTGATTCTCACATTTACTTTGGTACTTGATGTCAACCATGCTCCCACGTTACTTTGGAACGAGTAGCGAAGATTCTGTATATTGTTGTCGAATGTGTTATTCGGATCTTTTTTCAGCATACCATTATCATTATTGATGGAGGCGCTGATGAAATAGTCTACTTTCTTTGTACCACCCATTACATTCAGGTTGGCTGATTGGTTCATGGAGTAGTCTTTAAACATATAGTCGAACCAATCAACGTTGGGATATACATACTGATTTCTGCCTTCAAGCGTTCCTTGAATTTTATCATCTGAGAAAGCCGGTGTACCATCCGGGTTACGGGTCAGAATGGCTTCATTTCTCAATTTCATGGCTGTTACTGCATCTGCCAGTTTGAGTGTACGTGTCGGTGCGGTAAATGTATTATCGATGCGTACATTGATGCGTGCTTTTTCAAGATCTTTACCGGTTCGGGTAGTGATCAGGATGACACCATTGGCACCGCGTGCTCCGTAGAGGGCTGTAGCCGAGGCATCTTTCAATATTGAGAAGTTTTCGATAGCTTCCGAGGGAATAGCGTTCATATCTCCTGCCGAAACTTCGACACCATCGATGAAGATCAGAGGATCAGTCGTTCCACTGAAGGTTGCGGCACCGCGTATCCAGAAGTTTGCTCCATCGGCACCCGGCTCACCGGTGCGTTGCATAGAAATTACGCCTGCTATACGTCCGGCAAATGATGTACTCAGGTTACTGGAAGGTACTCGAAGTTCAGCCGGTTTGATGGATTGTACAGCACCTACAACACTGGCTTTTTTCTGTGTTCCGAATCCTACTACCACTACTTCTTCCAGACTCTGGGCGTCAGGTACCAATTTGAAAACAACTATCTTTTTTCCCTTTTAGCGGAATTTCAACAGGGGTATATCCGATAAAGGAGGCTACTAATGTGCTATTTTCCGGAGCCATTAATGTAAAAGTTCCCTTCGACATTGGTTACTGTTCCCAATGTACTATTGCCTTTTATTACGATATTTGCTCCCGGAATCCCTTCTCCGTTTTCGTCAAGAACCTGACCGGTGATTTTGATTTTTTTTTTTCCTGTTGAGGTGCTTCTGCCGTAGCTTTGGTAATTGTGATCTGACGGTCGTTGATGTTGTACTTCAATCCCGCTTCTTTTAGACAAGATATTCAAAATCGATTCTACATTCTGTTTATCTATCGAAACAGACACTTTCTTCTGCAGTACAGGTAAAAAGATCTTTTGAATACAAAACGACAAATTCACTGTTTTTTCGATGTATTCAAACACTTCTTTTACTGTTTTATTAGTTGCGTGAAGCGTAAAACAGTTTGCTGGGTATAAGTTTCTACAGCATAAACCGGAGTAGTGATACTCGGTATAAGTAAAAAAATACTAATTAATAAAAAAAGGACGTAATCCTCCCCTGCCTTATGACAAGGAATTGCTTTCTTTTTCATACATTTACATTGATTTTAGTTAATCATTAAAAGTTTGTGATTTAATAAAAAGTCATTAGAGTCGGATAATATGGGCGTATTATCCGATTTTCTTTTTTATCCGCTTTCTTTCTACATAATAATGTGTGTTTTTAAGGTTAAACATTTGTTTATTTTACTTGTATTATTCTATATAGATTACATTGTTTTTCATTGTGTATTCGGCAGGCAAGATAGATAAAATTGACTTCATTACCTGATTTAAATCATCATTTAAAAGAGTTTACCAAACATTTGTTCGTTCTCTATCGCAGCATCACACCGGATGTTTTGTCCGTAATAATCTTGCAGCCGTAACAAAACTTGCTTTTAGGCTTTCTCCCTGCAAGGTCCATATCCCGTCAATCCAGCTGGTATAATCACGGGCATTTACTTTTTTCTTTTCCTGATATACCTTCTTGATTAAGTTCTACTTTCTCGTTAGGTACCATCTTTATATGATGATTTTTGTTGGTCTTTTACATTGACCGAACCTTCTACCAATACGACTGCGGCTTTTTCCTGATTTTTATAAGCCGATATGTTGAAGGATGTACCCAAAACGCGTACTTCAAATCCGGAAGTATTCACGATAAACGGTTTCGAAGTATCATGTGTTACGTTCAGATACACTTCTCCTTCCACATAAATTTCTCTGTATTTCCCTTCAAATGCACGGGGATAGATAACTTTACTCCCGGAATTGATCCATATTTTACTGTTATCGGCTAAGACAATCTGTGAACGCTTACCTTTCGGGACAATAATCTGATTGTATTCCTCTTTAATGTCATCTTCCACAAGTTTATTAGAGTTGACCTGCACCTGACCTGTTGCCGAATAGACGATCTGGGCATTATTGTCCAATTTTATCTTCTTTTGATCCGAAACCACCAGCGTAACTTCTTTTTTATATCCTGTGGAATTTCTGTTTTGCAGACTTTGTGCTATTTTATTCAGATCATGTCTCTCTTCATCATTCAATAAAAAAAAACAGCCGGCTCCTATTAACAGGGCTACAGAAGCTGCAACTGCCGAATATTTCAGAATACTGAACAACCTTGCCGTCTTATTGCTCTTCAAGGCAAGACGGACCGGGTGTTGTCGGCATTTATTTTTGCCTGCACTTTTGCCCATATATCCGGTTCACCCGTTTCTTCGGGGAGACATCGGTTCCAGAGAAAGTCGAGCTTATCATATTCGGCTTGTTCTTCCGGAGATTCAAATGATATCTTTTCCGGATGATCGCCATCCTTATTCAGGCGTGAAGCAAATGATTTAAACTTATTCTTTCTCATTATTTTAATAGGATTACATTAATAAAGACGCAGTTTACTTGAGAATGTCCTATTCGGATTCCATTTTTTTAGATTATTTTCTGATTTATTTTTTCAGACCATTTGAAATGATCTCTAATGCTTTGGCAACGTGGACGTTAATGGTCTTAACCGAGATATTCAGCATATCGGCTATTTCTTTATAGGGTAGGCGCTCTATCTTGGCAAGAGCGAAGACTACCTTGCATTTTGGAGGAAGTGTTTGAATGAGGCTATTGATTTGAGCTATCTCTTCCTTGCTGATCATCTCTTCATCGGGAGTTTGCAGATTTCCGATTATTTGAAAATCATCTATTTCTTCCCATGAAGCAATTTCACTTGAATTTTCCGCTTTTCTCAGATAGGAGATGGCTTTGTTATGAGTTAATGTGAGCAACCAAGCTTTTATATTCTTGATTTCATCTATTTCTTCCCGGTGTCTCCATACATCCAGAAAGACGTCGCTGACTACTTCTTCAGCGGTTTCTTTGCTTCGTACGAAACACTGTGCATAGTAGAACAAGTCTTTCGAATAGCTATTAACAAAATGACGGAAAGAAGTCTCTTCTCCTTTCTTTATCTTGCTGATATATTCTATGTTGTTGTTCATATATAGAGTAATGGTTACCATATGTGCGCTGCAAAAATATAAAATATAAACTTCTTTTCTTAATATTTATTACATTGTTTCGCTTCTTAATTTAATAATATATGGTATTTAAAAGCTCGATCACTTTTACTTGCTGCTATTTGCAGGTTTTGTGTTAGCCATAAATGAAAGGCGGAACACTGTCAGGTGTCCCTGGCCTTTGGTATCTGTTTGTAGGTTTATCGTAGTAAGATTACTCTGCTACCAACTCTATTACCCGGCTATTGGTTTGTGAAGTTGTAAATGCATTCAATCCTATTTTCATCAGATAGTCACCGGAGAAGATTTTTTCATTACCCGACAAATTGGATTTCCGACCCGGCATCAGATTAATTTCCTTCACCCGGTACATCTTTTTTGGGCATCAAGCCCCGGAGCTTTACCGGTAGTAGTTTCTCGCCGAAACGCGGATGGATGTCGTAGGTAAAGAGGACGGCTTTCGAAGCATCGGGGGCAGTATACATCACTGCCATGTGGTTGCCATCATATGGAGATACGAGACGATATTGATCACCATCTAGAATGACAGGTTTCAAGCGTTTATAATTGGCTACCTGCTTCGGCAATAAGTAAGTTCATCTGCTTTCATGTCTTTCAGTCGATGTCGAAACCGAGTTTACACATACTGGCAACATCGGTGCGGAATTTCACACTTGTTTTGCTGTTCCAGCTTGTTACGTGTGCACACATCGCTTTGGCCGGGAAGAACTGTGAAGCCCCACTGAATGAATAAGCGTTCTACCGGATCGGTATTATCCGAACACCAAAATTCGGTGAAGTACTTCAGTGCTTCATAATCACAACGTGCACCTCCACCGGAGCAAAGCATCATGGGCACATTAGGATATTTCTCTTTTACCCGTTTCAATACATTATATATACCGCGCACGTGGTCGATGTAGAGCTGTCCTTGTTTATCTTTCAGGTAAGGCGAATAAATATTAGTAATCGGACTGTTGCAATCCCATTTTAAAAAGAAGGCTACATCGGGATTCTCCGTCATAATCTTATCTACGACACCAAACACGAAGTCTTGTACTTTAGGATTGCTAAGGTCAAGTACCAATTGGTTACGGTAATAATATGTTTCCCGGTTCGGGTAAATGGATAGCCCATTCCGGATGTGTTTTCGAACAGGTCACTTTTGGGATTCACCATTTCTGGTTCAATCCAGATACCGAATTTGACACCGGCTTCTTTTTTTCGCTTTCTCTACTAATGCAGGGATTCCTCCGGGAAGCTTACTTTTCATCGCTTCCCAATCGCCCAGGCCGGCATGGTCATCGTTGCGCGGATGTTTGTTGCCAAACCATCCGTCGTCGAGCAGGGAACATATCTACGCCTAGGTGTTTGGCCTCTTTCATCAGTTTGCCCAGTAATTCTTCATCGAAGGTGAAGTAAGTATTTTCCCAATTATTAAGCAGAGTCATTCGGTCTCCCTTGCCGTCTTTCAGTTGGTAGTTGCGTGCCCAATTGTGCAGGTTACGGCTGGCTTCACCCCGTACCGTTGTTACTCAACGTAAAGATAAACTCCGGGGTGGTAAATGTTTCGTTTGCTTTCAATTGATAGTCCGAGGCGTATGGATTGATAGCAGGGATGATTCGTAAGTCGCCTTCATTGTCCACTTCGAAAGTAAACTGGTAGTTGCCTGTCCATCCGATGGTGCCCAATACTACTTGTCCCTGATGCTCCTGAGCGGGCTGTTCCAGTCGAGTTCAAAAAGGTTGCATGTGCATGGCAGCACGGCTACCTAACTCGTATCGAGAATCTTTTTGCCGGGTTGCAATTGCTGTGTACTCATCTGCACCTCTTTAGCCCAGTCACTGCTGAATTCGGTGAGATAATATTTTTGGTTTGAGAAGTAAAGCATTGTCGAAGCATAACGCCATAACACGACCGGCTTCTTTTGTTGATGCTTGATCTCGCTCCATGTTTTGATGACATTTTGTTTAGGATAGGCTACATAGTGCAGTGTGACGTCCACCGGATATTGGTCATCTTTCATCCGGATGATGGTTTCTGTTCCACCTTCCACTGCTTTCTGTTCCGAAGATACATAACGCAGGATCGTGCTGAGATTGCCATCGTTGTTCGTAATGGCTACGGCCGGTTCGAAATAATCTTCTCCACCCGAACCCGGATAGACTTCCCATCCTCGTGAGGAACCGGAAAGGTTTTTCAGGTCTTGTTCGTTCAGTAGTCTGTCACCTAGATAAGATTGATACAGACGTCCGTCCGGAGCAACTTCAGGATAAGGTCCGTCCGATCTGTCGAGATGCGAATCTGTCTGGACTCTTGTGCATTGACATGAATACAAGCTACAAGAATCAGTAATGTTGCAAGTAATTTTTCATGGTATTGTTGTTGATGTTATGAAATATGCATTGTGTGTGCAAAAGTAAGATAAACTTCATTATATTCACAAATGAAACGGGAAGAAACAAATGGATGTTTGTGGTTCAGAGCTCTGTTGCTTAAGCGTTCTCCGGCAGATAGTGGCTTTTAAAAGAGCTTCCGGGGTAGTGGGAATATCATTCCGGTGCTTTGTTGTTACATAAATAAAAATATGTAATTTTGAAGATCTTAAAATAAAACAGGATGAAAACAGGTATGAAGCTAATTCAGGGAGCTTTGTTTGTGCTTCTTTTTTTGTTTGTCGCCTGCACACCCCACAGGCGCCCGATTCCCGACGAAATGATAGGAGAACACAGAATTCACCGGGCGGACGGATTCATGACACAGGATTATCGTTTGTCAATTAGTCCGGTCAACGATTCGGTGTATGATATAAAATTGTGGGAGAGGAAGAGTTCTTCAGAATCTCCGGAAAAGGTATATTACGATGGATTGCGTTTCCATTATCGGGATACGGTGCATATCTTCACAAAGCGCGTCACGAGTGGTACCGAAACTTATCGGGTGAATAGACGTCAGGTGACCCGTGATAAGAATCCTCGTATCTGGTATACCCTAAAATTAAGTAGTACCGGGTTTGTGATGTCCGACTCTTGGTGGAGCGAAAAGGGGCTTCTGATGAACAACACCGAAAATTACTTTATAAACGTTATGGCAGACTGACTTTCCGCGAAGGTAAAATCATTTTCCTGAATAGCCGTTGTCCGGCATTCTATGTGAAGAAGGAAGAGAAATAAAGTGCATAGTGCCTGTATTCGTTTTTTAGAGGCGGGAGATCAGCAAAAAGTCGAAAATATTTGGTTATCTCGTTTAGATTCAATACTTTTAGGCTTTCGTTAAACCTCTAAATATTGTACGTCTATGGATAGCATTCTTTTTGGCTTGTTCCGTTTGCCTCTGTTCTGGCTCTCTGTTTTGCGCTCTATTTTCATAAACAAATGATGAAGGAGAGCGAAGGTACTCCACAAATGATTAAGATTGCCGCTGCCGTGCGTCGGGGCGCTATGTCTTATCTGAAACAGCAGTATAAAATCGTTGGCTGGGTATTTCTCGGACTGGTGATTCTGTTCTCTGTAATGGCTTATGGTTTTCAGGTGCAGAATGCCTGGGTACCGATAGCTTTCCTGACCGGAGGTTTCTTTCCGGTCTTTCCGGCTTTGGGAATGAAAACAGCTACTTACGCATCGGCGCGTACGGCTAATGCTGCCCGTACGTCATTGAATGCCGGATTGCGAATAGCCTTCCGAAGCGGAGCTGTGATGGGATTGGTAGTGGTCGGACTGGGACTGCTCGACATCTCTTTTGGTATTTGTTGCTCAATTGGGCGATACCTGCCGATGTGCTGACACCCCTCATAAACTCTGTATCATCACTACTACAATGCTGACTTTTAAGGTATGGGCGCCAGCACGCAGGCGCTTTTTTGCCCGTGTGGGAGGTGGTATCTATACAAAAGCTGCCGACGTGGGAGCCGATCTTGTGGGGAAAGTTGAGGCCGTATTCCCGAGGACGATCCGCGTAATCCTGCCACCATTGCTGATAATGTAGGTGATAATGTGGGTGACGTGGCAGAATGGGTGCCGATTTATACGAGTCATATTGCGGTTCCATTTTGGCAACGGCTGCTTTGGGTGCGGCCGCCTTTATTCATACGGGCGATACGGTTATGCAGTTTAAAGCTGTAATTGCTCCGATGTTGATTGCCGCTATCGGCATCATTCTTTCTATAATCGGTATTTTTCAGTACGTACCAAAGAGAATGCTACCATGAAAGATCTGCTTGGTTCGCTGGCTTGGGGGACAAACCTGAGTTCGGCTTTGATTGTAGCAGTCACTTTTTTATCTTGTGGTTATTACAATTGGACAATTGGATGTGGATTTCTTGTGCGGTAGTTGTAGGATTGGTTGTGGGTATTGTTATTCGGCCGTTCGACGGAATATTATACTTCCCAATCTTACCGGCCTACTCAGAAATTGAGTGAAAGTGGCAAAACGGGCCTGCCACAGTCATCATTTCGGTATAGGACTCGGCATGTTGTCCACAGCTATTCCTGTGGTGGCGGTGGTAATCGGTATTATTGCTTCCTATCTGTTGGCTTCCGGTTTTGATTTCAATAATGTGGGAATGGGACTTTACGGCATCGGTATTGCTGCTGTCGGTATGCTTTCTACATTGGGCATTACGCTTGCTACGGATGCTTACGGTCCGATAGCCGACAATGCCGGTGGCAATGCGGAGATGTCCTTTGGGTAAGGGAGGTGCGTAAACGCACCGATGCGCTTTGATTCGTTGGGAAATACAACGGCTGCTACCGGAAAAAGGTTTTGCCATTGGCTCGGCTGCTCTTACGGGGCTGGCATTGCTGGCTTCTTATATTGAGGAGATCCGCATTGGGTTGACTCGTCTTGGTAATTTGGTACTTACTTTTCCGAATGGAGATACGACCAGTACGGCCAATGCTACCTTTGTGGATTTTATGAACTATTATGAGGTAAATTTGATGAATCGAAAGGGTACTTTCCGGTATGTTTCTCGGTTCGATGATGGCATTCTGTTCTGTGGTCTGACTATGAATGCAGTCGGACGTGCTGCCGGACATATGGTAGATGAAGTACGCCGCCAGTTCCGTGAAATGAAAGGTATCCTGACCGGGAAACCGAACCGGACTACGAACGTTGCGTTGCTATTTCTACAAAAAGGAGCACAGCGGGAAATGGTAGTGCCTTCTCTGATTGCCATCATTGCTCCAATCCTTACCGGACTGATATTTGGTGTTCCCGGTGTATTGGGACTGTTGATTGGCGGACTGAGTAGTGGTTTTTGTACTTGCTATCTTCATGGCCAATGCCGGTGGAGCATGGGACAATGCGAAGAAGTATGTGGAAGAAGGCAATTTTGGAGGTAAAGGCAGCGAGGTGCACAAGGCTACTGTGGTAGGTGATACGGTAGGGGATCCATTTAAAGATACGTCCGGTCCGAGCCTGAATATCCTGATTAAACTGATGAGCATGGTTGCTATTGTTATGGCAGGATTAACTGTTGCCTGGAGCCTGTTCTGAGAAGGGACATCATTCACCACAGAGTAACACGGAGTTTCATCGAACGAGCTTAAACTATTGATAGCTGGCGATATTAATCTGTGGTAAATACGAGTTTTGAAGTGAATCCGAGAGTTTTTGAAATAGACCGGAAAGTCGTTCAAAACATAGATGATACATTCAAAACAGTTTCTTAGTAGAGTATTTAATTGAAGAAGGTATGGAAGAAAAGGAAACTTTTGGAATACCTTCTTCAAAAATTATAGAAATGGGGAAGTACTTGACCTTGGTTATATTCCTTACTTTTTTTGACAGTTCCAGCTTATTCTCTCAAGTTGGAGGTAGAATGTGTCGATGCAAAAACGAAGCAGCCTTTAGTTGGAGCAAATATTTATACAGATTTGGGGGTAGGAGTATCTGTTGCGGATAAAAAGGGTGAGTTTATGATAAATAATGGAGAGTTACTACGAGATGCAGATACTCTTTGTTTTTCTTTTGTCGGATATTGTACAAAAAACGTTTTCCGTAACCTCTTTGTTGCAAAAGAAAATGTGATTCTATTGCAAAGAAGAACCTTTTGCTTTGGGAGAAGTGACGGTTTATGGCATAAAAGAAATCTTATTTACGTTTACCATATACACAAAACATCATCGATGCCTGTACCGCTATATTCGTTTGCAATGATTTCATTGGAGAAAAAGCTTTATCTTACAGGTGGAGATAGATCTCAGATAAAACCTCCAATGGGTTTTAGTTTAACAGATCCGGAGTGATTGCCATCAGGGTTTGTTTATGAAAAGTATAGTAATAAAATATATGTCTATGATATTATATCAAATACTTGGACTATCATAAATAAAAAAGTTAAGAGAACGTGCTTACCATTCGGCTCTTTACAATGATGGTAAAATCTATGTTATGGGTGGAAAACGTTTTTCAACGAATCGGAAGATTGAGTATCTTGATGAAACAGTGGAGATATATGATATCCATCGGGATACATTATTGACAGATCCGGTAAATCCACATCAAGCTGCTTCGGCAGCTGCATTTGTTACGATGATAAGTTGATTGTTATGGGAGGATCTACTTATCGGATTGAGAACGGATGGCAAAAATATTCAGATAAGATACACATGCTTGATTTGAAGGAGGGTGTTTGGTATGAGCCAGGAAAAAATGCCTTTGGGGATGGAAACAAACGGGATTCTTGTGGGACATACTGTTTTTTATTCGGAGGATATAGACAAAGGACTCTATCAGATATATACTTACTTATGATTTGATTACCGGTTTGTGGAGAAAAGAGGAAAAATTATGGTTCTCGGTCGGTAAGGCAGCTTTGCTCGTGGTGGAGATAAGGTTTATATTTTAGAAAATGGGGTGATACAAGTGTATAACTTATATACCAACGAGATAAAAAGCATATCAAATTGATCTGAAATTACGGGAGGGGGGACTGTATTGCACTGATGATAAATTGATTATAGTGGGTGGATATAGTGAAGGGATCGATGGCAAGTTAGGAGATGCCGGAGTTTATGAGGTGCGATTGTCCGACTTTAATCGTACCGAACTGCATCTGATTAATCGGGAAATGAAGTATCTTATTCCTTTCCTACAGAAAATATACTTTGATCTTCCATCTTCCACCCTCTGTTTTTAAGGCGGATTCAATGTTAAACGGTTGATGGTGAGATGGATGTTGTTCCTTCTTTCAGGAAATGTGGTTAGCATTTTGTTTTCCTTTATATCTTTAGCGATTATGGACTCCTGCTCCGTCTCGCATGCCTGTGCCCATGAGGCCGTGTACGCGGGCTTATGAGCACAGGCATGCGGGCTGAGATAAAGTTATTATGACGGACGTTTATTCTCTTATTCTTCATGTGTTATAGATGGGATGACGGATGCTTGCCTTCTTCATCTTTTGGCTGAAAAGGGAGATCTTCTTATTCTGGATAGTAAGATGAGATTCGGTTCACTCTTTGTTCATTTCCGTTTAATTGATTACATTTGCCGTGTTAAATAAAAGAAACGATGTCTTACCCTGGTTAAACGAAGAACTGATAGAAGCCGGTTGTGATGAAGCCGGACGCGGTTGTCTGGCAGGTGCGGTTTTATGCTGCTGCCGTTATCTTACCGAAAGATTTTGAGAATGAATTGTTGAATGACTCCAAGCAGTTGTCGGAGAAGCAGCGATATGCTTTGCGCGAAGTGATTGAGCGGGATGCGGTTGCCTGGGCCGTCGGCATTGTTTCGCCCGAAGAGATTGATAAGATAAACATCCTGAATGCATCGTTTCTCGCCATGCACCGGGCGGTAGACCGGCTGAAAACCCGTCCTCAGCATCTGCTGATCGATGGAAACCGTTTCAAGAAATACCCCGACATACCTCATACTACTGTTATAAAGGGAGATGGCAAATATCTTTTCGATAGCTGCTGCTTCTATCCTTGCCAAAACTTATCGTGATGACTACATGAACAAACTGCATCAGGAATTCCCATGTTATGACTGGGAGCATAACAAAGGTTATCCTACGAAAAAGCACCGTGCGGCTATTGCCGGGCACGGTACTACCCGTATCATCGCATGACTTTCAATCTGTTGGGCGACGGACAGTTGGAATTGTTCTCAAAATAAACTTTCCTTAAAAACCACTTTATCTTCCTGAAGATCACAAAGGAGAGGGCAGACAGGAATACGGATACCAGGATGATCAGCAGGAAGGCATGAGGCATCTCCTCAAGATGTATGTCTACGTTCATGCCGTAGAAACTGGCTATCAACGTGGGAATCATCAGTGTAATGCTGAGGCTTGTCATACGTTTCATGATGGCATTCACATTGTTGGAGATGATGGAGGCGAAGGCATCCATGGTTCCGGTGAGAATGTCACTGTAGATGTTGACCGTATTGAATGCCTGCTTCAGTTCAATGATCACGTCCTCCACTAACTCTTCATCCAGATAATCGGTATCCTGGAAGATGGTTTTCAACTTGCCGATCATCACTTCATTGCCACGAATGGAAGTATTAAAATAGACCAGTGTCTTCTGTAACTTCATCAATCGCAGCAGGTCCTCGTTTCGGATGCTTCGCTCCAGTTCCTTCTCGGCAGCGGTGATGTCTATATTTATCTGTTTCAGATACTTCAGAACCAGACAGCCGAAGAGTAGATCAGTCGGAAAATCAAGTCGAGCTTATTGCGTACTTCGATGCCTTTCCGGCGGGTATGTTCGATGAAATCGGGAATCATATCCGTCTGATGGTAGCACACAGAAACAATGATTTCATTGTTGGTGATGATGCCGATGGGTACGGTGGTATAAGGGATACTGCTTTGAGCGTTCTGGACCGGTATACGCAGTATGGTCAGCAACCAGTTGCCTTCCGTTTCCGTACGCGGACGTTCGTCGGTATCGGCAATGTCATTTAAAAAGATTCGGGAACTTTCAGGGTTTCGGTCAGGAATTTGAAATCACTGCTGTCCGGGCATACTACATTGACCCAGCTGTTAGGAAGCCATTGTGCTTTTTTCACAAAGCCGGCCTCACAATAAAGATATGTTCTCATCTTATTGCCTCCTTTCGTTTGTTAATGTCCGAGCAGAGGCATTACCGCAGAATGACTCTGTTCGTGTTAGTTAATACTGTTGTACGTTCGCGGGTTTGAATCGTCCATATTCTGTTTTATTTTTAAAGCAGCGCAAAATAAGGAAATCATTTCAAATCTGCGGCATTTTTTCTGCCTTTTTTGTCCGGCGGGGAGATTGCTTAACATAGATTAAACGTGTTCGTAATTAACTTTTTTGTACCTTTGCACCCGAAAAATAGAACGACAATTTAATTTTAGAATATTATGAGTAAAGAAAGCCCTTTTAATGATTCTTGATGGTTGGGGATTAGGCGACCACGGGAAAGATGACGTAATCTTCAACACTGCTACTCCTTACTGGGATTATCTGATGGAGACCTATCCTCACTCTCAGTTACAGGCCAGCGGTGAAAACGTAGGTTTGCCCGACGGACAGATGGGTAACTCGGAAGTGGGTCACCTCAATATCGGCGCAGGACGCGTAGTTTATCAGGATTTGGTGAAAATCAACCTCTCTTGTCGTGACAACAGCATCCTGAAGAACCCGGAGATCGTTTCAGCTTTCTCTTACGCAAAAGAAAACGGAAAGAATGTTCATTTTATGGGACTGACTTCGGATGGTGGTGTACATAGCTCTCTGGACCATCTGTTCAAACTTTGCGATATTGCTAAAGAATATAATATTGAGAACACTTTCGTTCATTGCTTCATGGACGGTCGCGACACAGACCCGAAGAGCGGTAAAGGTTTCATCGAACAACTGGAAGCGCATTGCGCCAAGTCTGCCGGTAAAGTGGCTTCCATCATTGGCCGTTATTATGCTATGGACCGTGACAAACGCTGGGAACGTGTGAAAGAAGCGTATGACCTGCTGGTAAACGGCATTGGCAAGAAAGCTACCGACATGGTGCAGGCTATGCAGGAATCTTATGATGAAGGGGTAACGGACGAGTTTATCAAACCGATTGTGAATGCCGGTGTAGACGGTACTATCGAAGAAGGAGACGTTGTGATCTTCTTCAACTACCGTAACGACCGTGCCAAAGAACTGACTGTAGTTTTGACCCAACAGGATATGCCGGAAGCAGGCATGCACACAATACCGGGATTGCAGTACTACTGTATGACTCCGTACGATGCTTCGTTCAAGGGTGTGCATATCTTGTTCGATAAGGAAAACGTGGCTAATACGTTGGGCGAGTATCTGGCTGCTAACGGAAAGAAACAGCTTCATATTGCCGAAACAGAGAAATATGCTCACGTAACATTCTTCTTTAACGGTGGTCGTGAAACTCCGTATGATAACGAAGACCGCATCCTGGTTCCGTCTCCGAAAGTTGCAACTTACGACTTGAAACCGGAGATGAGTTATAAAAACGTAATATGACAACTATGCATCGATATTTGCATACGTTGCGTTCTCTTCAATAAATTCGCGGCGCGGACCTACGTCTTCACCCATCAGCATGGAGAAGATGTAATCGGCTTCCGCTGCATTATCGATGTTTACTTGCTTCAGCATACGGTTGTCGGGGTCCATTGTTGTTTCCCACAACTGCTGGGCGTTCATTTCACCCAAACCTTTGTAGCGCTGGTATGAACCGCATTTTCAGACCGCCGCCATAGGTATCGATAAACTTCTGGCGTTGCGCGTCTGTCCAGCAATACTCTTTTACCTTAGCCTTTTACAGAGGTAGAGCGGGGAGTAGCAATGTACAGGTATCCGTTCTGAATGATTTGCGGCATATAACGGAAGAAGAATGTCATGATCAGTGTGTCGATGTGAGAACCATCGACGTCGGCATCGGTCATGATAATGATTTTATGATAGCGCAGCTTATCGATATTGGCCGCTTTGCTGTCTTCTTCCGTTCCGATAGTGACACCCAGTGCCGTGTATATATTGCGTATTTCTTCGCTTTCCAGTGCTTTGTGATACATGGCTTTTTCGACGTTCAGAATCTTACCGCGTAACGGGAGGATGGCCTGGAACATACGGTTACGGCCTTGCTTGGCAGTACCACCTGCCGAATCTCCCTCGACGAGGAACAGTTCGCATTTAGACGGATCTTTGTCCGAACAGTCGGCCAGTTTGCCCGGCAGACCACCTCCGGACATTGGAGACTTGCGCTGTACCATCTCGCGTGCTTTTCTTGCAGCATGGCGTGCAGTAGCTGCCAGAATCACTTTGTCTACAATTGTTTTGGCTTCTTTCGGATGTTCTTCCAAATAGTAGGATAACACTTCACCTACCGCTTGGTCTACAGCACCCATTACTTCGTTGTTACCCAACTTCGTCTTGGTCTGTCCCTCAAATTGAGGTTCGGCTACTTTTACAGAAATAACAGCGGTCAAGCCTTCGCGGAAGTCATCTCCCCGATATTTCAACTTTCACCTTTTCCAGCATCTTGCTGTCTTCGGCGTATTTCTTCAGCGTACGGGTCAGTGCACGGCGGAAACCGGCAAGATGCGTACCTCCTTCGATTGTATTGATATTATTGACATAGGAATGTACATTTTCGGAGAATCCTGTATTGTACATAATGGCTATTTCAATAGGTATTCCCTGCTTCTCAGAGTTCAGATAGATAACGTCGTTGATCAAGTGTTCACGTGAAGACTCGATGAAGCGTACAAACTCTCTCAGCCCTTCTTCGGAATAGAATACTTCACTCTTGAAGCTACCGTCTTCTTCATTCACTACCCGACGGTCGGTCAGTGAAATGCGGAGACCTGCATTCAGGTATGCCAGCTCACGCAGACGTGAAGCCAGTATTTTATAATCATACACCGTTTCGGTGAAAGATTGTATCATCCGGCCAGAATTGTTGGCGGGTTCCTGTAATATCCGATACACCCACTTCTTTCACAGAATAAAGCTGGCTTACCAATTTCATATTCCTGCTGATAGATTTTACCATTGCGGAATACCTGTGTAGTCATGTGTGTTGACAGTGCATTTACGCAAAGACATACCTACACCGTGCAAACCTCCG
>VOFD01001823.1_pt1 | contig 23162 bp, 35 predicted proteins | sample 5384101 | NCBI WGS metagenome assembly VOFD01 (sample SAMN12384723, study PRJNA508395) | human gut metagenome | isolation source: healthy gut C | host: Homo sapiens
GACCGCCCAGTTGTCAGCCTCAGAGCCGCAGCCGGTGAAGAAGATCTCCGCCGGGGAAGCATTGATGGCCTTGGCCACCTGCGCGCGGCCGGTGTCCACAAACTCCTTGGCCTCGTAGCCAACGCTGTAGTGGCTGCTGGGGTTACCGCAGGCACCGCTCAGGGCCTCGACCATGACAGCCAGCACCTCGGGTGCGCAGGCAGTCGTGGCGGCATTGTCGAGATAGACGACCTTTTCAGACGGCTGCACGCCGCCGGAGGTTTTATTTTCCATTTGAAACCCGTCCTTTCGTCGGATAAAATCCGGGCCAAACGCCCGGGATACTCTCTTTGACACTCTCCTGCCGCGGCTGCCAGCCACATGCACACAGAGCGACACTATATTTATACCCTAGTATTCCCACCGTGTCAATATGAATTGCAAAAATTGCGGCATTTCCGGCCCAATTTTGCCGGTCTGTGCAAAAAGTGTGGGCTGCGGCGTGCCGTTTTATTCGGCTTTGCCTTTGCCCAGCAGCTTGCCCAGCACCACTTTCCAGCGGGGGTAGCCCCAGCGCGGATCCTCGGCAAAATCGTCCGCCAGCTTCCACGGGAACGGCGAGCCGTCAAAATAGAGGTTGCCTGCCTCATCCACCCGGTCCAGCTTTTGGGGCAGATAGTCCTCATCGTAGTAGCTCTTGCGGCGGTCGGGCAGGTTCCAGTGGAGGGTGCCGTCCGGGTCCATTCCGGACGCCCACACGCCAAAGACGAATGTTGCGGCCTCGCCGTAGCAGTGCTGCTCCATCCGGATGGCACCGTCGTAATAGAACTTGATGACCTCCAGCGTGCCGGACTCCTTTTTGCCGTCTTTGCCCAGCGTGGGGCGGTAGTCCTGCTGGTAGCGGCAGCCGCAGTGAGTGCCGGCGAACGCTTTTTGCCTTGAATGCCATGTTGCCCGACCTCGTTTCTTTTTATTTTTCTGATTTAAAAATGCCCTTCAAAGTCGCCCTCGATCTCATAGGGCCAGCTCAGGATGCCGCCCAGGTCATACAGGTTGCTGTAGCCCAGCGCGTCCAGCTTCTGCACCGCCTCCGCGCTGCGGCGGCCCGTGCGGCAGTAGACCAGCCAGGTCGCTTCTTTCTCCGGCAACACCTCAGCCGCCCGGCTGTTGACCTCGCCCAGCGGCAGCAGCTTTGCGCCGGGGATGTGGCCCACGGCAAACTCGTCCGGCTCCCGGACATCCACTGCCACGGCCTCGCGGGCATCCAGCAGGCGGATGGCCGTGCCGGCATCGATCTTCTCGATCATTGTTTCATCTCCTTAATGTCACACTTTCTCTATTATATGATAACAGACATTTTTTGTTTGTACAAGAGAAAACGTGCTTTTCGCTTTTCAAATCCAAACCCTCGTGTTATACTAGGACAAGACGACCAAGGAGAGAGCACGTATGAAATTTTCCACCAAAAGCCGTTATGCCCTGCGCCTGATGGCCGAGCTGGCACGTTATGCGCCGGGCACCACCGTGTGCCTGAAGGAGATCAGTGAGCGGCAGAACCTGAGCCTGAAATATCTGGAGCAGATCGTCACCCCGCTGGCCCGGATGGGCCTTGTCAAGAGCGAGCGTGGCAGCCAGGGCGGCTATCGCCTGACCAAAACTCCTGCCGATTACACCGCCGGGGAGATCCTGCGCGCCATCGAGGGCAGTGTGGCACCCATTCCCTGCCTGGGCAGCGAGACCAACGAGTGCCCCATGTCCGAGCAGTGCTTCACCCTGCCCTTCTGGTCCGGCCTGGACGATGTCATCAACCAGTACATCGACAGCGTCACCCTGGAGCAGCTGGCCCAGAGCCTGCCCTCCGCCAACGAGGGCTGCGGCGGCTGCGGCACCAAGGGCTGAGGCCGCACAAAAAATCCCTCACCGGGATTGACGAACCCCGCAAAAAAGTATACTATTGTGGTATTCCCGCCGGGGTGTTGCGCAGTTGGTAGCGCGCCTGCTTTGGGAGCAGGAGGCCGCGAGTTCGAGTCTCGCCACTCCGATAAAGAAACGTGAGAACCAGAGGACGGAACAGGCAGCCGTCGCCCATTGTCAGGAGATGTGGGGAGTGTCATCCCACCTGATTCTCAGCCAGAAAGAGGCCGCTGTGGTAACGCAGCGGCCTCTTTTCACGATCATGTCCAAATGATGGAGGACTATTTATGATTCGCAACATCTGCAAAGACGAGCTTTTTCTCGCCCGGAAGTCGGAACTCGCCACGCCCGAAGACCTGCCCGTTGCGCACGACCTTTTGGAGACGCTGATCGCGCACCAGGACGGCTGTGTGGGCATGGCCGCCAATATGATTGGTGTCAACAAACGCATCATCGCAGTTGAGAACCAGGACACATACCTCGTCCTATTCAACCCGGTCATCCTCAAAAGACCGATCCTTATGATGCCAAGAGGGCTGCCTTTCCCTCATCGGCACCCGGCCCGCAAAGCGCTGGCAGACCATCAAAGTGCAGTGGCAGAACGAAAAATTCCAGACCCGCGTCAAAACGTTCACCGGCTGGACCGCCCAGATCATCCAGCACGAGATCGACCACTGCGACGGCATCATTATTTGATCACACCGGGACAGAGAGCAAAAGCCCCGCGGGATCCCGCAGGGCTTTTGCTCTCTGTTTTGTTGTTTTGATATTTTTACTTGGGCTGCTTGCCGATGTAAGCCAGGATGCCGCCGTCGGCGTAGAGGATCTGGCCATTGACGAAGTCAGAAGCATGGGAGGCCAGGAAGACGCAGGGGCCCACCATGTCCTCCGGGTCACCCCAGCGGCCGGCCGGGGTCTTGGCGCAGATAAAGGTGTCGAAGGGGTGGCGGCTGCCGTCCGGCTGGATCTCGCGCAGGGGAGCGGTCTGGGCGGTGGCAATGTAGCCGGGGCCCATGCCGTTGCACTGGATGTTGTACTCGCCGTACTCGGAAGCAATGTTGCGGGTCAGCATCTTCAGAGCGCCCTTGGCGGAAGCATAGGCGGACACGGTCTCACGGCCCAGCTCGCTCATCATGGAGCAGATGTTGATGATCTTGCCCTCGCGCTTTGCGATCATGTCGGGCAGAACAGCCTTGGAGCAGTTGAATGCGCCGCCGACGTGGACATCGATGACCCGCAGGAAATCGGTGTGGCTCATCTCGATCATGGGCACGCGCTTCATCAGGCCGGCATTGTTGACCAGGATGTCCACAGGGCCGACCTCTTCCTTGATCTTGGCCACCATGGCGTTCACAGCGGCCTCATCGGTCACGTCGGCCACATAGCCGTGGGCGTCCACGCCAGCCTCTTTGTAAGCGGCCAGGCCTTTTTCCAGGCTGCCCTCGTTGGAGCAGTTGAAGCAGACAGTCGCGCCGCAGGAGGCCATGCCCACCGCGATGGAGAAGCCGATGCCGTGGGCACCGCCGGTGATGAGGGCAACTTTGCCTTTCAGATCAAATGCAGAAAGATCCATGTTCAAGTTCTCCTTTCGTGTTCACAGGTCGTTTTTGAAAAAAGCCCCGTACCGAGCTTTCCTTGGTACAGGGCCTTAAAAGGTGCTTTTAGCGCAGGTCGGTGGTAGCGATGTTGTCCATGTCGTCAAACTCCATGTTCTCGCCGCCCATTGCCCAGATGAACGTGTAGTTGGAGGTGCCCACACCGCTGTGGATGCTCCAGGAGGGGCTGATAACAGCATCTTCGTTGTGCATCACGATGTGGCGGGTCTGGGTAGGCTCACCGCACATGTGGAACACGACCTGTCCCTCGGGCAGCTCAAAGTAGGTGTAGATCTCCATCCGGCGCTCGTGGGTGTGGCTGGGCATCGTGTTCCAGTTGGAACCCGGCTCCAGCTCGGTCATCCCCATGCTCAGCTGGCAGGTCTTCAGCACATCCGGGTGGATGAACTGATTGATGGTGCGCTTATTGCAGTCTCGACACTGCCCAGAGGGCGATGGTTCGCATCGGCCATCTTGATGAGGCGGGTCTCGTAAGAGCAATGTGCCGGAGCGGACACCATGTAGAACTTGGCGGGGTGCTCGGGGTCCGCGGAAGCAAAGGTGACTTCCTTGGTGCCCTTGGTGATGTAGAGGCAGTCCTTGTAGCCCAGCTCATACTTCACACCGTCGGCCACCACGATGCCCGTGGAGTCCTTGCCAATGTTGAACATGCCGATCTCGCGGCGTTCGAGGAAATAATGGGTGCCAAAGTTGGCCCAGACGTCAATGCCCTTGTCGATGGACACGGTCTCGTGCACCGGCATACAGCCCAGCGTGACCATCCGGTCCACATGGCTGTAAACGGCCACGACCTCATCGGCCTTGTACAGGCCGGTGATGAGCATTTCGTCGCGCGTTTCCTCGGTGGTGTAGCGCTTGAAGTCTTTCTGGTTGCAGGAGTAGCGGATATCCATGAGGAGGCCCTCCCTTTCAGTTTCTTAGCGCTGGATACGGCCGGAGCCGTCGCCGCCGGCCAGCTTCTCCACCTCAGACACGGTCATCATGTTGTAGTCGCCCTCGATGGTGTGCTTCAGAGCGGAAGCAGCAACTGCGAACTCAACAGCATCCTGAGTGCTCTTGCCGGTCAGCAGAGCGTAGATCAGGCCGCCGCCGAAAGAGTCACCGCCGCCAACGCGGTCGATGATCTTCAGCTCATACTTCTTGGAGAAGCAGTACTCGTTGGAAGCAACATCGTACAGCATTGCGCTCCAGCCGTTCTCGGAAGCGTTGTGGCTCTCACGCAGGGTGATCGCGACCTTCTCGAAGTGGAACTTGTCAGCCAGCTGCTTTGCAACGCTCTTGTAGCCCTCAGCGTTCAGCTTGCCGCCGTAGATGTCGGTAGCCTCAGCCTCGATGCCGAAGACGTCCTTTGCGTCCTCCTCGTTGGAGATGCAGACGTCAACGTACTCGCACAGCTTGGTCATGGCCTCGCGAGCCTGGTCGCGGGTCCACAGCTTGCCACGGTAGTTCAGGTCGCAGCTGATCTTCACGCCGCGAGCCTTAGCAGCCTTGCAGGCCTCCAGGCAGATCTCAACGACATTTGCGCCCAGAGCCGGGGTAATGCCGGTGAAGTGGAACCAATCCACACCCTCAAAGATCTTGTCCCAGTTGAAGTCAGCGGGCTGAGCCAGCTGGATCGCGCTGTTGGCACGGTCATAGATGCAGACGGAACCGCGCTGAGAAGCGCCCTTCTCGTTGTAGTAGATGCCAACGCGGTCGCCGCCACGGACGATCATGCTGGTGTCAACGCCATAGCGGCGCAGGCTGTTGATGGCTGCCTGGCCGATCGCGTGTGCGGGGAGCTTGGTGACGAAAGCTGCATCCAGGCCGTAGTTAGCCAGAGAAACAGCAACGTTGGCCTCGCCGCCGCCAAAGGTGAACTCCAGGCTGTTAGCCTGAACGAAACGCTCGTAGTTGAACGGCTGCAGACGGACCATCAGCTCGCCAAAAGTAACAACTTTCATTGTAGTATCTCCTTTTAATTTGAGGGTGTTTTATATGACCCGCCGCAGGGCGCTCCCGGGGCGGCAGGACGTGACAAATTTAAACTCAGGCCTGAACGAGGTGGAATGCGAAACCGCCGATCTCGTCTGCAAAGTAGCAGGCAGTGGTCTTGCCATTCTTGACGACCTTGCTGTCCAGATCGAACTTGGCGCCGCGCTGGGTCAGGTGATAGATCGCGCGATCGACGTTGTTGCAGCCGATGGCGATGTGGCCGTTGGTGCCGCGGCCCGGCTTCTTCATGATCTCGAATTCCTTGTTGCCCACGAAGATGCTGGAGTTGCCCGGAGTCACCTTCATGTTCAGCAGGCTGCCGATGAGGTTGGCGACCTTCATGGCCTCTTCCTCGTTGCCGGTGTTGACGCCGACATGGTGCAGCTTCAGGCCCAGCATGGTGTCAACGGCTTCCTTGCTCTGCGCGGTGATCTTAGCCCAGTCGCCAGCCTTGATGACATCGCTCTTGCACATCCAGGTGCCACCCACAGCGAAGATCTGGTCATAGCCCAGGTAGTCGTTGACGTTCTTGGCATTGACACCGCCGGTGCACATCCAGCGAGCGCCCTTGAGGGCAGCGCCGATGTTCTTCAGCATGCCGACACCGCCGTTTGCCTCGGCGGGGAAGAACTTCAGAGCCTCGCAGCCCAGGTTCATCGCCTGCTGCATCTCGCCTGCGGAGCAGGTGCCGGGCATCATGATGCCGCCCTTGTCGATGACGTGCTTGCAGACCTCGGGGTCGAAGCCGGGCGCAACGATAAAGGAAGCACCGGCAGCCATAGCGCGGTCAGCCTGCTCGCAGGTCAGGACAGTGCCGGCGCCCAGCAGCATCTCGGGCATCTCCTCGTGGATCTTGCGGATGCAATCCTCAGCACATGCGGTGCGGAAGGTGACCTCAGCTGCGGGCAGACCGCCCTCGGCCAGAGCCTTGCACAGGGGCAGGGCCTCGTCTACGCTGTTAAAAGCAATAACAGGGATAATGCCGATCTGATAGACCTTTTCTACGATGGGATTCATAACGCATTTCTCCTTTTATTTTAACTCTCTGGGAATGGGGTGCAGGCCTCACAGGCACACTTCGCCCCACCATACGTTCGTATTATTAGTATAAACGACAGCGGGCCGTTTGGTAATGCTCAACAAGCACAATGTTTTGCATAAGAGCTTGTATACATTGCACAAAAACGCCGAAGAGCACCTGTCCTGGCGCTCTCCGGCGGGGAACTTGCTGTTATTTTTGCGTTTTCGGACGCTGTTCAGACCGAAAGCCGGGCAAAGATCTCGGCCACACCGTCATGGTCACAGTCGTTTTCGCTCACGATGTCGGCCAGCTGTTTCACACGCTCCATCCCATTGGCCATCACAGCGGCCACGCCTGCCTTTTCCAGCATGGCGCGGTCATTGTCGCTGTCACCCACGGCCAATGTGCATTCATGGGGGATGCCCAGCCGGTCGGCCAGGGCCAGCAGGGCGCTGCCCTTGTCCACGCCTTTGGCCGTGACCTCAATGTTGTCCGGGGAGCCCTGCACCACTTCCACGCCTTCCAGCGCATAGAACCGTGGCAGGGCCGCCTCGGCCGCTTCCGCGTTCTCAAAGAACATGCAGAATTTCTCGATCTCATGGGCGTGGCGGCTCATCCACTCCGCCGTGTCCCGCACGATGTGGAACCGGCCGTCGTTGGGCTGCTTTGCCTCGGTGGAGAGGCTGAGCAGGCGGCGCAGGTGATTCCCCATCCGCTCCTGCGCCAAACGGTCCCGGATGACCCGGCCATCGCTGAACACGCTCAGGGAACCCTCGAATTCCTGATACAGCCCGAACACCTCCCGGGCCTTTTCCACCGGGAAGAGCCGCCGGACAAGGCAGGCGGGCTCGCTGGTCTGGCGCGTTTCCGCGTCGGAATAGCGGCTGTAGACCGCGCCCAGCGGGTCGGTACCCAGGTCCCAGACGGCAGCCCCGTTGGAGGTGATGGCATAGCGGACCCCGGGCAGTTGGGCCACCAGCGGCGGCAGGTTGGCCAGGGCACGGCCTGTGGCGGGCAGCACCACAACGCCCCGGGCCACCGCGTCGGCAATGGCCTGCCGGGTGGCGGGGGTAACGGTATTCTCACGGCTCAGCAGCGTGCCGTCCAGATCCAGGGCGGCAATACGAATCTCAGGCATAGAATCTCCTTTTAAGTGAATGCTCTTCTCTTTCCCCCCTATTCTATAACAGGAAATGGATTTGCGCAAGACGACGCTTTGTGGTAAAATAAAGCGTTCATTCATAAAAATTATAGGAGAAAACACATGCATTCCAATCCTTTGCGCAAAAATCTGAAACCGCACCTCTGGTTCCAGCTCTACTGGGTGGTCTACCTCATCTGGTTTTTCTGGCTGGATCTGACCGTTAAAAACCCCAAGTACATCATCCACAGCCCGCTGGACGACTTCATCCCCTTCAACGAGTGGTTCATCTTCCCCTACGGCAGCTGGTTTTTCCTGCTGGCCGGGGTCACGGCGCTGCTGTGGTGGTTCGACACCGCCAGCTACGACAAGCTCTGTCTCATGATGTTCTCGGGCATGACCTTCTGCCTCATTTTATATATGGTACTACCCAACGGACTGGACATCCGCCCCACGGCGGAGGCCATTGGCCGGGACAACATCGCCATGCGGATCATGCAGATGCTCTGGAACGCGGACGCTTCCGTCAACGTCTGCCCCTCCATCCACTGCCAGAGCTCCGGCTGCATGGCGCTGGCGTTCTCCCGCAGCAAGCTGGCCCAAGACCGCCCCGGCCTGAAAGTGCTGGCCTGGGGCTGGGCGCTGCTCATCTGCGCTTCCACGGTCTTCACAAAACAGCATTCCATCGTGGATGTGGTCTGCGGTCTGGCGCTGGTGGCCGTGTGGGTACCGGTACTGTACCGGAAGCCCAAAAAAGGAATGTAAAGACTGTGCAACTTTTCCCTGCATTCCTCTTGACGAAGCGTTTCCGCCCGGGTACAATTGAAAAAACGGACTGATATATTACCGAGGGGAGAGAAACGCCATGGCAGTACGGAGTGCACGCGAAGTGGCTTACGAGACCATCCGCAGCCGGATCATCACGATGGACTTAAAGCCCGGCGACGAACTGAACGACCGGGAGCTGGCGCAGGAGCTGGGCATCAGCCGCACCCCCATGCGGGAGGCACTCATCATGCTCAACATCGCCCACATGGTGGTCATCAAGCCCCAGAGCGGCACCCATGTGGCCCCCATCGACCTCAAGCTGATGGAGATGGAGCAGTTCGCCCGCTTCACGCTGGAAAAGGAGATCCTGAACCGCATCCGCGGCACCCTGACCCTGGAACAGGAGGAGGCCTACCGCTTTAATATCGAGAGCTACCGCCAGCTGGAGCGAGAGCCCGGGGCCGAGCGCCGGGAGATCCGGATGCTGGATCTGGACAACGCGTTCCACCGGATGGCTTTTTGTATAAAGTATACAAGAAAAAACTCTAAAAAAGTCAAAATGTCAATTGTCAAGTCTCAACTGATATATTAGAATATGGATGAGAATGCACCATGGCGTTCCGCCAAGGGGTGAGAAAGCAAAGCAACACCGCATAGCCACACAAGGAGGATTCCACTATGCCTATGAAAATGGGTTGGCGCTGGTATGGCGAGGGCAACGACCCTGTCACCCTCAGCGACATCAAGCAGATCCCGGCGTGACCAGCATCGTCTGGGCGTTGCACGACAAGATGCCCGGCGAGATCTGGGAGATCGACGAGATCCAGAAGTCGCAGACCAGATCCACGCTTACGGCTTCGACATGGACGTTGTCGAGTCTGTCAACGTCCACGACGACATCAAGATCGGCCTGCCCACCCGCGATCAGTACATCGAGAACTACAAGCAGTGCATCCGCAACCTGTCCAAGTTCGGCGTCAAGGTCATCTGCTACAACTTTATGCCCATCTTTGACTGGACCCGCACCGACCTGTTCCACCCCGTCGGCGACGGCTCCACTGCACTGTTCTACGAGAAGGACAAGATCAAGGGCGATTACAAGGCCATGGCCGAGTACATCATGTCCTTCACTGAGAAGTACAACATGACCTTCCCCGGCTGGGAGCCCGAGCGAATGGCAAAGCTGGACGAGCTGTTCAAGGCCTACGCTCCGTCACCAAGGAGAAGCTCTGGGAAAACCTGAAGTACTTCCTTGAAGCCCTGATGCCCACCTGCCATGAGTGCGACATCAAAATGGCTATCCACCAGGACGATCCCCCTTGGGATATCTTCGGCCTGCCCCGCCTGCTGGTGGATGCCGAGAGCATCGACCGCTTCCTGAGCATGGTGGACGATCCGTACAACTGCCTGACCCTGTGCTCCGGCAGCCTGAACGCCAACCCCAACAACAACTGTGCCGAGATCGTGCGCAAGCACTGCGACCGCATCGCGTTTGCTCACATCCGCAACATCCACCACTTCCCCAACGGCGATTTCAGCGAGGCCGCTCACCGCGACTGCTGCGGCGAGACCGGCATCATCGAGATCCTGCGCGCCTACCATGACTGCGGCTTCGAGGGCTATATCCGCCCCGACCATGGCCGTCAGCTGTGGGAGGAGGCCCCGGCAACTGCCGCCCCGGCTACGGCAAGTATGACCGTGCCCTGGGCATCCAGTACATGCTGGGCGTCTGGGATCTGCTGGACCGTCTGGATGAAAGAAAAAGAAAGGCTGATTACAATGAAGCTGTCTGATATTAAGAACGGCAATCTGTCCGCTGAGTGGGCGGAAAAAGGCTACGAGCTGCCCAAGTTCGACGTTGAGGCCGTCAAGGCCAAGACCCACGCAGAACCCACCTGGGTGCACTTCGGTGCCGGCAACATCTTCCGTGCTTTCCCGGCTGCCATCCTGAACGACGCACTGAACAGCGGCAAGTATGACCGCGGCGTCATCGTGGCCGAGAGCTTTGACTACGAGATCATCGACAAGGCTTACCAGCCCTATGATAACCTGAGCCTGCTGGTCTGCCTGAAGTCCACCGGCGACATCGAAAAGAAGGTCATCGCCTCCGTCACCGAGAGCCTGAAGCCGACTACTCCTTCGGTGCTGACTGGGCACGTCTGGTTGAGATCTTTCAGGCTCCCAGCCTGCAGATGATCTCTTTCACCATCACCGAGAAAGGCTACGGCGTTGCTCCCGCTGACCTGGAGCGCGGCCTGACCCCCGTGCTGGCCATGGGCAAGGTCACTGCTCTGCTGTACGAGCGCTTCAAGGCCGGTGCTCTGCCCCTGACCGTCCAGAGCATGGACAACTGCTCTCACAACGGCGATAAGGTCAAGAAGTGCGGTTCTGGCTTACGCTTCCAAGTGGGCAGAGCAGGGCCTGGTCCCCGCCGAGTTCCTGGCTTATGTGCAGGACGAGACCAAGATCACGTTCCCCTGGAGCATGATTGATAAGATCACCCCGCGCCCGGATGCCAAGGTGCAGCAGATGCTGGCTGACGACGGCTTTGAGGACAACTACACCATCGTCACCGAGACGCACACCTTTACCGCTCCATTTGTCAACGCCGAGGAGACCCAGTACCTCTGCATCGAGGATCAGTACACCAATGGTCGTCCCCCGCTGGAGCTGGGCGGCGTGCTGTACTGCGACCGGACTGTGGACAAGATCGAGAAGATGAAAGTCTGCACCTGCCTCAACCCGCTGCACACTGCCATGTCCATCTATGGCTGCATGCTGGGCTACACCCTCATCTCCGCTGAGATGGCCGATGAGGACCTGCGCAGCTTCATCCAGAAGATCGGCTACATCGAGGCGATGCCCGTCGTCGTTGACCCCGGCGTTCTGAACCCCTACGAGTTCATCGGCGCTGTCATCAACCGCCGTCTGCCCAACCCCTTCATGCCGGACGCTCCCCAGCGTATCGCCACCGATACCTCCCAGAAGCTGGCGATCCGTTTCGGCGAGACCATCAAGGCTTACGAAGAGCGCGGTCTGGACAAGAGCAATCTGGTGCTGATCCCGCTGGTGCTGGCTGGTTACGCCCGCTACCTCAAGGGTGTGGACGACAACGGCAAGCCGTTTGAGATCTCTCCCGATCCGCTGCTGGCTGAGCTGCAGGCCATCGTCGCTCCTCTGGAAGTCAAAGAGGGCGAGCAGGACTTCAGCTGCCTGAAGAAGCTGTACAGCCGTGCTGATGTCTTCGGCGTTGATCTGTACGCTGTCGGCCTGGGCGAGAAGATCGAGGGCATGGTCAAGGAGCTGTACGCTGGCAACGGCGCAGTCCGCAAGACCCTGCACAAGTACACTGTGGCCCGCTAAAATTTAAAACGCTATCCACGTTCCCGCGCTGCGCTTTGCTTTGCCGCAGTGCGGGTTTTTTGTTTGTTGACGTTTCGTTTGTTTTCTGTCATAATGAAAGCAATACAGACAGGAGGCAGCGGGTATGAAAGTTATGGTCTTTGACGTAGGCGGCACTGAGATCAAATACTCGGTGATGGACGAGCAGCTGAACCGGGCGGATGCGGGCAGCGTCCCCACCCCGGGCGACACGCAGGAGCACTTTCTCGCCACGCTGGAGGCGCTCTATCGCCCCCACGCGGCGGAGGTGGACGGCATTGCCATGAGCCTGCCCGGCTTCATTGATGCCGAGCATGGCGTCGTGCGGGGCGGCGGGGCGCCCTCCCTTCTCTACAATATCGGCACTCCTGTAGGGCCCCGGCTGGCCCAGCGCTGCGGCTGCCGTGTCTTCCTGGAAAACGACGGCAAGGCTGCCGCCATCGCGGAGCTGCAGCTGGGGGCCCTGAAAGGCTGCACCAACGGGGCGGTTTTCATCATCGGCACCGGCGTGGGCGGGGGCCTTGTCATCAACGGTCAGCTGGTGCGGGGCATCCACTGCACCGCCGGGGAGTACAGCTTTGTCAACACCAACGCCGATGACTGGCGCAACGGCGATAAAACGGTGGCGCTGCAGTGCAGTGTCACCAACCTGCTGCGCTGGTACCGCGCCCGCAAAAATTTGCCGGAGGACGCCCCGCTCAACGGCCGGATCTTTTTTGAAGCCGCCAACGCCGGGGAGCCGGAAGCGCTGGAAGTGCTCCACCGCCTCTGCAAAGCCGTGGACGTCCAGATCTACAACCTGACCGTCCTGCTGGACTTAGAGGTGGTCGCCATCGGCGGCGGCATCAGCCGCCAGCCCCTGCTGCTCCGGATGCTGAACGACATCTACGAGCAGGAAATTATCATCGGCCACCCCTGCGGCGAGGAGCAGGCCCGCAGCCTGCCTCGCCCGGCCATCGTCCCCTGCCACTTCCACAACGAAGCCAATCAGGTGGGAGCGCTGCTGGGTTATCTAAAGAGTTGCTAAACAACAACCCCCTTTCGAGGCTGACTCGAAAGGGGTTGTTGTTTTATTTCTTTTTTCAGCCGGGGTACCTGCTTACTTCCAGCAGTTCCTCTGCCCGCTTGACCTGTTCCGCCGTGGGCGGGACAGCATCGGGCAGGGGGTACGGGATGCCGAGCTTTTCCCATTTGAAAAGCCCCAGCGTGTGGTAGGGCAGCACCTCCACCCGCTGCACGGTCTTGAGGGACGCGATGAAGTCCGCGGTCCTGCGCAGACCCTCTTCGTCGTCAGTCAGGCCGGGCACCAGCACATGGCGGACCCAGAGTGGGACTCCCAGGTCCGAGACACGCCTTGCCATGGCAAGGATGTTGGCATTGTCTTTGCCCGTGAGCTGGCGGTGCTTTTCGGGCTCGATCTCTTTCAGGTCTAAGATCACCAGACTGGTGGAGGCCATCAGGGTGTCGAACGCGGCGAGGTACTCCGGGTCCTCGGGGCGGAACGGCTGCCCGGCGGTGTCCAGCGCGGTGTGGACGCCCTTTTGCGGGCCAGCTGAAAGAACGCGGTCAGAAACTCCATCTGGCGCAGCGGCTCGCCGCCGCTGACGGTCACGCCGCCTTTTTTGCCCCAGTAGTTCCGGTAGCGGTATACTTTCTGGAATAACGCTTCCGGGGTATACTCTTCGCCCCCCTCACAGGCCCAGGTCTCGGGGTTGTGGCAGTATTTGCAGCGGAGCGCGCAACCCTGCAAAAACACCACGAACCGCACACCAGGCCCGTCCACCGAGCCTACAGAGCGGCATGGCAGGTACGGGAGATGACGTCCATCTGCTGCTCACGGGTCAGGTCAATGAACTTGACCGCATAGCCGGGTCACCAAGACCACTTCGGGATTCTGGTCCTCCCTGCCGGGGCTACCACGCCCGCACCCACGCCGTGGACCTGGAGCGGATGCTCCAGCGGGGCCCGGTCGGCCTGCATCCAGTGCTCCGCCTGCACCCAGCTCTGCCCCCGGCACATGCTGGGGCATCCCCTGCAGCCCCATCGGATCATGCGGGCCCTGTCCGCCCGGGGGGCTCCCTGGACGACCTGCCCAGGACCCCGTGATCCAAAAAACGCCCAGCTCTGCTGCGAGTGCGGCATCTGCGAGACCTATGCCTGCCCCATGAGCCTCTTCCCCCGGAAGATCAACAGCATGCTCAAGAAAAAGCTGGGGGCCGCCGGCATCCGCTATCAGCCCCGGAAGGGGTCCAGTGGCAGGCCAGCCCCCACCGGCCCCTGCGCAAGGCCCCCTCGGAGTGAGTGGCTGCCCGGGCCGGGGTCCGGGCCCTACGACTATGAGATCTCCCAATGCCAGGTGGCAAGCCCCACCGGGTGGAGATCCCCCTGCAAATGCACATCGGTCCTCCCTCGGTTCCCCTGGTCTCCCCCCGGTGACCAGGTTGCCGTCGGCACCCTCATCGCCCAGCCCCCGGGCTGGGGCCGCCATGGGGGCCAGGATCCACGCCAGCCTGGCCGGCCGGGTGGACTCCGTGTGGGGACCGCATTGTGATCGTGAAAGAGTGAGGTGTGAATGATGGTATATTCAATCGGCTTTCTGGAACTCAACAGCATCGCCAAGGGTGTGGAGACAGCGGATATCGTGCTGAAAACCGCTGAGGTCAGCCTGATTTTCTCCCGCTCGGGCTGCCCCGGTAAATATTATCTTCTCGTCCACGGAGAGGTGGCCGCGGTGAACTCCTCCATCGAGGCCGGCCGCAAGCTGGCCGGCGACCATGTGGTGGACTCTGCGTCATTCCCCGGGTCCATCCCCAGGTGATCAAAGCCATCAACATGACCAACCTCCCCCGACCGGATGCAGGCCGTGGGGGTGATGGAATACTTCTCCGTCACCGCCTCCATCTTCAGCGCCGACGCGGCGGTGAAGGCCGCCGACGTGGACCTGGTGGACGTCCGCCTGGGCACCGGCATCGGGGGCAAATCCTTTGTGATCCTCACCGGCGAGGTGGCCGCCGTCACCGAGGCCGTGAAGGCCGGGGTGAGCACCCCAACGCCGAGGGATGCTGGTCTCCTCGGTGGTCATCCCCAGCCCCCATCCCGAGCTGTTGGACACCTTGCTGTAACGCTCCTGCGGAAAAGGACACCACTATGGCAGATCAATTTCCCGGCGAAAAGCAACGCATTATCCAGGAATTTGTCCCTGGCAAACAGGTCACCCTGGCCCACGTCATCCAATCCCAACCCCGACATCTATAAAAAGCTGGGGGTCATTGGCGACCACATGGGGCCATCGGCATTATGACCATCACCCCCAGCGAGGGCGCCATCATCGGCGCCGATATTGCCACCAAGGCCGCCGACGTGGAGGTCATCTTCGTGGACCGTTTCAACGGCTCCTTGGTCATCGGGGGAGACGTGGCCAGCGTGGAAACCAGCGTGAAAAACGTGCTGGACGTGCTCCACTCCCTGCTGAAATTCACCCCCACTGAAATTACAAGAACATGAAAAAAATTATCCTCATCGGCAACGTTGCCTGCGGCAAGACCACCCTCTGCCAAAGCTCAACGGCCTGGAGCTCCGCTACAAAAGACCCAGGCCCTGGAGGTCACCCAGCAGACCATCGACACCCGGGGGGAGTATTTGGAGCACCGCTCCTTCCTCCAGGCCCTCATCGTCACCTCGGTGGAGGCCGACTGGGCCGTCTTTGTGCTGGACCCCACCCAGGAGCGCTATATGTTCTCCCCCGGCCAGGCCTCCTCCTTCCCCATTCCGGTGGCGGGAGTCATCTCCAAAGCCGACCTGGCCACTGAGACCCAGCTCCGCCAGGCCAAAGATCTGCTGGAACTGGCGGGGGCCCACCCCATTTTCACTGTAAGCTCCTTCACCGGCCAAGGGATTCAGGCCCTGGCGGACTTTCTGGCCGAGGAGGCCACGTGACCCTTCCACTGCCTCCCCGTCCCCTTTGCTTCCGCCGGGCCCCTCCCCCCGCCGGGTTTCCTTCATCGTTCGGTTTGCAAATCCATGCAAAACTCCATAAGACGGCGCCCCCGGTCCGAACTTCGGCCAGGGGCGTCGCCTTTCTTCCAGCACCCGCCTGTCCTCCACAGCCCGTCCTTTTTCTCCCCCTTCCCGCATGAATTGCAGTTTCCCGCATAGGCTTGCATCAGAAAGGACGGGATCACGATGAAGCTCTTTTCCAACAAACACACCAGAAAGCAGCGGGTTTTTCTCCTCCATAAGCGCTACCTGGCCATCCCCGCCGCCCTGCTGGCCGTCTGCGCCCTGTGCCTGGTCACCACCCTCCCCACCTATGTCTCCGCCTCCACCACCCAGCGGCAGCTCCCCATTTACTGCGTCCAGCGGGATTTCAAAACCTGCGCGCTCTCTTTCGATGCCGCCTGGGGAATGCTCGGGTGCGGCACCCCTGAATCGGGAGGGCAGCCGGCCCTTCCCTGCATATGACAAACGCTTTTCCGATTTTTAGCTTTAACTTTGTGCAGTATTACAGTATATCCTCCTTGCTTCTCCAAAAACAGATCAGTATAATGAAGAAGCAAGCAAGAAACGTGATAAAGCCATCACAAAAGCGTGATAAAACTCGAAGGGCGGGCCTGGGCAATCCCGCGGCCCCGCACCACACAGAAGGAGGAGGACGCCATGGCGTTTCCCTATAAAAAGATGACACCGGCGGACTGGGATTACATCCGTTCCGTCACCGCCCCGGAGCGCGTGCTGGTGGGCGCGGAAATTCCCGAGACCTATTTCCACGACGAGATGCCGGAATACGGGAGCTTTCCCCGGAGCTCTATGTGGAGGTTTTGAACAAGGAGGAGATCTCCGCCATCATGGCCTACGCCTACCGGGAGAATATCCCCGTCACCTGTCGGGGGGCAGGCACCGGCCTGGCCGGCGGGGCCACCTGCAAGTACGGGGGGGCATCATGCTCTCGGTGATGCGCATGAACAAAATCGAGCCCGTGGACCACAAAAACCAGACCATCACCGCCGAGCCCGGGGCGCTGCTCCAGGATATCCAGGCGGCAGCCGCTGCCGAGGGTCTGCTGTATCCCCCGGACCCTGGTGAAAAAACCGCCTCCATCGGCGGCAACGTCAGCACCAACGCCGGAGGCATGAAGGCCGTGCGCTATGGCCTGACCCGGGATTTTGTGCGCTGTGTGGAGGCCGTCTTGCCCGACGGCTCCATCCTGGACTTCTCCTCCAACGTGGTGAAAAACACCACCGGATATGACATCAAGGACCTGGTGATCGGCTCCGAGGGCACCCTCGGCATCCTCACAAAGGTCACCCTGAAGCTCATCCCCAGCCGGCCCACTCGGCCACCCTGGTCATTCCCTTTGCCTCCCTGGAGGCCTGCGCGGACATGGTGCCCAGGGTCCTGGCCCTCCCCTTCGTCCCCACCGCCATTGAGTTTTTGGAGCAGGAGCTGCTGGAGATCGTGGAGCGCACCCTGGAAAAAATCCCTCCCGGTGAAGGAGGGGGCCGCCCTGCTCATCGTCATGTACGACGCCGCCACCCGGGAAGAGCTGGACCAGGCCGTCCATCTGGCCGCCAACGCCGCCCTGGAAAACGGCGGGCTGGACTGCTATGTGGCCGACACCCCGGAGCGGGCCGCCGCCGTGTGGTCGGTGCGGGGCTCCATCTTAGAGGCCATGAAGCTGACTCAGTCTCCCAGGAGGAGTGCGACGTGGTGGTCCCCGGTCGGAGATCGCCCAGTATGTAAAGCAGGCCAAGCACATCGCCCAGCGCCACGGCCTGCGGGTGGAGCCCTGCGGCCACTGCGGCGACGGCAACATCCACACCGAGCTGCTGCGGGGCCCGGAGCAGAGCGACGAGGAATGGCACACCGCCACCCGGGCCGCCCTGACCGAGCTCTACGCCCTGGCCAAGACCCTGGGCGGGCAGATGTCCGGCGAGCACGGCACCGGCAACGGGCGGCTGGACTACTTAAAGGAATTTGTGGGGGATCGGATGATCCGCCTGTACAAGGCCGTCAAGCTGGCCTTTGACGACAAGCTCATCCTGAACCCCGGCAAATTGATCGAGTTTAACGACTGATCCAACCCTGATACGATTTCTCAATTAAAAAAATTTAATGTTTGAAATAGATGAGACGGGGAATCAGCCCATAGGGCTGATTCCAGGCGCGGTACGCGCCGTATTCCTGATGAAAGCATTTAATCAGGAATTAATATGAGACAAAAGAGAGTGACAAAACCATGACACAGAAACAGCTCACCAAGGGACAGGCCTCCGCCATGCCCCTGGCCTTAGGCATTGCCTTTGTGGCCTTCACCACCCAGTTTGGCGGCGGCTTTGCCTCCGGCGCCCAGATTTACAGCTACTTTATCCGCTACGGCATCTGGTGCCTGATTTTCCCGGCTATCACCCAGGGGTTGTACGCCTTCTTCTTCTGGTACGGCATGCGCTACTCCTACCGCCACAAGGCCTTTGACTACCGCACCTTTTCCGACAAAAATTTACGGCAAGACCCGTTACGTCATGTCCAACCTCCACGAGGTCTGCTACCTGATTATGATCTTCACCGCCTCCGCCGCGGCCTTCGCCACCGGGGCTCCACCATCAACTCCCCTGCTGAACATCCCCTATTCCCTGTGCACCCTCTTCATTGCCGTGTTCATCTTCCTGGTGACCATGTTCGGCACAAAGGTGGTCCGCAGCGCCGCCTCCACCCTCAGCGTTCTGATCCTGCTGGGCCTGCTGGTGGTGCTGGTCCCCAACATCGTCGCGCCAGCACGGCGCCATTGCCGACGCGGTCCATCGGCTGGCGGGAGGGGAAATGTCGGCTTCCGTCTCCGTCATGTCCAACGACCGCCAGACCGGCGCCATGGGGCCCGCCGGCCTTTGATGGCCTTTTCAAATGAAATTCTTTCATTTGAAACACGCACGCTACGCGTGCTGGCGGTGCTTCGCACCGCCCGTCTCATACAAAACTCGACGCGCTTCGCGCGATAAAAACGAAAGTTTTTAACGAACCAGCGCAAGGGGCGCATAGCCCGCAGGGGCAGCCATCAGTTCCCCATCTGCTCCTCGCCTGAGAACATCATCGCCGGAACCAGCAGCCCGATCACGCCAAGGCACACGCCCGCAACCGTCTCCCGCAGCACTGCCGGGAGCTTCCCCATTGCCTTTGCCGCACCTTTATGGGTCGCCTCATAAAAAGAGCGCCAGCAGAAAGCCTCCGATCATATATACCACCATCATCAGATAATCCCTGGGTCCTGCCTCAGCCGCTTCAAAGGAAGGAAAGCCCTCCATGGCTGTCCCGAAAAACGCCGTCAGAATGAGATAGATTCCCGTGCCTGCTCCAAGGGCAAGCCCATAGAACAGGATTTTACTGGATTTGGACGGAGTTAGCACCTCCGCCCCTCTCCTTCCTCCTCCACGGCAAAGATGCCAAACAGCGGGGAGTGGAACAGAACGCCCAGCGTAACCGCCATACCTACCTGGGAATATTCCTTGGCATGGCTTCCCACGCCGTTCTGGTCCAGGCGCGCGAAGGGATCGCTCTCGTAGATCTTCTTGCGTAGTAAGCGTCCAGGAACTTGCCGGCGTCGTCGCGGGAGAAGCCGAAGGTCATCTGCGTGAGGTCGTTGGTGCCGAAGGAGAAGAACTCGGCCTCCTTGGCGATCTCGTCGGCGGTCAGAGCGGCACGGGGAATCTCGATCATAGTGCCCACCAGGTACTTCATCTGGGCCGGCCGGCCTCAGCGATGAGCCGGTCGGCGGTGGCCGCCACCATGTCCTTGACGAACTTCAGCTCCTTGACCTCGCCCACCAGAGGGATCATGATCTCGGGAACCATATTCCACTCGGGGTGCTGGGCCTGGACATCCAGAGCGGCCTTGATGACAGCCTTGGTCTGCATCACGGCGATCTCAGGATAGGTGACGGTGAGCCGGCAGCCCCGGTGGCCCATCATGGGGTTGAACTCGTGGAGGGAGGTGATGATGGCCTGAATCTCCTCCACGGACTTGCCCATGTCCTGGGCCAGCTGCTGAATATCCTCCTCTTCCGTGGGAAGGAACTCGTGGAGAGGGGGGTCCAGGAAGCGGATGGTCATGGGACGGCCCTCCAGGGCCTCGTACATGGCCTCGAAGTCCGCCCTGCTGCATGGGTTCCAGCTTGGCCAGGGCGGCCTCACGCTGCGGCAGGGTGGCGGAGCAGATCATCTGGCGGATGGCGGGGATGCGGTCGGCTTCGAAGAACATGTGCTCGGTCCGGCACAGGCCGATGCCCTCTGCGCCGAACTTGACGGCCTGGGCGGTATCACGGGGATTGTCGGCGTTGGTGCGAACCTTCAGGCTGCGGTACTGATCACACCAACCCATAACGCGGCCGAACTCGCCGCCGATGGAGGCGTCCACAGTGGGGATAGCACCGTCATAGATCTTGCCGGTGGAGCCGTCCAGGCTCAGCCAGTCACCCTCGTGATAGGTCTTGCCCCCCAGGGTGAAGGTCTTGCTTTCCTCGTCCATCTTGATCTCGCCGCAGCCGGAGACGCAGCAGGTGCCCATGCCGCGGGCCACCACAGCGGCATGAGAGGTCATGCCCCTCGAACGGTGAGGATGCCCTGGGCCACCTGCATGCCCTCGATGTCCTCGGGGGAGGTCTCCAGGCGGACCAGGATGACCTTCTCCCCCTCCGGCCCCCACTCTTTGGCGTCCTCAGCGGGAAAACCGCCTGGCCGGAAGCCGCACCGGGAGAGGCGGGCAGGGCCTTCCCCATAACGGGGGTCTTTTCCAGGGCCTCGCTGTCGAACTGCGGGTGCAGCAGGGTGTCCAGAGAGCGGGGCTCGATCATGGCCACGGCCTTCTTCTCGTCGATCATGCCCCTCGTCCACCAGGTCGCAGGCGATCTTCAGGGCGGCGGCGGGGGTGCGCTTGCCGGCGCGGGTCTGGAGCATGTAGAGCTTGCGCTCCTCGATCGTGAACTCGATGTCCTGCATGTCCCGGTAGTGGTCCTCCAGGACCTTGCACACCGCCACAAACTGCTGGTAAGCCTGCGGGGAATTTCTCCGCCATCTGGTCAATGGGCATGGGGGTGCGGATGCCGGCCACCACGTCCTCTCCCTGGGCGTTGGTTAAAAACTCGCCCATGAGCTTCTTCTCCCCCGTGGACGGGTTCCGGGTGAAGGCCACGCCGGTGCCGCAGTCGTCGCCCATGTTGCCGAATACCATGGACTGGACATTGACGGCCGTGCCCCAGGAATAGGGAATGTCGTTGTCACGGCGATAGACGTCGGCCCGGGGGTTGTCCCAGGAGCGGAACACGGCCTTCACCGCGCCCATGAGCTGTTCCTTGGGATCGGAGGGGAAGTCCACGCCGATCTTGGCCTTGTACTCGGCCTTGAACTGGCCGGCCAGCTCCTTCAGGTCCTCGGCGGTGAGCTCCACATCCTGGGTGACGCCCTTGCGCTCCTTCATCTGGTCAATGAGCTGCTCGAAGTACTTCTTGCCCACTTCCATGACCACGTCGGAGAACATCTGGATGAACCGGCGGTAGGAGTCCCAGGCAAAGCGGGGGTTGTTGGACTTCTGGGCCATAACCTCCACGACCTGCTCGTTGAGGCCCAGGTTGAGGATGGTGTCCATCATGCCGGGCATGGAAGCGCGGGCACCGGAACGGACGGAGACGTTTTCCAGATCGCCGAACTTCTTACCGGTGATTTCCTCCATTTTGACGATGTACTCCATGATCTGAGCCTGGATCTCGTCGCTGATTTTCCGGCCGTCCGCATAATACCGGGTGCAGGCCTCGGTGGTGATGGTAAACCCCTGGGGACCGGCAGGCCAATGTTGGTCATTTCGGCCAGATTGGCGCCTTTGCCCCCCCAGCAGCTCCCGCATGGTGGCGTCTCCCTCAGCCTGAACTCCCTGCCTCCAAAAGGGTGGCCCCTGCTCCCCACCTCCATGCTATAATAGGAAAACGGCAAAAAGGAGAACACTGACCATGAAACTGTTGATTACCGCCCCCCGGAGGAAAAAATGGGCCGTCTTGTGGTGCGGGAGGCCCAAAAGCGTCCCGAAGACTTCACCCTGGTGGGCGCCATAGGGAATCCCCGGAGCAATTCCATCGGCAAAGGATATCAGCGCCGCCGCCGGCGGGCCCCGGTGGGCGCCCCCATCTATGCCGGCCTGGAGGAGATCCTCCCCGCCTGCGACGGGGTCATCGACTTTTCCACGGTGGACCGGTCCATGGAGGTGGCGGCGGCCTGTGTGGCCTATGGCAAGCCGCTGCTGGTGGGCACCACCGGCTTTTCCCCCAGAGCAGGAGGCCATCCTCGCCCGGGCCGGGGAGACCATTCCCCTTTCCGTCTCCCACAACACTTCCAAGGCGGTGAACCTGCTTTATCAGCTTCTGGGCCTGCCGGAGGGTGCTGCTGCACACTTCCGGCAGAAGGAGGATATAGTGGGTGCTATCAAAGTCTTCTTGAAGGAGGTTCTGCTTCCAATCGCGCTTGCGTTCTGCCTCGCGTCATTTCTCAAGCCGATCTATATGCCTGACGGCGTATGCGACTACTTCCTTATGTGGCTCTGCGTCGGCTTGCCATTCGGCAGGTCGGCATCTTCGCATTGAACTTAATCATAGGCGGTCTCATCGGAGGACTCGCCTTCTTCATCGGGCTGCCAGGCGTTGATTCTGGAAAAGAATCGTGTGAAGGCTCTTGAGTGTGAGCTGAAAACGGCGAAGCCCAAAGCTGATTAATACGAAGCCTTCATCAATCCGGATGACTGCACCAATATCCGAACGACGGCGAAGGAACTGAAAATCCCGGAGCGCAAGTTCGTCCAGTTCCTTCTCAAAGAAAAGTACCTGTTCCGCTCTCCTTCCGGGCAGCTTCTTCCCTACAACAAGGACAACAATGCCGGACTGTTCATCGTCCGCGATTTTGTGACGTTCTGCTACACCGGTTCTCAGACCTACTTCACGCCGAAGGGCAAGGAGGTCATCCGAATGAAGTTCAGAAAAAGTGCGGCGAAGAGCTGCTTCCCAAGATGGCAAGGTGATTTTCGTGGCAGTCTATCGCGTAAACAAAAATCGTGGCTATACCGTCATGGAATCATTCCAACGAGGAGGTAAACGCCGCAATGCAGGATGAAGTCAACACCAAAGTTGTTGCAATCATGATCAAGGGCGGCAAAATCTCAGCCGAGGTGCTGAAAAGGCACTGGACAAGTTCGTGCAGGAGATTGAGAAGGCACAGAAGCAGATGCAGCAACCAAAACCTATCGCGGCAAGCAGTCCATCAAGCATCTGATGAGCCAGAATGCCGCCATCTCCAACATCGAAGTGACGGATGGCAACATCAAATCCTTTGAGCGGACCGCC